>Ga0302253_1000601_pt1 | contig 28173 bp, 33 predicted proteins | sample AAG_RA_Trp_MG_FD_193537 | JGI IMG/M metagenome (GOLD analysis project Ga0302253, IMG submission 193537) | Enriched activated sludge microbial communities from anaerobic digester in WTTP, New Holstein, Wisconsin, United States - AAG_RA_Trp | ecosystem: Engineered > Bioreactor > Anaerobic >...
GGTTTGGATGGATTCATCATCAAATCCATCAATTATTGGCATATTGTAGGTTTTTTACCCAAGGTACAAAGATCTTGCGGTCGATTAAATCCGAGATTTTGAATTTTTTACTGCGAATTGTAGGATTATCTACCGGCTTGGCCCGAAGGGGAAGTATCCCCTCCACTGCCTCTCCCTTGGGAGAGGAGGAGCCCAGCCCGAAGGGTGCAAGAGAGGGGGATACTCGTCTATCCCCCGGCGCGATGCAAGGGCGGGGGAGTGGGATCCTGATGACGCATCATCGGAGTCGAACCTATTACTATATAGAATATAGCGAAAACACGATGCGAAAAGTAGGATGACGAGGGAAACTAAAATAAAACGAATGAGAATTAATGAGATCTGAAAAAATTAGCTATTAATTTTGGGGATCTATTGACTTGTTTATTCTCATTGCTTCATCGATATCCAAATGAGGTTCGGCATCTAATTTCTTACTTACTTCAACTTTCAGGTAAAATTTCTGTTTACAATCTAAAAATTCTCTATCACTGATATCATTTATTGGTAATAATTGATTTAATTGAGAATATGCATGCTGTAAGGCTTCTAATTTTAAGGAATTCTCCTCTTCACTCCCTTGGTCTAAATCAACATGCCTAATTTGGTGACATTCACGAATGAAGTCTGTTAACAATCTAATTCCCTGACTGTGAGCTGCATAACGCTCGTTAAATCCAAATATCCGATCTGACACTGACAGAAACAATACGGCTAATCCTATAATCGCAACAGAGATTGCGAAAATATTCCTTCCATTTTCATCCATCGGAAATAATAGCGGTCCAGATAACGAAAAAAATGCAATTAACATAGTAAAAATGATGGTGAAAATCAAGATTGCATTCATCCAGGTCTTACACTTTTTCGAACTATATGCATGAATTTCCCGAGTAAGATTCGCCTTCCTTTCGAGATCTTTAATCACTTCTTCAACAGTCGTAAGAATCCCCACCACAAATTAGTAATATCAAATTATTGGAACATAGTAAGCTCTGATGTAAACGAATTCTGGTCATGGTGATCTTCCAGCGGTTGTATACAATTTTCCAAATTTAATGAGGAGAGCACGTTAAGGTAATTATTATTTATTGTGGCAAACCTCCAGAAAACTATATCAACAACTGGAATAGGATCACCAGATAATTTCGAAATATCTTTACAGAAAGTTTGAACATCGGAGTAATTTGCCATTTGTGCAATCTTGACCAAATGGCGGTCTGGTTTTGCTACAGGTAAACCTATATTTTTTGCAAGATGATACACTGTAATGGGTCCAATATAATTGAATTTTTGAAGTGTAGTAATGGGATCTATCTCAATCATTCGCTTTATTTTTTTAAAACCAACATTTTCTACTTGATCCGCCGCATTTATAATTGCGATTACTTTTTGTTTGTTATTGAAAATTTTAAGGGCTAAATCCTGGCATTTTTCACGATTTGAAATAATCTTCTGTGCAGATTCCCAATTGTAAAAACATTCCGAAAAAAGGCCAAACCTATTACGAATAACTGATTCCTTCATACCGCTCGTTAAGATAACCCAAGCAATCTCTCGGAGGAATGTGCTCTCATTAATCTCATCGAATCGAAGATTGGATTGCCAAATAATTTCATTTCGAAATCCTTCATCAACGACAATCGTCTTAGCGAATAAATATTTCAAGACGAGACTATTATTGACCATCGATATCCCCTAGGATCTTATCCCATTCCTCACGGTTGCCACTTAAATCAGCATTTTTCATTCTATTCGATATTCGGTAAAGTGTATAACTCATTCTTAATCGCTGAGGGGAGTCCGCTTGACCAAGATTATCATCGACGTGAAGAGATTGACCAGTACTGTCTTTAATTGGGGCTTTTACCTCTTCTTTAGCATTTTCAAAGAAATACTTTAACATTGCTTTTGGGGTTTTTGGAGCGTCCTGAGGATAGTTCCTAAAAATTTTGATTGCTAAAGATTCAATATGGTATCCAGACAATCGCTGATCTTCCGGTAATTGACCAATAATACTTTTAGCCAGTTTAATTACAGGTACAACCTTTTGCCCACATGATTGATTGACTTCCGTTAACTTTGCTGCAAATTTATCCGGGCGGGTCACATTAGACCAACCATCGCCTCTTTCAGTTGGAATCCTATAACCTTCTCTTTTTCGAAGAGCTGGGAGAAGCTGTATTTCTGTGCCATCCGAAAACAGTACAGTAACTGTCAGACTACCCGTCCGAATTTCCTGAATATCTGTGATTTTTTTTTCTAATTTTGATTTGATGTAGCTTTTAATCTCATTAGGAGTTTTATCAGCTAATTCAGAATTATTCACCAGCACTAAAACATCTACATCACTTAAGCCGTCGACATAGGTGTGCTTACTCACAGAACCAGCGAATTTTAATTCAACTGTTCCGTCTTCTTCATGTTCCAATATCTGCTTGATCTCACTGATGTGTTCACGATGAGTCTTAGTATCTCTGGCATTGTATGAAGCAAGTTTCTCATTGATTTTCTCATTAATTGCTGTCTCAAATGCGTCATCCTTTGATTGTTCTCGAATTTCTCTTATCTGTTTCTTATATTCATCCGGAGATTTACTATGAAATACTCCACCACCACCACCCATTAAAGAACACCACCCATTTTTTCATTCAAATCATTAAACGCACTTTCGAAAAACGCCGATTTGACCCCTAATTTTGAGAAGTCGCTTGAAGTTTGAAAATGTTCGAGATCAATTTTCAATCGCCCTAAGTAGTTATAATTTTGGTAAACACTACGAATCCATACTCCGTCTGCATTTTCATGAATTCCAAATTTTTCTGGCCCATAAGTATTGATATAATGAGTTGCTCCATTCTCAAAAACAAATCTTAACCAAGATAAACCATCAAAAATGTCAGCCCCAGAAATATAATAGAGAGGAGTTGTTATCGTATCTAAACTTCCGAATATGTGTAACGGGATTTCAATCTGATATCCTTCTAGATGTTGACGAACCCGGGCGATATTGATCATTCGGTCAAGAATTGACTTTCCGAGTTCTTTTTCAGTAAATCCTAATATATCGAAACTGGCGACATCATCAACCTTTTCAAAAAAATTCTTTAAATTTACTCTCCTTGAATCCCTTGTCTCGGGTTTGATTAATAGTTCTTTTAATATACCGGACTTACTTTTAAACAATTTTTTAGCATTCTCGATTTGCTTTTCTATTGATATCCTTTCTGACGGGTGATCATAACTTATCACTACTGTTGGGATATCTTCATCCCACCTTTTTATCGATTCTAAATGTTTTTGTTGATCCCATTCGTGAGGATCTGGTTTATAAAGACCAAATTCGGATACCTCTTTTTCTATTGCAGATTCATAACCTCCACTGTCTAAAAAGATCAGTTCAGAAAATGTTATTTTTGGAAATGGATTCGTATAATAAAAATCATACGCACTTATCAAGAAAGGCCCTGTTATTACCTCACTTAAAGTTTCCAAGGTATTTCGATAGTCAATGTTAACACGGCTAGAGAGAGAGGGGACAAGCATGGGGGTGGATCCGACTTCCCCCCATCTTTCCGATTTTATTGTTAATTTCCTAGATAACATTCAGAGCCCTCCGATCAAAACATGAAAGACATTTTCCACAGGGCTCATCGCCATTTTCACAACTGTAGGTCATATGAAGTGGAACTCCAAAATCCTTGCAAAAAGAAACAATCATTTTCTTGTCCCAATTTATAAAAGGGGCATCGAGCCTAATACCGCCATCAGAGAGATCAGTTACCAATTTATTCGTAGTCTTCAGAAATTCCTTAGAACAATCGTAATATGGAACCCCTGCATGAATTCCTAAAGAGATTAGACCAGCGAAATCTGAATTTGCAAGTATAGCAGCCATGATTAAAAATGCATTTCTGCCTTTTATTTCGCCATAAGGTAATGAATAAGGATTTTCAATCGTTATTGATCTGGTCTTAATATTATAGAAGGCAGATATTTTGCATACACTTTCCCACTCTTTCTTTCTCGCTCTTTGACCATAGTCAACGAAAAAACCGAGAACCTCGAACCCTAAATCTTGATAATATTTTATACAAGCAGTTGAATCGATTCCTCCACTTGTCAATACCAATGCCTTATCATTTCTCATGCCCATCATCGACACCAGTATATGAAATGCATTAAGAATCTCAATTTACTGATGATATTTATACCTTTTCCAGTCATTTTTCTATTTTAACTCGATTTTACGAAGAATTGTTAAAATCGACCTGTTAATCAATGATGATTTGGGATAATGGACTTAATATCTACAATTGAAATAAAAGGAGGGTTATTTATCCTCCCTTCCCTCCTCCCTTCACCAACCCGTACTCAATCTCGTAGTACGCGGTTGGTACCGAAATGAAATAGTACATCTTCTTCTCATCTTCTGCATTCGCAATCTGTCGTAGAAGGGATGCCTGCTCTTCGGGGGTATGACCTACAGACACCCACCGTTTGGTCTCATCGTTCATCTTCCAGGATCTGGACTGGACAGTGTCCGGGGGAGTAGTTACCTTGTCGTCCTCCGGGTCGAAGTAGGACACCACTTCGTCCTTCTCGGACTCTGCAGCGAACTGCAAGGCCTCGGCGACTTCTTTCTCCACCAAGGCCTCCTCCTTCTCCACAATAGCCTGGGTCTTCTGCCGGTGCTGCCAGTAGGCGACGAGTGCCGCCACTAACGCCATCAGCATTTCAAAAATCTGGATTAAATCCTGTTCCATGAAATCACCCCCAGGGGAGGGCGGCCCACGAAAGAGACGGTGAGGGATTCACCGCCTCCGCTGGTTCAGCTCCATCCGGTCGTGCATCTCGATTATGATCCTGACAATGGCAAAGAGCATCATCAGGCTCCCGAGACAAAAACCGAGGAGGAACATGAATCCTTCATCCATGGTCCCTCCCTCCCTGGAAAGGGAAAACTACTGCTCGCTGCTCAAGCCAGGGCGGCGACGGTGTCAGCCCATACCTCAACGGTGGCGAGAATCGCGTCGGCCTCGTAGGAGGTGACACGGACCTCTTCGCGCCCGAAGGCCACGTAGTAGATCTCCCCGCTCGGGTCGTGGCACTTGATGGTGGCCGAGTACCGTTCACCCTCGCTGTCGTTCACCGGGTCGCCACCCATTGCGGTGGCGAGCTCGGTATCACCGAGGATCTCGGTCTTCACAGTGTTGAAGCCGGCAACGGTCCCTGCCCGTGCAGTGATGGTCCCCACGTTGTTCGCTTCATCATCCTCGTAGATGATGCGGGCGGTATACCCCTCCCTGGTCTTCTCCATTGCAGGCATCTGCCCGCTGGAGGTCTCATACGCAGTGCAGCCAAACGGATTGGTGGTCAGAACGGTCTGCACGATGGTGTTGAATGCAGTCACATCGGCGATTGGGGTAGTGAGCTCCCTTACGGCCGACTTGACATTGGTCTGCTGGACGAAATCTCCCATGCTGATACTCCTGTCTACGGATTTCCCGGGATCTCGGGTAGACGTGAGTATATAAAGAAAAAAGGAGTATATGGGCGTGACTGTATCAAGCGGGCAGAATGCAAATTCATCCGATAATTGATAAGAAGTAGAGATTCGGAAAGAAATTAGAAGAGATTCGGAATGCGCATCTTTTAAGATAATTCACTTTCAGTTTCCCTGGTTCATGCCTATATGGCCCATTGCTGAGACTGATCAATCACGATGAAAAAATATCTTTACTCCGATGAAACGCTCTTTCGCAACCGTGATTTATTCGAGATCGATTACATCCCTGAAGAATTCAATTATCGGGAGTCCCAGCTGAAGGATATCGCCTTTGCACTGCAGCCAGGCCTCCATGGGAGCCGGCCGCTCAACATGGCTCTTCGTGGCCTCCCGGGAACAGGAAAGACCACCGCCGTCAGAAGGATCTTTTCTGAAGTCGAGGAAACGAGCCGGCGCCTGGTCCCGGTCTATGTCAACTGCCAGACCGAGCACACCAAGTTTGCTGTCTTCGCGAAGATCTACGGAAAGTTGCATGGCCACCAGCCACCCCCGACCGGGACGCCGGTTCGGAAGCTGATCTACGATGTCGGGAAGACCTTGAGTGAGAAAGGGATCGTCCTATCGGTCTGCCTGGACGATGCTAACTATTTACTCGTCAACAAGGTCCTAAACGAAATTCTCTACACCATCCTTCGCCTCTACGAAGAGTTTCCCAACGCCAGGACCGGGGTCCTCCTCCCGATGAGCAGCATTGAGGTCCAGCTACCCCAGGAACTCGATCCCTGTGTGCTTTCGGTCCTCCAGCTCAAGGAAGTCTACTTCGCTCCCTATACCGAAGAGGAAATTTCCGAGATCCTGAAGGCCCGGATCCGGAAAGGCCTCTACCCAAACGTCGTCTCTGAATCGATGTTCGACCTGGTCATCGAACAGACGATGCGGTGTGGGGACCTCCGTGTCGGGCTGGACCTGGTGAAGCAGAGTGCATTGACAGCCGAGCGAGCAGGACGGATGGCTATCTTGGAAGAAGATGTGCTCGAGGCGTATGAGATCTCTAAATATGTCCATCTCTCTGCGTCAGTCCGGGCCCTGACGACAGATGAACGGTCCCTGCTCTACCAGATAGCGGATATGGCGATTGATAATGATACCTACCTGACATCTGGAGCAGTCTACGAATCAGCGACTGCGAAGATGAAATTAAGCTATACCGGGTTCTACGAGAAGCTCCGAAAGTTCGACCAGATGCGGTTGGTGGAACTCTCGCATTTGAACCAAAGAGGAAGAACAAGAGAGATTGCGTTGCGGTATGATCCGGAGAAAGTGAAGGAAGTGTGTGGATGAGAAGCGTAATTTTTACTTTCACTTCCCATCGGTACAACTAAAAACACTGGAATCTATATCTTTGGAATAACAAGAAAGAACCAGGAACCATCGCATGGTTGAATCGTCTGCAAAACCTTTTTTGAAATGGGCAGGAGGCAAAACTCAACTACTTGAAGAGTTTACAAAACGAATCCCGCTTGAGCTCAAAGAAGGGAAATTGCCGGTCTTTGTTGAGCCATTCGTCGGTGGTGGGGCCGTTTTCTTTTACTTCAATAGTATGTTCAATTTCAAGGAATGTCATATCTACGATATTAACGAAGAATTGATTCTTGCCTATACGGTGGTAAAGAACAAAGTAGAGGATCTGATCGATCACACCGACAGCATCTCAAAGGAATATTTTTCGAAAGATGAATCCGGGAAGAAGGAATATTTCTATCATATCCGTGACGAATTCAACCGTGCCAAGCCATCCATCAACTTCCACAAATACGAGAAGAAATGGATTGAAAGGGCGTCACAGCTCATTTTCCTCAACAAAACGTGCTTCAACGGTCTGTACAGGGTGAACTTCCAAGGGGAGTTCAACGTCCCGTTCGGCCGCTATAAAAACCCCAAAATCCTGAATGAGGACCTTTTGAGAGTTGATTCCCGGATATTGCAAAATACTACGATACATCTGGGAGATTTCACAGATTCCTATTCGAAAATCTCGAAAAAAACCTTTGTCTATTTCGATCCTCCCTACCGGCCGTTGAACGAGACCTCATCCTTTACCCAATACTCGAAAGGAGGTTTTAATGATTCCGAACAGAAAAGACTTGCCGAATTTTTTGTGAAATGCGATAAGAAGGGCGCGAAACTGCTCCTCAGTAATTCCGATCCGAAGAATATCAATCCGAATGATAACTTTTTCGACATTCTCTACAGCGATTACCACATCGAGAGGGTCCCGGCCAAACGGGTAATCAATTGCGACGGAACAAAACGAGGAGAGATACAGGAGATTATCGTCACGAATTATTGAGGATGTATGACCTCGAAGAATGATAGTGCCTGGAACAAGGTCTTTGCCGAATTGAACTTCCTCGACCGGATCAATGCAGAAGGATATGCAAATGTGTCTGCAGTAACCCTCAAGGAAGTGGGGGCCCGGGAACCGAGGCTCATGGCGAAGCAGGACACGCTCGAGTCCCGGCCAGAAATCTTCCGGAGAAACCACCTCTCGATATTACCGACGACAAATGGGGAGTATGTTATCTTCAAAGATCCTCATAAAAAGAGTTATTTTTCATTTGATTTGGGTGCTTCACCCATCCCGGTTGAATGCCATGCATCCGAATCATCGGTAGATTCGATCGAGACGCTCAACCTCGGGACAATCAGCAGTGAATTCCAGGCTATCGATTATGCTCACCTCGTGTCGGTTCTGAAAAGTTTCACTGGAGAAACGAATCTCAGACTTACGATTCGGGGGAAATCACGATCGGGATCATTTCAGGTAACGCTGCCAGACGGCCCTACTATTACCATTGAGGGAGTCCAAATAGAGATCGATTCGGGCTATGAAGGGTTCCGGGGTATCTATCTTATTGAAGCGAAACTCGGGAAAAGGGAAGATTTCCATATCCGTCAGTTGTTCTATCCCTGGAAAGAGTGGTCCCAGAAAGCCCGGAAGCCGGTAATCCCTATATTTTTCGCTTTATCGAATGGATTGTTTTACCTGTTCCAATTCCGATTCGGCGAACAGTATGGCGACATGGAAATCATCAAAACGAAGTGCTATTCCGTTGATGAAGATCCGGTATTGGCCATACACTTCGATGCCCTATCCCAGACGACCCCGGTTGATGCGACTGAACCCGACTTCGTGCCATTCCCTCAGGCGAACGACCTGGATAAGATTATCGACCTGGTCGTGTCGTTCAACGACGACTTGAGCACGAAGGAAGGCATTGCGGAGTATTTTGAATTTGACGAGCGACAAGGAGATTACTATGCAAATGCAGCAATCTATCTTGGCTTTCTCGACAGAGGAGAGGGGAGCAGCCAATTTTCTTTAACCGATCTTGGTGGAAAGTTGAAACGCTGCCGAACCCGCCGGTGCAGGAATGGGATATTGTTCAATCAGTTGCTCAAACGACCGACATTCCGACGTTCCATTGAAATATCGAGGGATTCCCATTTTGATATAAACGCCATTCGTATTGAAGAGATTGCAGAGATTATTCAACGGTTTGATGCCCGCTATAACGAAGTTACCCGGCGCCGGAGAGCGTCAACGGTGAAGACCTGGTTGAAGTGGATTGCGGCAAATATCAGGTTTGAATCGTAGAGATAGGCGCATTTATTACCTGGTTGATTGTCGCCTTTGCAAATCGCTCTTGAGCTGCTTCCCGCTCCCTGATTTGTGCTTCTAACTTATCACAGAGGGCCATCAGTGTATTGACCTTTGCGACGATTCGGTGCTGTTCGGCAAGAGGGGGGAGAGGGATTATCAATTTTACAACATCCCCAACATTTAGATGGGGGACGGTGCTCCCTATCAGTTTTGGCAAATACTGTTGTTTTACGACATTGGAGGAAAGGACCAGTCTTACAAAATGACCGTCAAGGTATTTAGCTGGTCGAATGAGCATTACTCGTTGTCCCAGGCAGACTTCTGGAAATTTTGGAAGAACTACAGCAGTTCCTATGGTTGCTTCCCGCGCAAGGACGATATCACCAGCTTGTGGTTTTAATCTTCTATTTCGCAAATTGAAAGTCTCATAATCGACATAGCGAAGCTTATCGTTGATTATTCCTCTATCGTTGATACAGTTGGTATCAACACACGCGAAATTCCCAAACCCGAAAATTGGCGTGCTATGTGGACAATCAACAATTTTTTCTCCAAGATATTCTATTGAAACCAATTCCCAATTGTCGGGTATTGTTTCAGAGAATTTTTTTGGAACATCGTTTATCCTTGGCTTATTTTTGTAGTTTAAGGGGAATTCATTTTTAATTTGATCAAGGATCGCAGAGGAGGGCTCATCAGTAATATTTTGGGTATTTAATTTCCCCAATACCGCTAATTGCACAATTGTTTCCTTCAGCGATATGACACATTCCAAAGAGCTAGTGATTGGATCAAAATTTTCTTCAATATGCCTCCACCACTCCTCAAGCTCCTCCGAATACTTCGCATTCTGGAGCGCCGTCAGGGCAGCCGTCCCATGGCGAATCCGCTGCTCGTGTTCGGTACGCTGCTGGACCTCCAGATTATCACAGAGCGCCATGAGACGGTCAACTTTTTCGACGATGCGATGCTGCTCGGGGAGAGGGGGGAGGGGGATGATTGCGTTGATTGCATCGACTGTCCCCAATCTCGGCATTTTTATTCCGTATGTCTTTGAGTTTACATATGAAAGAAAGGTAGAAGATTTTAAGGAATACATCAAATATTTGGGAACAATTCCAAAAAATGGCCGAATAGGAACTATTTCAGTAGTACAATACCCATCTTCCTCGGCCACAACGACTTTGTTGAGATAGGGACGCAATTTTCCATAGAGTATATCCCCTTTTCTGAAACGGGACTTTGTACTTAACGACAGTCTATCTTTAAATTTTAATTTCTGGAGGATTCGGGATGTGTCCTTTTCAATATCTTCAAGATCGAGGACCCAGTCGTTTTCAGAGATATTGGCCGCAGGGATTTTCGTTTCAGCATTATACTGTGCAATTTCACCCAATCTTGCAACAACCCAGCTGGGCGGTAAGCAAAAATTCACCCGATTTTTTTTAATCGGTTCGAGTGGTTTTGCTCGAATTCTACTGTCTTGCGCTAATTGGGCCTTCTCTTTTTTCACTTTATCCAATAATATGCTAGCAGGCTCATCGTTCGCATTCTGCGTCCCAAGTTTTCCTCTAATAGCAAGTTCTAAAATAAATTCTCGCAATTGTGTTATCCTTTTTTGAGAGTCGGTTAAGGACTCAAAGTTCTCGAATAAAATTTCTATGTTTGAGTAAGTATCCATGCATTTGTTCATTGTCTAAACTGCCCTTCAATTATCCAAATCCACCTATGTACTAATATCATTTAATTCATTTTCCTCTTTTATTTTCCAATTTTACCTAATTTCCTTAAGATAAGTTCTCCAATGTTTACCTAATTGATCTCCAATCATTCACCTTCCTTCCTGCGAGTGGATAGAATCCATTTCGCTGCGTTTGTTCTTCCACCTGTGGTCCTGATCGTTCCTTCCCGCCGCATCTCTTGGAGTAGATTTTTCACAAACTCGCGTTTTTGCTCGTAATTGAGTGCATCCGAGACTTTATTCAGAAGTAGTTTGTCAATTTCTGCTCGATCTGCTTCGTGATATCGTTTAAGATATTCAATAATCATGTCCTTGAAATGTACTTTATCAAATGATCTTTTCCTGATGTAGTCTGCTCGTGTATCGGTCTCAGCTGCAACCTTCTCGGAAACATAAAGATTCGGACGTCTTCCTTCTATTAACTTTTTAGTCTTTAGGGAATGGAATTCTGCATCTGAAAGTTTGTAGCTTTTTTGAACCTTGTCAAGAGCTATTACATCCATTAAACTCAGATCTTTACGCCGGATCAACATCCGCGTATACCTCGGATCGATTATCTTTCCAATAATGCGTACGCTAACCTTTCCTGGTTCACTCAAATCAAAATCGGGTAATGGAAAATTACGGTCTCTCTGATATCGAAACATGCGTTTGATACCGCTTCCAATAGTATCTATCATATTTAGATTTACCATTGCTTGAGCAAGAAATGGATTTCTGTAATGATCAGGCGGTGCTTCACTGATTATTAGCGATTCGATCGACCCTGGAATGAATTCGCCTCGATTAGTAAAAAGAATTGAATCTTCGCTTTCCACGACTGAAATCCGGGCTCCTTGGAGATAGTCCTGGTGTGCTATACAATTATGCAATGTTTCTCGAATTACCCAAGGTTCATACTGATAAATCTCTAGTGGGAATAACGTCTCGTCAGATAAATACCGATAATTCAGATTTCTTATTTTCGCAAATACTTTATTTACAGCAAGAATGATTGGCGGACCAAAATGGACATAATCTCTTTCAACCCCTGAAGCATCTTTTAGAACCCAGGTAATCTGTGCCAGTGCGGGTGATAGATGATGTTCTGCTGTTCCTTTTCCCAATAAAATAATTGCCGCGTTGGTTATTTTTCCTTCAATGCAAAGTTTTGCCCTATTTAAAAATTCCACTTCTGACCATGAGTCAACTTCTCCTGCTAGTTCACTGAATTTCTTCTGATACTCTTTCCGTGCAAATGCAATAGCTTCTGGATCGAGGTCATCAATAGTGGATCCTTCGCATATTCTTGCCGACCAATCGGGTATTGGCCCTTGAGAACGAATTCTTTCGATTTTATGTAGCGGTAAGGGTCCAATAGAGTCACGGATTCGACCATAGGCATATCCTCTCCATGTGGTGGGTACACCCCGCGTGGAAGGAGGTATCTCAAAGATGATCACTCGCCCATCTTTTGTATCCACGACAGTAATAGAAGTAAAAGTAATTTGGTGATTTGTCAGTTGGGCAATCTGCTGCTTCTTCCTTTCAAGACCGGGCGGAGTGAGGCAATATTGTGACCCTACAATTTTTCGAGGAGGTGTATCTGTTACACCAAAGATCAACCATCCGGCTTTTTGTCCATTGAGATTTGCTTCATTGCTAAGCGCAGAAAAATATTGGCCCAAATCTTCGAAATTAAAATTGTTCTTTGCTTCCTTGAATTCAACCCATTCGGTCTCTGAGGGAAGGTCCATTAATTCCTGTAATAATCTTGGTAATTCCTCTGGCGTATCATCACCCTCTAAACTACGGTCTGGTTCCCCTTCCAAGCGCATCCATGAGTTCCTGTTTTAGCGCTTCTCGTGTCTGTTCGACCTCGACACGGATCTTTTCATATTCCTTGAGGAGCTCTACGGGATCGCCCGAGTCCTCGGACTTCGTGTTCGGATTCTTGATGTCAAGGTTGTAATTATTCGAGACCACGTCCTCGACCGGCACCCGCCAGGCATGCTCGTTCTCAACACGGTTCCCCCACCACGCCTTTTCCGGTGCGAATTCTTCAATCCGGATAGGCTTCGTCTTCGAATAGGATTTGTATCCTTCCGGATAGGGGTGCTCGTAGAACCAGATCTCCTTTGTCGGCTTGCCTTTTGAGAAGAAGAGGAGGTTAGTCTTGATTCCGGTATACGGGCTGAAAACACCATTCGGGAGCCTGACAATCGTGTGTAGGTCGCATTCGGTGAGGAGTTTCTCCTTTATCCGACTCTTCACACCTTCCCCGAATAGAGTTCCATCAGGAAGGACAATCGCAGCCCGCCCTCCATCCTTGAGAAGGTGGATAATGAGGACCAGGAAGAGATCGGCCGTCTCCCGTGTCTTGAAGGCAGAGGGAAAGTTCGATTCGATCCCATCCTCCTCCATTCCCCCGAACGGGGGATTCGTGACCACGACATCGATGCGGTCCTTTTGCGAGTAGTCCCGGAGCGGCCGGGCGAGGGTATTGTCATGGCGGATCCGGATTGGGACGTCGATTCCATGGAGCATCATGTTCGTGACGCAGAGGAGGTGGGGCATCGGCTTCTTCTCTACCCCGTTGACAGACTGCTGGAGAAGTTTTTCATCCTCGATGGTCTTGACCTGCCGGCGGAGAGCTTCGATCGAGGCAGTGAGAAAACCACCGGTCCCGCAGGCTGGATCGAGAATCACTTCGCCAAGCCTGGGAGCGATCATGTCGACCATGAACTGCGTCACGCCTCGCGGAGTATAGTACTCCCCAGCATTTCCGGCACTCTGGAGATCTTTCAGGATCTTCTCATAGATGTCTCCGAACAGGTGGCGGTCCTGGGAGCTGTTGAAGTCGATATCATTGATCTTGTTGACCACCTGGCGGATCAGTGTCCCGTTCTTCATGTAATTGTAGGAGTCCTCAAAGACCCTTTTTACGACAAATCCCGACCCATTCGATCCCGCATCGACCGGAAGGTCCTTAAGCGTCGGGAAAAGTTTCCCGTCAATAAATGCGAGCAGGTCATCACCCGTGATTCCCTCGGGATTGGTCGCCCAATTTTTCCATCTAAGGGGTTCCGGGATGGGCGATTTGAAATCCTCGCGGAGCAGTTCGTATTCCTTTTCACGGTCATCAAGGATCTTAAGAAAGAGCATCCACCCGAGCTGGCTGATCCGCTGCGCATCACCATCGACGCCTGCATCCTTGCGCATAATGTCCTGGATGGCTTTGATCGTTGTGGAAATTGCCATCAGCACATCCCTCCCAGACAAATCACCAGTATCATTGCTTCAGCACTCCGCCGTGTAGAGGCATTGCTCAAGCCTCCGGATAGCGGTCAGATAATTCCCCTTCCCGCCGAAAATATTCTGGACGATTTCGAGCGGCGTGCCGAACTGCGAGAGCGGATCGACCTTGAGGATCTGGATGTCCTCGATGTCCTGGAGTCCCCCATCCGCATACTTCTCGAGAATCGCTTCAAGAACAGCGCGGATCTTTGCGCCATATTTCTCGAAGTAGGAAGCCCGTTTCACCTTGTCCGCACGCTCTCTCCGACTAAGAGGCGGCTGTCCATAGACAATATGACAGATGAGATCGAACGGGTCGAACTGTTTCCCGACCTCGACCTCAAGCGCTTCAAAGATTACTCCCTGTTCTTCGAGTTCCTTGACAATTGCCAGCTTCCGTTCGGCATGAGTCCATGAATTGAGAAACGCATCGAGGGTCGCATACTGCCGGGTGACGTTCTTCTTCGTATAATCGGTGAGGGATTCAGTGATGAGCTTTCCATCGACCCCGAAATATTGGACACGTTCGGCTACGACCGTCACCGGGACATTTCCGACCACATACTTGAACCCTTCCCCCTCCTTTCGCTCCTTCTTCTTCGGATCTTCGATCGGGCCGATGTAGTCACCTCCATCGAGAGGTTCTCCATCGAAGTCAGGGTCTGCAAAATGTTCCGTTGCCTTTCGGAAGTCCATGATGGTGAAGTAGTATTTATCGAACTCTTCGTTGATCCTGGTCCCGCGCCCGATGATCTGCTTGAATTCCGACATGGACTCGATACGCTTGTCAATCACGATCAGCTTGCAGGTCTGGACATCGACACCCGTCCCGAGAAGACGGGAGGTGGTCGCGATGACCGGAAACCTGCTGTCTGGCATGATGAAGTTGTCAAGTTCGGCCTTTCCGTCTGGAGAATCACCGGTAATCCGTACAATATACCGTGGATGTTCCGTCACGAGATCTGAATTCTCATTCACGAGATATTGACGCATCCTCTCGGCATGGTCGATATTTTCGCAGAATACGATGGTTTTTGCAAACCGGTCGACCATCTTGAGGAAGTCAGAGACCTTCCGGGCGACGAGACGCGTCCGCTGTTCGAGGACAAGAACCCGGTCGAAGTCCTTCTGGTTGTAGAGCCGGTCATCGATGAGATTTCCGTATTTGTCCTTCTGATCTTTTGCCGGCCGCCATCCGGTCAGATCCTTGTCGAGGTCGATACGGACGACACGGTAGGGAGCAAGGAATCCGTCCTCGATGCCTTGTCGAAGAGAATAGACAAAGACTGGAGGCCCGAAGTAGTGGATGTTCGAGACATACTTCGTTTCTTTCGGGGTTGCTGTCATGCCGATATGAGTCGCTGAAGAGAAGTAATCCAGGATTTCATGCCACATCGCATCCTCGGCTGCACTTCCCCGATGACACTCATCTACGACAATCAGGTCAAAGAAATCGGGTGAGAACTGCTTGTAGATGTTTTTCCATTCCTCGGTTCCGGTGACCGCCTGGTAAAGAGCAAGATAGATTTCATAACTTTTGTCGACCTGCCGGTTTCTCACTTTGACCATGGCAGAACCGAACGGTTTGAAATCGTTGGTGAGGGTCTGGTCAACGAGGATGTTCCTGTCGGCGAGGAAGAGAACCCGCTTCTTCACACCGGCCTTCCACAGGCGCCAGATGATCTGGAAAGCGGTATAGGTCTTACCGGTTCCTGTCGCCATCACAAGAAGGACACGGTTTTGTCCCTTTGTGATCGCTTCAATCGTCCGGTTGATTGCATTGATCTGGTAATACCGGGGTTCCTTCCCGGTCTCATCGATATAATATTCCTGGGTGATTGCAGCAATTTTCCCTTCATCGATTCCTTTCCATTGGCAGTAACGTTTCCACAGGTTTTGAGGTGACGGGAACGCGTCGAGGGAGAACTCTTCCTCCATCGGGGATTTCGTTCCGGTAACGTCATGTTCGAGGAAGGCATCCCCGTTCGAGCTGAACACAAAGGGAACATCGATCATCCGTGCATATTCAAGAGCCTGTTGCATCCCAGCCCCTACTGTGTGATTGTTATCCTTTGCTTCGATCACCGCAATCGGTACATTGTGACGATAATAGAGAATGTAATCAGCAAATTTCGGATTCCTTCGCACGACCGATCCGCTCTTGACCGAAATTCGCCCCTTGGTGATATTCACCTCTTCTCGGACCTGGGTATGAAGATCCCACCCGGACCGGGAGAGTGCCGGGGTGATGAATTTCGTACAGATATCACGTTCGCTGAGGGTTTTTTTGTCCACTGGTGCCACGGAGATCTAACCTTTCAATACAAGAATAGTCGTGATAAGATACGATTAAATTTCGCCAGCGTTCGGAGTGAATAAAGAGCTCAATTACTTTATGCCCGATTGTTCATTCCACTCCCTTACCATCCTCGCATAGCAGTTCTCACACACCCCCACATTCTTTTCCGCACATCGGAAGACCGCTACTCCTTCTTGGCAAATATCACACCGGCCTGACACCACCTTGACCCTGACAAAGTCCCGGTGGTCCAGCAGCCCGGGCAATGGATCGACGCGGAATGGCTTCCCGCTCTTCACACCCTTTTCCTTTCTTTGCACGTCTTTGCGGAGGCTGGTGGAGATTGAGTGAACATTTTGTAGGCCCGAATCGGCAATCAACGCCCTCATTGACCCTGCGGGTGATTTGTTTTCACCACTTCTCGGAACGCAGGCACAGGAAGAGCCATCACTCACCTGATCGTTCATGCTGTGCGTTCCTGGTAAATGATGCAAAGAGGTATCAGAAGAGGTACCTCTCTCAGGTACCTTCTTCTTCATTTTCAGATTCCGAACAGATATCAGCATCTTCTTCATTGACACCAGAGTCAAGCAAACCCGGTGCAAGTGTGTTATCATTCATTTCGTTTTTCGGACCTCTTGTCCTTCGCTGCTCTTCTTCGAGTTCTTCTTCGAGCCAGATCTCCGCTCTCGCCGTCCAGTTCTTGTAGAGGCCGATGTCGAACGAGAAGTAATGCTCCCGGTGCTTCACCTCCATCCCGTAGATATCCTCGGCGACCGTGGCGTCGATGTAGCTCACCGCGGGGCACTTGTCGAGGATTCCGGTGTAGAGCCCGCGACTGTTCCGGTACCCTTTGAGCAGCCGGTAGACCTGGTGGTAGGAGAGCCCGAGGACATCCTGGAGCTGCTTGATGGTGAAGACCTCGAGTCCCATCTTCGCGATGCTGTCAAGGGCGGCTGCCTCGTTCCTGGTCTGCTTCGTCTCCTGGGCCCCGGTATCACCGGTCAGGTCCAGGAAGAGCCTGCGGGCATACTCGAAGTCCTCACGGGTGGCGATGATACTCCCGTGCTCGTCCTGGTCCCGCTGGAGGAAGAAGAGCCTCGCGTGGCACTTGATCAGGTCAAAGAGCATCCCGGGATTCCTCCGGTTCTGGGCTGATGAGAAATGCACCCGCGGAGCAAAGGGGACGCGAACGTGCAGGACCTGCTCCTTCACGAGCTCCCATATCGCCCGGCAGACAAGGATGTCTGGGTCTTCTCCCGCGACCGCTTCCTTCGCTTCTGCAGACTTCAGGTGTGCGAGGACCGCTGCATCCTGTTCGGCCGAGTCATCGATCCAGACACAGAGCATCCGGTTCATGACCTGGTCGTCTCCGGCCAGCTCCACTTTCGCCAGCCACCAGACGCACCGCTCGGGGATGGTGCAGATCCGGACCTGCCGATCACTGGTGAGTGTCCGGTGCTCGATCGGCTCCCGGAAGCTCGCGGTTGCCGACTTCAGAATCTCCTGCAGATCTTCCGAGAGGGACACATCATCGAAGAGAAGGACCGTGCCCGGCTGGACCGGGTGGTAGTAGAGGGCCTTGTCCGAGACCGTCCCCTTGAGCTTAAACTTCTCGGGAAGGAGGTTGAGCATCGCCCGGCAGGCATGGGTCTTCCCCTTCCCAGAGTTCCCGGAGATTGCAACATGGAGGCCCTGAGTGTTCAGGACAGATTGCGACGCGACCGAGAGGATGAGGCATTCGGCAACGACCCGGTCCCCGACATGGTCCCGGTGGAAAACGTCCAGGATAAACGTGAGAGGGTCACCGGACCGCAGGACCTCGGCAGCCCGGGACCGGGCTTCGATTGTCGCGGCTGGAGGCAGAGGAAGAGCGGGGGGTGAGGGGGTTGGTGCAATATTGAACAGAGTTCCCCGCTCTCTCTTTTCCCGTATCTTCGGTTCAAACCGTTCCCGGATCTCGGGCCATCGCTGTGTCCCGCCACCGCACGAAGCATGCTGGCAGCCGGCATAGACCGCCCCGCTCGGAAACTGGATAGCAAACGCTCCGTCACGGTGGGCAGAGGAAAACGGGCACTCGTCCAGGACATAGAGCGTCCCGCCCTGCCACGGTTTCTCTGACCGGATCCCGATCCGGTGGGCGTTCAGCCAATCGTGGAGGTCGAGGGGCCGCCCTTTCGTCCGCTGGCCAGGGTCCGGATCGTTCTTCGGAAGGAGGCTGGCAAGGTGGCGGAGCTGTTCGACCGGGACCACCCGGACCTCCTCAGGGACTGCGATTATGCAGGACTGCCGGTGCGGCCGGCTGGCTGTGTTGTCCCCTTTCTTCGAAGTGGTCCCGTAGAGTTTCCATATCCGGGCGGCGTTGAAGTTCGCGGCATCCACGGATACCGTTCCATCGGAAAACAGGGTGTCAAGGACCGCGAGGCATCCTTTCACCAGGTCCGTTGACTCGTCATCATTCGGCAGGTCGATTCGGTAAAGAAGATGGGCCCCGTTCCCAGAGTCGGCTATGACAGGAACCGGGAACCCCTGCTCTCCAAGCCAGGTCCGGATCCGCTCGACATGAGCAAGAGCAGCCCCGTGTTCCTCATCGGTCGATGAGACTCCGCTTGGCCGGACCGGGTCCAGGTCGATGGGGAGCCAGCGCCTGCTGAGTATATCAGAGTCGCTGGTGGTCGGGTCCTTCCGGCCCAAGTTCATCTTCACCCGGTTCGCTCTCCGGGAGAGCAGGGCAGGATCAACCGTGTTTAATGTGACATAGATCCCGGCGACTTCCGGCAGCGTGTCCAGGTTTGCCGCCTTCTCGGCCAGCGTATCGAAGTTATCGAAATACCCGCTGTGGACCGAGTGGTCGGTCAGGGCCCGGAGCTCCACGATCCCACCATCCGGGAAAAGGGTCGCGAGGGCCCTCTTGACCTCGATGCTCATGCCGATCCATCCTGGCAGTCGGGGAGGAGGGGGAAGAGCGGTGCCGAGACCGCTTCTCCCCGGGCGACCCGCTGGAAACTCACGAGCGGGATAATGAAGTGCCCGGCCCGCGTGTAGAGGATCACAGCTTTCCCTGCCCGGTTGATGGCCGCATGCCCCTCGATGGAGATGACCTCGCCCTCTTCCTTTCCATCCGCAGAAGTCTTCCGCTGGACCTGGATGATCGGCACGACCCGACCGTAGAAGAGCAGTGCCCGGACCTCCTTTGCTTCGATCCGGTAGGAATCGCCATCTATCTCCACCCGAAGGATTTCGTTCTCACCGAGCGAGAGGGTCCCGGGTTCAGTCACCGCGGTCACCCCGCCTCTCGTGCTTAACCTTCAGGACATAGTTGTGGCCGGTGGTCCGCCGGATTCTGATCTCGGCAATTGTATCCCCATACTTCTTGATCTCTTCCGATAGTGCCTGTGGGAGGAGATAGAGCGGGACCGGCGAAGTGGAGTGCTGTGCCATTGGCATCAGACCCCTCCTGCGGACCAAATCGAAAATTCAGATAACCATACCTTTTTTAATCCGAGAAGAGAGGATATTCTGGGTCCCTCAAGTTGAATCATTGTGGAAGATGCTTCTGATTTTGGGGGGCCCACTACTCTTTCTTGCATGTCTTACCCTCCTTCAGGACAAAGAGCCCTTTCCGCAGAAAGAACTCCCCGATGCCCACGAACCCGGTCCGGCGTTCATAGGCCTCGACTGCTTCCCGTGTGACCACGAGCTGTTCCATGGTGTTTCGTTCCTGCATGCCGGCAACCCGTGCCGCCACATGCACACCAGCATGGCCAAACGGGTGAAATAAGGGTGAACGGGAGCTCTTGAAAGTGGGTCAGGATAAGCCTGACTGTATCACATAAAGGGAATCACCTCTGGACCTTCGGGAGCGCAGGGACATGCCGGAGGACAGGAGCTGGCTTCGTCCCGCTCTTCTGCATGATGAACTCCATCAACTCCGGGCCGTGCCTGAGTACGAAGTCTTGGATCTCGTCCTCGCTGGCCGTTCCATTCCCCATCAGCGATTGCCCGCAGACGGCACAATACTCCGCTGCGGGCGGCATGATCATGTGGCAGTGTGAGCAGACATGGGGCTCAAGAGCAGACTTCTTCTTCTCTCCTTCCGTGTCTTCAAGGCAGTAGACCCTCCGGAGCTCCCGCTCGATATCCTGCCCGGTGAGGTGGGCATAGGTGCGGAGCATCTTTGAATGGACCGACCCCCACATGATCAACTTGATCACACTCTCGGAGACGCCCTCCTGGACCATATGAGTGATCCGGGAGTGCCGGAAGAGATGGGGAGTCAGACGCTTCTCAATCCCTGCACGTTTCCCAATGACCCGGAGCTGGGCGATGGCAGCCTCGTTCCTAAGGAGCGTTCCCCGGTAGTTGATGAAGACCGGAGCGTCTCCCTCCGGAGTCCCGGGATAGTCCATGCGCCACTGTATGATATACTCCATTCCTGCGATGATAGGGATGTACCTGGGGACGTTTGTCTTGAAGTTCACGTTCACCACTATCCCGTTCTTGTTGAAGGTGAGGTCCTTCCACTTCATGGCCCCGGCCTCGCCGATGCGGAGGCCTCCCTCATAGATGAAGGTGATCATGGCCCGGTCATAGCTCCGGTAGCATGCCTTGTAGAGACGCTGAATCTCCTCAGGAGTTATCATCTGGGAGGCAGTCTTGGTCATCGGGTTGTCCGGCGGGACCTTGATCCTCATGACCTTCTTTTCGGGAAGCGAGGTTAGTTCGTTTTCCACCAACCAGACAAGGAATTGTTTCAGGATCCGGACGAAGTCGTGCTTGGTGTTCTGAGCAAACGGAGTGCCTTTCGTGGTATTTCCATTCTTCAAAGCCTCGATGCCGTTATAGACATCGGAAATGGTCATCCCGCTGAACTCGGGTAGGAACCTGCGCCAGTGCACTAGGGTGTAGGTGATCTTGTTCACCCTGGACAAGCCGATACATCCCGAGACTTTTTTCTCAGTGACAAAATCGCGGATCAGAGCTATGTCATTCTGCGTTATCCAGCCTTTTTTCAGTCCATTCTCGATAGATTTGTCTGCGAATTCAGGCCTCATGCCCGAGAATTGCGCATGGTGTTGAATCAGTGTGGAAGATTCTGCCATAGAAGGGCGTCTGAAAGGATGTATATAAATTTTGGGTAAGAAAATTGAAGGTTGACTTCTGAAGCCCCAGCCGAGCACCGAGACATAATGTTCGATTCTACAATTTTTTCAAATTTTGTAAAATTTTTCTGGAAATAATTCGTTACTGAGTAGTAATTGGCTATCCCTCTTTAAAAATTCGTTCATTCCCCATGAGATCTCAAAACCGCCGCGCAGATTTTCGTCGGAAAAACATCAATTTTTGGGAGTTACGCTCAACGGGGCCCAGGCCCCTTGCCGCGTGGGCTTCCCCTCAGCTGTACAAAAGCAAGCCGGTCGCGGAGCGGTGCGAGCACGGCGTAGTCGTGCGAAGCATGCGACGCGGGCGGCGATCTCCTGCTGTTGTTCGTTTGATACGTAGACGCTCGGTCATGTTCGTCTCCACGGGCTGATCGCCCGTTCCGCTCACATCACCTCGCTGTTTCACGATGTTTCCTGTTGATAGGATGACGCCCCTGGCTTGTCGCGCTGCTCCGGCGCCAGCGGCTGCTCCGGCCCGCTCCTCGCATACCGCTTCGCGGAATGCTCGTCGCTGTTGATGCGAAATTCAAATCGCAAAGCGTTTTAATCTGACATTCCATGGTTTGTTCATCAGAGGTGTAAGAACAATGCCAAAAGCAAACATTCCCGAGAAAGGAGCGATTGTCCAGCGCGATATGGAGACGTACCTGATCCACCCGCACATCCCCGGTGGCTTTGTCGAACCGAAGCTGCTGCGGAAGATCGCGGACGTTGCTGAGAAGTACGGCGCGAAATACCTGAAACTAACCGGTGCCCAGCGGATCGCGATCATCGGGCTTCAGGAGAAGGACCTTGATAATATCTGGGCTGAGTTCGAGGACCGGCAGAGGGCTATAGGTCTTACGGTACGGTCCATCCAGATCTGTCCCGGCACGAGATCCTGCAAGAAAGCGAAGCAGGACAGCCCGGGCCTGGGGTTCGCCCTTGACAAGGAGTTCTATGGCAAACCGGCACCCGCCAAGTTCAAGATGGGAATATCGGGATGCTCAAACTGCTGCAGCGATTCCTGGATGAAAGATCTCGGATTCTTCGGCACAGACGAGGGATTCACTGCGGTTGCTGGGGGGAAAGGTGGCGGAACAGCGAAAGTAGGCCGCGAGATTGCAACCGGCTTGAGCGAGGAACAGGCAATCGCGCTGGCGCGGAAGGTCATCGCATTCTACCGTGAGAACGGAAAGGCACCCGAACGTCTCGGCGGTACGATTGAGCGTGTCGGGTTCGAGAATTTCAAAAAGGCTGTGCTCTGATCCCAAGAGCGCTCATCATTATCCCTTTTTTTTGGTTATCCATGGTTCCGATCGTGGATGATCAGGCCGATAGAGATTGCAATGTTGATGCCGTCCTATGTGTTATCGATGGTGATGATCTGCACCGGGCAGAGATCCGCAGCGTCCTGGGCACAGGGTTCGAGATCCGCAGGGGGCCGGCCCTCCCCGATTTTCCCGTCCAGTTGGTATTTTTCAACAACCTGGCTGAACGTATCGTCCGGATTCTGCTCGAAGAAACCCGGGCAGGTGTCCCAGCAGGAGCCGCAGCTGATGCATGTTCCCCGATCAATACTCACTTTCATGACAATCCATATCCTCCGCTGTTCATGATCTCCCGTGTTCGTTTTTCAGGATTGAAAATTCTCTTGTGACTTCTTCTTCGGAATAGTTCAGACATACCAGATCCCCTTTCAACTCATCGACCGGCAATGCCCGGTCAATCTTCCGGGAAAAACCCTGAAGGAACTGGCTGAAGAATTGGGGGAATTCCTTCTGCCGGCAGTTAAGAAGATGCTGTAAAAAAAGGATGAAGGCATGCCGGGTCGCCTCGTTGCCGTACAGGTTAGGTTCATCGAGGGAGGATTCATGTTTCTCGCGCCATGGATCAACCAGATCCTGTTCCTGCAGGAATACTGTGAATTCTTTCGACAGAAGATACTCTTCAAGAGGATACGCGGACAGCCGTGCGGTCAGTCTCCTGAGTATTTTCCTGGTATTCTGGGCCATAGGAAATGTTGTGCCTGTTATTCCGGAAGTTCTTCGAACTGATCCTTTCCTACCCCGCATTCGGGACAGACCCAGTCATCCGGCAGTGCGCTGAATTCCACGCCCGGCTGGATTCCCGATGTCGGATCCCCCTTTTCCGGATCGTAAATGTATCCGCAAACAACGCACCGGTATTTTGTTTTTTGGCCGGCCATGGTGGTCACCGCATACCCCGTATTCCGGATTTAATGGTGTCCGCACCCGGCTTTCTCCTCATGCTTCTCGCCATGTCCGGCAGCAGTTGTCACCGACAACCAGAGATGGTGGGAATAGACGACCCAGCCGATGAACGCCTCGATATATTCTCTTCCGGCAGCGACATCATTTACGTCATATTTTTTCTTTGCCATAACATGGTGGAAGCGATGGGTCAGATCATCTTCAACGGTCTTGAGAATAAACCCGATCGATTCCTTGGGATCCCCGGTCTCGATGGCTTTTTCCGCTCTCGGTACAACCGGACCTTCGCTAAGGCCAGCGGGTTTCATGCCGGTATACGCTGCTCCCTCACCGGCGCGGTGAAGCCGGATGGTATTCTCGAAGAACCAGTCATCGGCAACTTCCTGCATTTCCTTTCCGGCTTTCCTCGTACGCAGGGTTTTTTCGAAGATACTTTTGAGTTCTGTCTCGGACTCTCTCGGTATCCAGATCAGTACATAATTAAGATTCCCCGTTTCCAGCGCTTTCATTGCAGCTTTCACAACGGGCCCATCTCGTGTATCACAATGTGGTGGCATATTGTATCGTTCCTGTTTTTTTTGGTTTGTTCCCGATTCTGTGCATAGAACTTCAGCTCATCATTCAACTCACGCTGATGTTTTCTCTGGTCAGGGAAATTTGCCAGAAACAGCGAATATCCCTTCATCCCTCTTTCATTGCCATGAGTTTCCGGTATGTCTCCTCACCCACACACTCCTTTGCGTACTTACACCACTGGACACACGAGAGAATATCGTTATAGATAATAAAGCCGCAGTTGTCGCAGGCTACTTTAACATCGTTTGAGAAGATCTCCACTTCGTTGCCACACTGCGGGCATTTCTTGATCGTGAGGGTTGGGGTCCGGAGGTTCGCAGCCCCGGGACAGTGATCAAGCATGGGACTCCTCTTGGTTTTTCTGCTGCTCTTCCATGAGTCGGATGTCATCAGGCCTGAGCATTTTGTATTCTCGTAGGAAGGCCGCCCGGTACTCGGCCATCTTTTTTGTCGGGATGTAATTGAACTGCTGGACTCTTTTTACGAGTTCATCGGTGATCGTCTCATCATTTGAAAAGTTCCTGCGGTACACGTCAAGGAGGATCCAGTCCAGCCGGTCGATACCGGTTTCCTTTCCATCAATCGGAATTTTCTTGATCTTGATCTGGTCCGGCGGGATCCCACCGCAGATGGAGCAGTAGTACCCGTCCTTTGCATCCCCGCCCATGCATCACTCCCGTATCATCGTAAGGGTCATCTTGAACCGGGTGATCGCGGAGAGGGCGTGCGGGGCGTTCGCCGGGAAGATGATCGTGTCCCCTGCCTTCATCTGAAGTGTCTGCCCCGCGATCCAGACCTCGCACTCTCCCTCAAGGATCGTGACGGTCGCGTCGTACGGCGCCGTATGCTCTGACAGGCCCTCGTTTTCATCGAACGAGAAGAGGGTGATGCTGCCGGCCTTCCGGTTGATAATCATCCGACTTGCGACAGTCCCTTCCTGGTAGTCCACGAGATCCTTAAGAGACAGCACTTTCCCTTTGAGCTCCTCGCGTTTTTTGTCCGGTTTTTCCGTCATTCCAATAGTCTCTGGCTTGAATTCCATACAGTCACTCCGTTCCATTCTCCTGTGTTTCACCGGGGGTGATCCCGTGCATACACGAGCGCTCCCTTCGTAGGGCAGGCAGCCGTGCACCGCCCGCAGAGATAACACTCAGCCTTTGCATCTTCCCGTTTTGCCTCGTCTGTGGGACAGGCCTTCTCGCACTTCCCGCATTCGATACAGGCATCGGTGCGGCCGATCCGGAAGAGGCTCTTTGCTGCTCCGAGCGAAAGGACGAGACCGTACGGGCAGACCAGCCGGCAGAACGGGCGGTAGAAGACCAGCGAGACCAGGAGCACGATCAGGAACACCACCGATCCTGCAGTCAGGGCAAGATTGAAGAAGTCATTGATCCCGAACCATGCCAGCAGGGATGCGGAGAAGACAAACGCCATGACGAGGAAGATAATAAAGAACACCCCGCGCACAACCATGAACGCGACCTTCTGCCGTGGGCGAAGCTTCGGCACCGGTGAAAGGTACGCGATTTCCTGCACAGCCCCGACCGGGCAGGCATAACCGCAGAAGAATCTCCCGAAGACGATCGCCAGGAGGAGCATGATCGCGAGCGCGACAGCCACGACGATGAGAGGGCCGCCGAGGCTCTGCACATCCCGCAGCACGACCTGCTGGAACTGGAGCGGGACAAGCGAGCCAATGAGAAATCCCAGCGCTGCCGAAATGAAGAGGGCAAGCCACCCGATCCAGCGCTGCCACCGGCCCGAATACCAGAGATACGCGAAGGCTCCGATCAGCACAAGGGTGTATATCAGGCCGACCGTTTTTGGAATTGCATCAAAGGCCATCTCAATCCCCCCACTGTCACTGAGCAGCTGATGGTAAAATGCCCAGCTGCTGCATCAGTCCCATCAGGTTCGCCTCGCCCCAGAGCTCAGCGATCTTCCCGTTCTCCAGCCGGAATATTTCGATGCCGGTCATGACTATCGGTTTGCCGGTCGGCGGGAGGCCCATAAACTCACCCTTGTGTTCGCCCCGTGCGGTGAACCGGCATGTCACCTTGTCGCCGTCCGCCATCATGTCCTCTATGGTCACGTTCAGCCCGTGGAACGCGGCCCGGCAGGTGGTGACGACATTGTTGATTGCCTCAATCCCGGGGCCGGCGACCGGCAGCGGGACGTGCAGTGAGAACCCGGGAGCGAGCAGGGCATCGGCAGCCACAAGATCCCCTTTCGAGGGGCCAACTTCGAAAAATTTCCGGACGGTTGCCATATTGGCTTTCTCGGTAGGTGTCTGAGTCATGACATAAGCTCGAAAGATAACTATTTAATTCTGTTGTCCCTAACAGAGTAACAGATGGACACGGCAATCCAGAATCTCGGCCGGTTGGGGCTCAAAGAATACGAGGCGAAGATCTATGTCGCCCTCGTTGGTCTCGGCGAGGCGAACGTCCGTAAAATCCATGAGACCAGCGGCGTCCCCCGCCCCCGGGTGTACGATATCCTGAACTCCCTTGCGGAGAAGGGATTCATCAACATACGGCAGGGAAGTCCGCTGATGTACAGCGCGGTCCGGCCGGAAAGCGTGGTCTCTTTCCTGAAAAAGGACCTCGATGATGCGGCCCGGGACAGTGTGAAAGCCCTTGAAGCCCTGTCGCTCGATACACAGCAGAATTATTCGCCCATATGGTATGTCCACAGCGGCTGGACCATCTTAAGAAACCTCGAGATGCTTGCAGAAGGAGTCAGCAGGGAACTCATCGTCCTCTGTTTCAACACGGAAACGCTGGATGAATTCAGAGGAACCTTCGCATCAATGGCCGGCAGGCACCCGATCAGGATCCTGTTTCCCAAGGGACTTGCCGCCGGAGTCGAACCCATTGACGGCGCTTCGTTCTTTGAGGCCGGGACCATGAAGAACTTTTTCGGCGTGAACATCTTCGAGAAAGTGTTCTCCAGGCCCATCAGCCGCGAGGGGGCCGTCTTCACCCTTGAGTGTATTTTCATTGCCGATGATCATGACTCCATGCTCATTTATTCGCAGAACGGGAAACGGATGGCCGTCATCATCACGCTCCCCTTCATCACCAGCGTGCAGAGCCAGTTGTTCAGTCAGATGATTGCACGCGCTCATCCGGTTGATCAGAACTGAGAAAAAAATTGAGAGTGGATAAAAATATGACCAGCATCGATTCGTTGTACCAAAAAGAGGACGGGCATATTCTGATCGAGATCAAATTACCGTCTCTACTCAATCTTTTCAATTCGTTCGATCCCGCTCCGTTCTATACGAAAGAACTGGACCGGGACGCATCAGATTATATTGTGGGGATTGTCAGGGATTTTCCATTAAAAACGCAGTTCAGGATCATTGTATACCTGCCGGCGGATGCCCTCGGCACACAAGAGGCACAAAAAATTCCCGAAGCTATCAGGAATCACTTCAAATATATGGTTCTGGTCCAGGGCCAAAAACTCCGGGAACGATGTATCTATGGGAAATTCACGCTCCTGGTCGGGCTCTCATTCCTCGCGATCGCGATGATTGCCAGCCAGGCCGTTGCGGAGACCTTCAGCAATTACCCGCTCGCCCGTCTCTTTGCCATCGCCCTTGAAGTCGCGGGCTGGGTGGCCATGTGGGAACCGGTTACGGTCCACCTCTACCAGCTCTGGCCGATCATCAAGGAGAGGAAGATCT
>Ga0302253_1000603_pt1 | contig 28130 bp, 23 predicted proteins | sample AAG_RA_Trp_MG_FD_193537 | JGI IMG/M metagenome (GOLD analysis project Ga0302253, IMG submission 193537) | Enriched activated sludge microbial communities from anaerobic digester in WTTP, New Holstein, Wisconsin, United States - AAG_RA_Trp | ecosystem: Engineered > Bioreactor > Anaerobic >...
TCGATATCGATCTCCGTGCCCGGTTCCTTCATTGCTACGGGCACATAGGCCATGCCGATGGCCCGGTTGAGCGTCGGAGCGAAGGTGCCGGACGTGACAACCCCGATGTCCCGCCCGTCCTTGAAGACCCGGTAGCCATGGCGGGCGATGCCCTTGTCCAACATTTCAAAACCGACCAGTTTTTTCCCGATACCCGCCGTCTGCTGCTGCTTCAGGGCATCCCGGCCGATGAAGGGTTTGTTCAGGTCCACCAGCCAGCCGTAAACCGCCTCGAAAGGTGTTGTTCCCTCGTCGATTTCGTTTCCGTAAAGCGTCATGCCGCACTCCAGCCGTAGGGTGTCCCGGGCTCCCAGGCCGACGGGAACCAGTCCCTGTCCCGCCCCGGTGTCAAGCAGCAGATCCCATAGTTCAACGATGCGCTCGGCGTCGGCATAGATTTCAAAGCCGTCCTCCCCGGTATAGCCGCTTCGGGAAATAAGAGCCGCGATGCCGGCGACGGTGGAGAAAACGAAATGGTAAAATTTGATCGCCGACAGGTCGGCGGGAACGTGGGGTTGTAAAATGGCCGATGCCCGGGGGCCCTGGAGATCGATTTTACCGATGGTGTCGGAGTGATCGGTGACCGTGATGTTGGTGAACCCTTTTTCGTTTTTAATTTTCAGAATCCAGGCAAGGTCCTTTTCTTTTGTCCCGGCGTTGGTTACGAGGCGGTAGTGCTGAACGTCCAGGAGGTAAAAGGTCAGGTCATCCAGAATCCCCCCCTGCTCGTTGGTCATGACGCTGAGTTTCAACTGTCCGACTTGCTGCCCTTCCAGGTTTCGAGACAGGATGAGCTGCAGGAAATCGAAGGCGTCGGGACCGGTGATGTCAATTTCCCCCATGTGGCAGATGTCGAAAATACCGGCCGCTTCCCGGGTCTTTTTGTGTTCCTCGATGATGCCTGTGTACTGGACGGGCATGGTCCAGCCGCCGAAGTCGGTCATCGTCGCCCCCAGGGCAAGATGACGTTCATACAGGGGCGTCTTTTTCATGATGCAACGATGCCTCCTTATGCAGGAAATAAGGGTATTTCTGATGTTTCTCCGGGGGAAGGGGATACGGGCCGGTCAATAATGAATGAGCAACGGTGTAGATCACGTCATCCTTCCTTTTGGAGCAGACGGGGATTTGGTAAAAAACAATGTAATCGGCGTATTAGATTAATCGCCATGCGGTGCGACGGGTATGGCGGCGTTACTTTTGTTCAAGCCCGACAAGAACGAATTACTATATGGAATGGTATATTTCAAGTCCAAAATGCCTTTCCGGATCAGGGGGATGTTGATCCGATAGGTCCGGAGCAAAGCCGATGGTGACGCCGGGACGGAAAAGAAATCTCCCTGTTTTCCAGATGACATCTCCGGTGAATCGCTTTGACATAACCGGCTTTTTCACCTATATTTACACCCGTTTGGAAACAAACTTTCCTTTTTCAGCGTGGACGGGTTTTTATGATGGCCGGAGGCGGGATGAAAAATCATTTCAGCAATTCTTGAAAGGAGCGGACGCATGAATTTGATGAAGAAGGCCAAAACGGGGCGGGAGATGCTCGATTCTTGGCAGGAACTGGTGGGGGACGGCAATATCGAGGATATCAAAGGCGTGTTTCAGGTCTATGCGGACAAAATGCCGGATATCCTGAAGAATTTCACCCAGAAGCCGCTGGTGGAGTCGCTGGAACGCGGGGTGCTCGATCCGAAGACCCGCGAACTGGTCCTTGTGGGCATGTTGGCAGCCATGCAGTGCGGCCCGGGGCTCATCTTTCACATCCAGGGGGCGGTCCATGCGGGAGCGACGGAGGCGGAAATCCTGGAAACAATCTATCTTTCTGCCTATGAGCATGCCAAGGTAAATATTGCGGCCCTGGGGGAGGGGGTGGCCGAAGGATTCCGCCGGGCGGAAAAGATGAAGAAAGCCAAAACGAAGAAAAAATAAGGCGGTTTCATTGTGGCAAAGGAACCAACAGCGGTCACCCCGGCCATCCGTGTTTTCCGGGAGCAGGGCATTGCCTTTGTTCTCAAGCCGTACAAATATGAAGAGCGGGGCGGTACGGCAGTCGCCTCCCGGGAACTGGGCGTCGATGAACACGGGGTGATTAAGACTCTGGTCATGGAGGATGAGCGGAAGAATCCCTTGATTATCCTCATGCACGGCGACCGGGAGGTGTCGACGAAGGAAATGGCACGGGTTTTGGGCGTCAAGATGATCCAGCCGTGTGATCCGGCCACGGCGAACCGGTATACGGGCTATGTCGTTGGAGGCACGTCCCCCTTCGGCGCCCGGAAGCAACTGCCCGTTTATATTGAGGAAACGATTATCGACATCCCCCGGATCATCATCAATGCCGGCAAAAAGGGCTTGTTGGCGGAGATTGCCACAGCGGACCTGCTGCGGGTCCTGAAACCCACAACGGTGAAAGTGGCCAGATAGGTTTCTCCAAAATAATCCGCTTTCCGCCTGAATTTCTTTTCGTTCTCTCGACCCAACCGCACTGGTTTGAGAAACCTGATGTCGTCGGAAGTTTGGCGTCGAACATTCTTGGCGTTTTTACCGTATATTATTCTCCCCGGCTTTCAGTTTTTATTACCATGAAATACCCAGGGGTGTAGCTTCAACGCTGCTGATTTTATGACACAAATCCTTATTTTTCATTAAATGAAGCAAGATTGCGCAAATTTCGAAAGAAAATCAAGTTTGGGCGTATTAATTGTTCGGCTGGTATTGATAAAGGAGGCATATGCATGGACATGTGGAAGTTCTTTAACATCACGCATCGGGAGCACATAATCTGCAATCCGATTAGTTTTGAGAAACTTGAGCAGCTTATCACACTGCTGCATCTGAAACCCGGGGCACGCGTGCTTGATATTGCCACTGGAAAAGGCGAGTTTCTCATCAGACTTGCAGAGCGGTATCGACAAATAACAGGAACAGGAGTTGATTTCTCTCCCTACTGCATTGCTGATGTCCATAAGAAGCATCAAGAACGCGTTCCAGATGCCCGACTCCATTTCTTGGAGATGGACGGGGCCAAGTATGTTCCAGAGACCTTAGAGAGTTTTGATCTGGCAGCCTGCATCGGTGCGAGTTGGATTTATGGCGGGTATCGAGGAACGTTGAACGCGCTGCAGAAGATGGCAGCCACAGAAAGTTGGATCGTTGTGGGAGAGCCGTATTGGCGGCATGAACCGAAAAGAGAGTATTTAGAAGCGATCGGACTGACACGGAACGACTTCGGAACACATTATCAGAATTTGGAGGTCGGCCGAGAGCACGGATTGGAGGCGGTCTACACACTCGTAAGCAGCCAGGATGACTGGGATAGATATGAAGGGTTGCAGTGGTATGCTGCGGAAACTTGGGCGAGTGATCATCGGGATGATCCAGATGTGGAGACTGTGCTGAAGCGAGTGCGTGAGAGTAAGACAGCGTATCTGAGGTGGGGACGGGAAACGCTGGGGTGGGCGATTTATGTGTTCAAGAAAGGGGGGTATAGCGCATTTGCAGTGGGCTAACGCGCCTTATGGGCATGCCCATGACGAGCCCCAGATGATAAAAGAGGCATCACCGCCGCTTCCGCGTGGCGGGAGGAAACGAGCCCCCAAAAGGGATGCACCTTCTTTGTAATTAACTGGCTTATCAAACGGTCCACTTTACCTGGAATTCGATTTCATCGCTGCCGTCTTCCCGCTCATGTTCGATTGAAAAGAATGCCGTCGCCGGTACGGTCAAACGCTCTCCGCCGAGATGGATGCGGAAGGGTTCGCCTTTTTCAAGACAGTCTGCCAGCCGGCGCAGTTTTTCAATGAATTGTTTGGCGGTGTAGGTTTTTTCGAGGTCTCTGTCCCGTGATTTCTTTTTAACGGCCATTTTACATCTCCTTTTTCCAATAACGCATCAAAGGTGTTGATCAATGTGTCGTGCTTATGTATGCAGTTCGTGGGCAAGAATGCGGAAAAACGCATCCCTCGCCTGGCGTTCGATCCACGGTTTATGACCGCAGTTCGGCAGGAGGATGAATTGAAAATCCTTCAATACGGCAATCAGCGGCGCCTTGACCGCTTCAGCCGGGTGGGGGTCATAATCGCCGTGAATGGCAACTACGGGGCAGCGAACGTTTGCCGCCTGGGCCAGCAGTTCTCCGGTCCTCCTCATTTCGGCCGCTTCCTCCCACACCTTTTGAAAAATATCACCCCGGTACTCGATCAGGTCGGAATTTTCTTCCATCGCGTCAAAGGCGTCGGTTTTCGCAACCAGCGATCCCAGTACTGCCAGGGCGGCGTCTTTTTCGTGTGACTCCGGATCGGATAAAATCATCAAATTTGCAATGAAATCGGAACATTCCTGTTCTTCCAGTCGGCTGAGGCGCGCTTCCAGGGCAGAAGCGGCGAAATGTTCCTCAAAGGGTCCGCAACCAATCAGGATCAATTTTGCGACATGGGCCGGATAACGGGCCGCGACCATCAGGCTGAGCCAGGCGCCCCAGGAAAAACCGACTAAAACAACCGGAGAAACGCCCTGGTTTTCAATCACATTGATCAACTCGGCGATTTGTCCTGCCACCGAGGACGCCGTTTGCAGGGGTTCCAGAACGCCCCGGCCTGTGGCAAGCTCGGCGGCCAGAGACGCCATTTCTCCGGCCGCGCCGGGCCCTCCGTGCACCAAGACGACATGGAAAGGTGTGGTGCCGTATGTTCTAAAACGGGGTGAAGATTCATTCTGATTCAGCATGAAATTCCTCTTTTCTGGATCTGGCCTATTTGGGTTTGGGGAAATGAGGCGCTATTTTTTTCCAAAATATGCTCTTCAGGGAAGCCTTCCCTCCTGCTGGAGCCGGGAGAGAACCGCATTGATTCGGGGCCATGCAGCCAGGGCGGCCTTTTCTCCTTCCAAAATGGCTTCATGGCGAAGCGTGAAATCGGCCGATCCGACGAAGCCGACCTTTGGGCTGATGACGACATCGGCTTTGGCAATCTGGGCTTGAGATATTTTCCCATACATGATTTCGACGGACTTCAGGATGGTTTCGAGGGTGCTGGTTGGCAGATTTCGGTCGACGCTGGAGGAGATATCCACAGCGATCACCACGTCGGCGCCATAGCGGCGGGCGATATCCACAGGCAGGGGATTGACCACGCCTCCGTCCACGTAGGTTCTTCCGGAGAACCGGGCGGGTTGAAAGACGCCGGGGACGGAACAACTGGCCTGAATAGCCATGCCGGCGTTGCCGGAGCCGAAAATGATCTCTTCCCCGGTCTTGATATCCGTAGCCACAGCATAGAAAGGGATCCGGAATTTTTCAATCGGGGTATTCGTGACCTTTGTGTTAACATAACTCCTCAGGCGTTCTCCCCCGACGAATCCGTTATCCGGCAGGGTCAGTTCCGTCACCTCGTCTTTTTCAATAGACATGGCGATGGTCTGCAACTTGTAGGCGTTGTAGCCGTAGGCGTATAAACCGCCGATGAAACTTCCAACACTGGCGCCGACGATCATGTGAATCGGCACGCGTTGGCTTTCCAGAATCTTCAGTACACCGATGTGGGCGAAGCCTCTCGAGGCGCCTGCGCCCAATACCAGAGCAATCTTGGCCGGACGGGGTGGCGGCGTCACCAGGGGAGCTGTGGTGGCGCATGCGGACGTAAGCGTAACGATCAACAGAACCAAGATATAAGGCAGGAGCTTGTTTTGCATCATGATTAAACTTTTCAGGGCGTCCATGCGCTCATCGCATGCTTAAGCCGATTTCCCCTTCTATGAATCCCGCAAGTACTGACTAGATAAAAAAAGATAATTGATCCGGTCATCTTGTGGTAATTTACTCCTAATTAGAAAAGGGCCCTCTGTCAACCGGATATTTTCCCGACTAACGGCTGGACGCAACCGGCAAAACCATGAGGATAAGAACCATGCGGGATGAAAGGAAGACAAAAACCCAACTGATCCGGGAATTAGAAGAGGCGAGGCGTCAACTGGCGGCGACCAAAGGTCCGAATAAGGCCGGGAATCGCAGCAGTTTTTTGCAGACCTTGCTGGATACGATTCCCAGTTCGATTTTCTACAAAGATACCCAGGGCGTTTACATGGGTTGCAACAGGGCTTATGAGACCTTTCTCGGCTTGAATAAAGAGGCGATTATCGGCAAGACCCTTCATGAAATATTTCCCAAGGATTTGGCGGATAAGTACACGGAGATGGACAAAGACCTCTTCCGCAATCCCGGGAAGCAGGTTTATGAATGGCAGATGTCTGCCGCCGATGGCACACGGCGCGACGTTATTTTCAGTAAGGCCACCTTTCATGACGAACAGGGTGTTTTGGGCGGACTGGTCGGCGTTATGCTCGATATCACGGAGCGAAAAAAAGCAGAAAAAGCCTTGGCCGAGGCGGAGGAGCGGTACCGAAGCATTTTTGAAAATGCTGTGGAGGGTATTTTTCAGTCGTCTCCCGACGGCCGCATTCTGGAAGTCAATCCTGCCCATGCCCGCATGTTCGGTTATGACTCCCCACAGGAAATGATCGCGGCCTTTGCGGATATCGGACAGGGGCATTATGTTCATCCGGAGGATCGGAAGCAATTTCGGGAAATATGCGATAATCAGGGGTTTATCCGCGGGTTCGAGGTGCAGTTTTATACCAAGAACAAAGAGACGATCTGGGTTTCCCTGAACGCACGTGTGGTAAAAAATGAGGCCGGTGATATTCTCTATTATGAAGGGATTTCCGAAGATATCACCAAGCGGGTTTTGGCTGAGAAAGCGCTCCGTGATTCGGAACGTCTCTTGTCCGAAATTATCGATTTTCTGCCTGATCCGACGTTTGCCATTGACCGCTCGGGTTGTGTCCTTGTCTGGAATAAAGCCATGGAGAACATGACCGGAGTCAAGGCTCAAGACATGATCGGTCAAGGCGACTATGCGTATGCCGTCCCTTTTTATGGTTTACGCTGCCCCATGTTGGCGGATCTGCTGTTTCAGCCGGACAGGTCACTGGAAAGCCGGTATGAATTTTTGAAGAAAGATGCGGACGTCATTCTGGCCGAAAGCGGGGCCCTGGTCGGCGGCGATCCTCGCGCTTTGTGGGGCAAAGCCGCTTTTCTTTACGACAGCGAGGGAAATATCGTCGGAGCGATTGAATCCATTCGCGATATTACTCAGCGGCGGGCTGTAGAGGGACAATTAAGAAAAAGAGAGCGGGAATTACTGACCAAGTCCCGCAGCCTGGAAGAAACAAACGTTGCGTTGAAAGTTCTTCTCGGTCAGCGGGAAAAGGATAAAGCCGAGTTGGAAGACAGCATTATGCAGAACATGCAAAAGCTGGTCAAACCTTATATCGAGAAGCTCAAAAGCAGCACACTTGCTCCCCGGGAGGCCGCTTATGTCAGGATTCTGGAAATGTCGCTGAATGATATTGTTTCTCCCTTTGCCAACAAGTTGACTGTAAAATTGAATGCCTTGACGCCGAAAGAGATCGAAGTCGCCAAACTTGTAAAAGAGGGCAAAACGACCAAAGAGATAGCGACATTGCTCTGTGGTTCGATACGAGCCGTCGAATTTCACCGGGACAATATCCGAAGCAAGCTGGGTTTGAAGAAAACGGATAAAAATCTGAGATCTTACCTGCTATCCCTCGCTTAGTATCAGCAGATACCTGATGCTAAACTGGAGTTTATCCCGTATTGTCAATATTCCTTTAGCATAATAAGTTAGTAAAAAAAGAGAGTTTCCGTATTTGGGTTCATGCGCAAAATGTTTTTTCATGCGCATATGAGAAGCGGTAAAAAAAGGAGAGGGTTCCCTATTGCGAAGAAAGGGGAAGAGACATGATCACGCCCATCAATGAAAGAGTGATCGTTGGTTTACCGAAGCCGGCTGATCCCGATAAACCAAACAAGAGCGTACCCGAGCCAAAGATCGTTTTGCGTATAGAAGAGAAGCATAAGAAAGTCCCGGAAGATCAGGTTGGCCAGTGCGATAACTTAACGGCTTCCTACTGGGGTTGACTCATTGGTCTTGCTTTTTGCTCGTTTTCATTCTGTGAGGGGGGTTCATGCCGACACAAAAGATCAAGTGTGCATACTGCGGAAGAGACGGGAAAATCGATGTATGGGATCTGAATGAGGGCGTTGAGTCCTCAGTCGTATTCCGATATCTGGGACATAATCCCTTATCGGGGCATATGCATTTCCAATGCCCCTTCTGTGGGGTTGTATCCCTTATCAGTCCCATGTCGGTGCTGGGGGATGCCGTGGTGATCGCCGATCACTGTCATTCGCGAGAACCGAGCAACGCATGGTCAAGAATCTTAAGTGCCCGGGAAAAGCGCACACCCCATCCTGCATGGAGAAAGGTGTTGCACTGAAACAGTTGACTTCCGATCGAGTATTTTGCCATATCCCCTTTGCATCGATGAAGCTTGCGTGTTGACCTGTTTTTGCCGTTTTTTAAGGGAGGCAACATCAAATGATGACCTTCTTTGAAGGGACAGAACCTGAAAAGGACCCTGATCATGTCTGAAAAAACCGCCGTGCTGCTTCTGACCCCGGAGATAGGAAGACTGCCGGAGGATATGGGGACCCTCGCACGTTTTATTTCCGGAAAAAGCGGCGGTATGGGAGAAGTTGTGGCGGCCTTGTGTGAGGGCTTGCGGGAGCGGGGTATTGACTGCCATCTGGGAACGCTCAATCTGAAGAAACGCTTCAAGGAAGAATGTGGCCTAAATGAGGAACAATGGCGGGATATCCGCTATAAAATCGATCCGGACCGGATTCATTTGGTCAATGCTTCTTTTATTTCCAATTTGATGAGCGCCTATTCCGGCAATCCTTTGCTGAATGCCGCTGAATTTCAAAAACAGATGGTCAATCACATTATCAAGATCGTCAGAGCGAAAAGCGGTGGCCGATTGATTCTTCACAGCCATGACTGGATGGCCGGCGGCGCTATTACAGCTTATGCCAAGGCAACAGGATGTCCCGTCCTGCATACCATTCACAATGTCCACACGGGCCAAATCCCTTTAGAGATGCTTTTTGGTGTAGACATAGGAGGTTTGAGGGATTATTTTTATATATCTGCCGACCAGGGTCAACAGACAGTCGATTGTCAGGCGACGGCAATCAAGAATGCAAGTCTGATTAATTTCGTCGGTGTCAAATTTATGTATGAGATACTGGAAGACTATTTTTTGGACCGCTCCATTGTTTCGGCGGCCGTGCGTCAGGAGATCAAGGCCAAGTACAATCACGGAGCGACTTTAGCCATTCTGAACGCACCGTCAAGACTCATGTACCCGGAAGTTTGCCCTTTTCTGGTCAAGAATTACGGCCCTGACGATGATGTGCTGGCCGCCAAGAAGGAAAATCTGGTTGCTTTCCAGAAAAAAACCGGATTGCTCGTCAATCCGGAGGCCATCCTTTTCTATTGGCCGTCCCGGCTTGATCCGGCCCAGAAGGGGGTGGAACTCCTGGAAGATATTGCCATGCGGTTTGTCATAGAAAACGGGGATGTGCAAATCGCCATCGTGGGAGATGGTGTCGGGCGGGACAGAAAACATGAGGAAACACTTGGACGAATTGCCGTGGCTTCAGGCGGTAAGATCGTATATCATCATTTCGAGGAATCGCTCTCGATGCTTGGTTATGCCGCGGCGAGCGATGTCTTCGGCGCGTCGCTTTATGAGCCTTGCGGACAGATCGATCAGATCGGCAACCTATTTGGCGCAACAGCGACCAATCGTGATACGGGCGGGTACCACGACAAGATTAAGGAATTAAACATTCAGGGCAACGGTGCGGATCATCCCGAAGGGAATGGCTTTCTTTTCCGGGATTATGATTCCGGCGGACTTTGGTACGCTCTGACAAAGAGCGTCCAGTTTCACCGGCATGATGCGGCCCTGCGGGAAAGTCAAATCAAGCGTATTATGAACGAAACACGGCATCTGTATGATCTCTCGAAAATGATCGATGAATACGTCGCAGTTTATGAGCGCCTCAACGGCAACCAACCTCTGTCCTGATCAGCATGCAAGATCGTCTTTGTGCCGGAACCGCAAATATCCGGATTCAATATCTGTTCAAGGAAAAATTCGATTGAGAAAAGGCCGGAAATAGGATAAGGCGAGGGCACGTTCATGGGATGTCCGTCTTTGTGAGAAACATTCGCGTATCAGAAGAGATCAATAAGCAGGAGGTTCTGATTTTGTATGTTGGCTTGGTGGATCGAAGAACCAACCATACTGGCTTGTAGTTGTCCTACGGATCGACAGCTTCTTAGGCTTTACCGGGAAGGATTCAGGGTCATTGTTTCCTTGATTGATGAGCGGGAAGAGTTGCCTATCTATGACCGGAAGAGTGCAAGCGATATCGGGTTCGAACGCCATAACATTCCTGTGTCGGAGGGGCGTCTCCCTACGGTCAGCCAGATAGCGCGCTTTAAACAACTGGCGAGCCTTGCTAACCATAACCAACGGATCATTGTTCACTGTTTGAGTGGTGATCAAAGAACCGGCGCCATGGCCATGGCCTGGTGGATGTCTCAGGGGATGTCCGAAGCAGAGGCACGGAAAGAGCTTTATCGAAGAAGAAAAGAAGCGGCAAACACCAACTGGCAGTATTTGCCGGGAGTTTTGATTCAAAACAAAGACGAGGAGCGGAAAAATGAAGATGCAGAAGCTTCGCGAGATTGCCAGGAAATGGGAGGTGAACACCCGGATCGGCCGGACCAAAGAAGCGATTATCCGCGACATCCAGGTCAGAGAGGGCAATAGTCCGTGTTACGGGACAAAGGTTAACTGCGAAGAAAACGATTGTCTCTGGCGGGAAGACTGTCTGAAATGAGAGCTTGCCGGTTTCAATGTTCCAGCGGTACACCATTTCAGGATGTTAAATTTCGTCTATTGTATGCTGTACACCCATCAATTTTGTAACTTATCCCTTACAATAAATAAGCTTAATCAGTTAAAATAAAAAAATATTGATTCCATGTCAGATGTATTGGGAGAAGCCGCATTTGAATATCGGATATGCGTGATGCATTCCAGGTCGATTATTTTTGGTCCCGGGGGCTTACATGGCAACGAAAGAAACATCAGCCCGAAGGGAGTGGGATAAAATGAAATCCGAATTTCCAGTGGATAAGGAAGGCTTAATCGGACCGCTTAACGGCTTCATGACGGGCAATCAATTTGCTCAATTATGCCTGGACATCGCCGATTGCATGATCATCGTGCTCAATAAGGACCATACCACTGTGTTTGTAAATAAAAAATGTCGCGATATTCTGGGATACAAAAACGAAGATATGATCGGCAGAAACTGGTTTGACGCCTTTGTCCCGGATTACTGCCGGGAGGAAACCAAAGCGGCCTTCGACACGCTGGTATCCGGCGGTGTCGTGGAAATTGAGCATTATGAAAATCCAATCATAACCCGGTCCGGTGACGAGCGAATTATTGCCTGGCATAACATGGCCTTGCGAGATGAGGCAGGATCAATCTTTGCCGCATTAAGTTCAGGTGAAGATATTACTGAGCGCCGAATAGCGGAAAAATCACTAAGAGAGTCAGAGGAAAAATTCCGCATCCTTTTTGAGACTTCCCGCGACGCAATTATGCTGCTGGATCGCCAGGGTTTCTTTGACTGCAATCAAGCATGCATAAATATCTACGGGTGCACATCAAAAGAACAATTTATCAACAAACATCCCGGCGAATGGTCTCCCAGCCGGCAGGCGGATGGACAAGATTCACTGGAGGCTGCTCGGGAACGTGTTGAAACGGCCCTGAAGTTCGGAACACATTCCTTTGAATGGACGCACAAACGTCTTGACGGAACAGTTTTTCCCGCGGAGGTTTTGCTCAGCCGCTCCGAATTCGGCGGAAAAACCATCCTGCAGGCGGTGGTGAGGGATATCACCGAACGCAAACTTGCTGAAGAACGATTGCGGCAAAGCGAAGAAAAATACCGAAACATGTTTGATAACGCCATTGAGGGTATGTATCAGTCTACCCCCGATGGACACATCTTGAACGTCAATCGCGCACAGGCCAGCATGTTCGGCTATGGGAGCCCCCGTGAGATGATCGAAGATGTTAAAAATCTGGACAGAGATATTTATGTCCGTCCCGAGGATAGGGAGAAATATAAAGAAATCCTGGAACGTCAAGGTTTTGTCGAGGGGTTCGAAGTTGAGAATAATACAAGAAACGGAGAAAAAATCTGGATCGCGCTAAATACTTGGGTTGTTAAAGATAAAGAAGGCCGCACGCTTTATTACGAAGGAATCACAGAAAACATTACGCAGAAAAAAATGGCAGTACATGCCCTTCAGGAGTCGGAGCGAAGGCTGACGGAAATTACCGAGTTCCTGCCCGATCCCATGTTTGTGATCGATCTCGAAGGGAGAATCTTGGTCTGGAACCGGGCCATGGCTGATCTGACAGGGGTATCGGCCCAGGAGATGGTCGGGAAGGGAAACCGAGAATACGCCCTACCTTTTTATCAGGAACGGCGACCGTTGCTGATCGATTTTGTTTTAAATCCGGAAGATTTGGCGAAGTATTATTCTGCGTTTACTCGAGAGGGGGATACATGCTGGGCGGAGACGGATTATCTGGTCGGGGGAAGGCGCCGTGTCCTCTCGGGCAAGGCAAAACCTCTTTATGACGGCAACGGTTCAGTCATTGGTGCCATCGAATCCATCCGCGACATTACAGAGCGCAAACTCATGGAGGAGGAGATCCGGCAGATGAACGCGGAACTCCAGCAGATGGTGGCTGAACGTACAGCAGAGTTGCTTCAAGCCAACCGGGCTCTGGCGGAGGATATCGAACGGCGAATCCATGTTGAGGAGGCCATCCGGGAAAGTGAGCGAAAATATCGGGAGATGGCGGAACTGCTTCCGGAAACAGTTTACGAATGTGATGAAAAGGGGCAACTGACTTTCGTTAACAGCCAATTCTATCAGGCATTCGGTTATAGTCCGACAGATCTTGCGGGCGGGTTGAACCTGTTGGAGATGCTCGTTCCGGAAGACAGAGAGAGGGCACGGGAAGTCTTCAAACGCCTTATCCAAGGAGAGTCCAGACGCGGGAATGAATATACCGCTTTAAGAAAGGACGGCGGTTCATTTCCCATTCTGGCCTACTCCAGTCCGATTATACACCAGGGACATTATGTCGGGATCAGGGGGGTCGCCGCAGATATCAGCGATCACAAGCGAGCGGCGGAAGAACTTCTCAAGGTGCAGAAACTCGAATCCGTCGGGATTCTGGCGGGAGGTATTGCCCATGATTTTAACAATCTTCTGGCGGCTGTCATCGGCTATATCGACTTGGCGCGGATCAGTTCTCCGAAGGACAAAAGCTATGTTCAGCATCTCGAACGGGCGCGAAAGGCCAGTCTGCAGGCGTCCGAGCTTACAAAACGTCTCATCACCTTTTCCTTGGGGGGAGAACCCCATTGTAAAGCCATTGCTCTTGATCATATTATCAAGGTCTCCTGTGATCATTTCCTTCAAAAACCGGGTATTGTATGCCGGACGGCGGTCATGGAAGGCCTGTGGCCTGTGCTGGCCGATGAAGGACAGATACAACAGGTTGCCTATCACCTGTTGATGAATGCCGGGGAAGCCATGCCGCAAGGCGGAACGGTTGATATCTGTGCGGAAAACATCCTGGTCGACGAGGGCGCGAATCTCCCGCTGTCGAGCGGTGCTTATGTGAAGTGGTCCATCCGGGATTCCGGGCAGGGTATCCCGCCGGAAAACCTGACACGAATCTTTGATCCGTATTTCACCACGAAAGACCGGGGGAGTGAAAAAGGGATGGGGCTGGGACTGGCCATCTGCTATTCCGTTGTCAAAAGGCATAACGGATTGATTCTGGTAGAATCGGAACCCGGTTCCGGTAGTTCGTTCCATATTTATCTGCCGGTTGCCGTCACACCGGACATGGCTTCGGACAGTGCGGTCAAATCAGCCGGCCTGATCTCTGCTGAGGCAGCCAGCCCTGAGGGTAAAATTCTCGTGATGGATGATGAGGAATATATCCTGGAATTGATGTGTGACATGCTGCATGTTCTTGGCTACACCGTTGAAACGGCCAGAGACGGCGACGAGGCGGTTGATATTTATCTCCAGGCGCTGGCAAAGAAGCAGCCGTTTTCTGCGGCGATCCTGGATTTGGAGATCTCCGGGGGGCGTGGCGGCCTTTTTGTTATGAAACGCCTGCAAGAAGTCGATCCGGCGGTCAAAGCGATTGTCGTCAGCGGTTTCAGCAATGATCCAATTTTGAATCGACACCGGTCATACGGCTTCAAGGGAGCCGTCGCCAAACCGTTTACCATCAAAAGCCTCAGCCGGATTCTCAGAGAAGTCATTGGAGAAAAGCGGACACGAATCACGCTGGAGTGAGTGCAATACCTCTGGTTTGATTTGTCGCCTTCGTTAAGGCATGAGCTGCCAGGTGTTGGGCAGGGGAAGGTCCTGCCGATTTATTCGATTATTTCTATGCATTTTCAACTGCCGGCTGCTTAAGGTTGCAAAAATCTTCTCAGTTACATCAAGGTTTTTCCTTGACAAATGGCGTGAAATTGCGTAGCGTCCACTTTTCAATTTTCAGAGGTTGGTGAGGTTATGACTACATATAATGCAAAAAAAGAAGAAATCCAAAGGGATTGGTTTCTTGTCGATGCGGAAGGTCAGGTCCTGGGCAGACTGGCAACACAGATCGCGGCGCGGCTCAGAGGAAAGCACAAGCCTGTTTATACGCCTCACGTGGACACAGGAGACTTCATTATTGTCGTCAATGCCGGCAAGGTTGTCCTGACCGGGAACAAGCTGAAGGATAAGATTTACTATCACCACACCGGATATCCGGGCGGGATCAAATCGGTTTCCGCGGGAAAGCTGCTTCAGGAAAAACCGGAAGAGGTCCTGCGCAAAGCGGTTAGGGGCATGCTGCCGAAAAACACCCTGGGCCGGGCCATGCTGAAAAAGCTGAAAATCTACGCGGGCGGCGAACATGAACACGCGGCTCAGTGTCCGAAAGTCATTTCTTTCAATTGATAATTGTTTTTTGATAGACCATTTTTGGAGACATAGATGATGGAAAAGCGCTTTTATGCGACAGGTAAAAGGAAAACAGCCATAGCCAGAATTTATATGAAAGAGGGCGCCGGGACCATAACGGTCAACAAGCGCACCTTTGATGATTATTTTACGCGGGACAGCCTGAAGATGCTGATCCAGCAGCCTCCATTGGTGCCATCGAATCCATCCGCGACATTACAGAGCGCAAACTCATGGAGGAGGAGATCCGGCAGATGAACGCGGAACTCCAGCAGATGGTGGCTGAACGTACAGCAGAGTTGCTTCAAGCCAACCGGGCTCTGGCGGAGGATATCGAACGGCGAATCCATGTTGAGGAGGCCATCCGGGAAAGTGAGCGAAAATATCGGGAGATGGCGGAACTGCTTCCGGAAACAGTTTACGAATGTGATGAAAAGGGGCAACTGACTTTCGTTAACAGCCAATTCTATCAGGCATTCGGTTATAGTCCGACAGATCTTGCGGGCGGGTTGAACCTGTTGGAGATGCTCGTTCCGGAAGACAGAGAGAGGGCACGGGAAGTCTTCAAACGCCTTATCCAAGGAGAGTCCAGACGCGGGAATGAATATACCGCTTTAAGAAAGGACGGCGGTTCATTTCCCATTCTGGCCTACTCCAGTCCGATTATACACCAGGGACATTATGTCGGGATCAGGGGGGTCGCCGCAGATATCAGCGATCACAAGCGAGCGGCGGAAGAACTTCTCAAGGTGCAGAAACTCGAATCCGTCGGGATTCTGGCGGGAGGTATTGCCCATGATTTTAACAATCTTCTGGCGGCTGTCATCGGCTATATCGACTTGGCGCGGATCAGTTCTCCGAAGGACAAAAGCTATGTTCAGCATCTCGAACGGGCGCGAAAGGCCAGTCTGCAGGCGTCCGAGCTTACAAAACGTCTCATCACCTTTTCCTTGGGGGGAGAACCCCATTGTAAAGCCATTGCTCTTGATCATATTATCAAGGTCTCCTGTGATCATTTCCTTCAAAAACCGGGTATTGTATGCCGGACGGCGGTCATGGAAGGCCTGTGGCCTGTGCTGGCCGATGAAGGACAGATACAACAGGTTGCCTATCACCTGTTGATGAATGCCGGGGAAGCCATGCCGCAAGGCGGAACGGTTGATATCTGTGCGGAAAACATCCTGGTCGACGAGGGCGCGAATCTCCCGCTGTCGAGCGGTGCTTATGTGAAGTGGTCCATCCGGGATTCCGGGCAGGGTATCCCGCCGGAAAACCTGACACGAATCTTTGATCCGTATTTCACCACGAAAGACCGGGGGAGTGAAAAAGGGATGGGGCTGGGACTGGCCATCTGCTATTCCGTTGTCAAAAGGCATAACGGATTGATTCTGGTAGAATCGGAACCCGGTTCCGGTAGTTCGTTCCATATTTATCTGCCGGTTGCCGTCACACCGGACATGGCTTCGGACAGTGCGGTCAAATCAGCCGGCCTGATCTCTGCTGAGGCAGCCAGCCCTGAGGGTAAAATTCTCGTGATGGATGATGAGGAATATATCCTGGAATTGATGTGTGACATGCTGCATGTTCTTGGCTACACCGTTGAAACGGCCAGAGACGGCGACGAGGCGGTTGATATTTATCTCCAGGCGCTGGCAAAGAAGCAGCCGTTTTCTGCGGCGATCCTGGATTTGGAGATCTCCGGGGGGCGTGGCGGCCTTTTTGTTATGAAACGCCTGCAAGAAGTCGATCCGGCGGTCAAAGCGATTGTCGTCAGCGGTTTCAGCAATGATCCAATTTTGAATCGACACCGGTCATACGGCTTCAAGGGAGCCGTCGCCAAACCGTTTACCATCAAAAGCCTCAGCCGGATTCTCAGAGAAGTCATTGGAGAAAAGCGGACACGAATCACGCTGGAGTGAGTGCAATACCTCTGGTTTGATTTGTCGCCTTCGTTAAGGCATGAGCTGCCAGGTGTTGGGCAGGGGAAGGTCCTGCCGATTTATTCGATTATTTCTATGCATTTTCAACTGCCGGCTGCTTAAGGTTGCAAAAATCTTCTCAGTTACATCAAGGTTTTTCCTTGACAAATGGCGTGAAATTGCGTAGCGTCCACTTTTCAATTTTCAGAGGTTGGTGAGGTTATGACTACATATAATGCAAAAAAAGAAGAAATCCAAAGGGATTGGTTTCTTGTCGATGCGGAAGGTCAGGTCCTGGGCAGACTGGCAACACAGATCGCGGCGCGGCTCAGAGGAAAGCACAAGCCTGTTTATACGCCTCACGTGGACACAGGAGACTTCATTATTGTCGTCAATGCCGGCAAGGTTGTCCTGACCGGGAACAAGCTGAAGGATAAGATTTACTATCACCACACCGGATATCCGGGCGGGATCAAATCGGTTTCCGCGGGAAAGCTGCTTCAGGAAAAACCGGAAGAGGTCCTGCGCAAAGCGGTTAGGGGCATGCTGCCGAAAAACACCCTGGGCCGGGCCATGCTGAAAAAGCTGAAAATCTACGCGGGCGGCGAACATGAACACGCGGCTCAGTGTCCGAAAGTCATTTCTTTCAATTGATAATTGTTTTTTGATAGACCATTTTTGGAGACATAGATGATGGAAAAGCGCTTTTATGCGACAGGTAAAAGGAAAACAGCCATAGCCAGAATTTATATGAAAGAGGGCGCCGGGACCATAACGGTCAACAAGCGCACCTTTGATGATTATTTTACGCGGGACAGCCTGAAGATGCTGATCCAGCAGCCTCTCGACATTGTCGGGAAGCGTGGCCAGTTTGATTTTTATGTCAATGTCCGGGGTGGCGGGATGGCCGGTCAGGCAGGTGCGGTCAAGCATGGCATTTCCAAAGTTCTGGTGGAATATGATCAGGAGATGCGCGCCATGCTCAAGAAGGTTGGTTTTTTGAGCCGGGATTCGCGGATCAAGGAAAGAAAAAAATACGGTCAACCAGGAGCGAGGAAACGCTTCCAGTTCTCGAAACGTTAATCCGATGGGGAGGCTATGGCCTCCCTTTTTTTTGGGGGAATTTGTGATGAAAATAGGAGTGTTTGGCGCCAGTGGTTATACGGGGCAGGAGCTGCTGCGGTTGCTTATCCGTCATCCCAAGGCGGAGGTGGTGTTTGCCACATCACGCCGGTTTGCCGGTCAGCCTGTTTACGCCGCCCATCTTTCGCTGATCAACTTGACGGATCTCAAGTTCCTGGATGCACCGGCTGAAGAGGTCGCGCAGTCTGCGGAGATTGTTTTTCTGGCTTTGCCGCACGGGACCTCCATGGAAATCGCACCGATCTTCCACAAGGCAGGACGTAAAGTCATCGATCTCAGCGCCGATTTCCGCCTGGCCGATCTGGCGGTGTACGAAAAGTGGTACGGGCGGCACAAGGCCCCGGAGGTGATCGCCGAAGCGGTATATGGGATTCCTGAGTTGTGGCGGGATCAGATTAAAGGCGCCCGTTTCATTGCCAACCCCGGCTGCTATCCGACAAGCGTGATTCTCGGTCTGGCGCCTCTGCTGGCCACGGATTGGGTCGACCGGTCGTCCATTGTGGTTGATTCCAAATCGGGGACCAGCGGAGCGGGGCGTGAACCCCAGATGGGCAGTCTCTTCTGCGAAGTGGATGAGGGATTCAAGGCCTATAAAATCGGCGGTCAGCATCGTCACATCCCCGAGATGGAACAGGCCCTCTCAAAACTTGCGGGGGAGCCGCTGACAATTGCCTTTACCCCCCATCTGCTACCGGTCAGCCGGGGTATTTTAAGCACGATATATGTGAACCTGATCCGGCCTATCAAGGTGGAAGATCTCCTGGAGGCTTATGGGAAGTTTTATCAGAACGAAGCCTTTGTCCGGGTATACCCGAAGGGTCTGTCGCCGAACCTGCTCTGTATCAGGGGAACAAATTACTGCGACATCGGCCTTGCCGTTGATACACGAACGAACCGGGCCATCATCGTTTCGGTGATCGATAATCTGGTCAAAGGCGCGGCCGGCCAGGCAATCCAGAATATGAATCTCATTTGCGGTCTGCCGGAAGAGACAGGCCTGGAACTGGTTCCCCTCTTTCCCTGAACCGGTCCGTTTTGACCCTTTCCCTCGGTTTTTATTTGCGACCTGATAATGTAGAAGGAAAGGAGAGGAGGATGATATGGCATTGAGAGTTTACAACACCCAGGCCAGGCGTAAGGAACTGTTTGAGCCTGTAAAAGCGGATAAAGTCGGCCTTTACGTCTGCGGCATCACCGCCTATGACACGTGTCATGTCGGTCATGCCCGGTCTGCCGTGGTGTTTGATGTCATGGCCCGTTTTTTTAAACATCGGGGCTACGACGTAACCTTCATCAAAAACTTTACCGATGTGGACGACAAGATCATCAATAAGGCAAACGCCCTGGGGCGGACCATCGGTGATATTGCGGAACAATACATACGTGAACACAATGAAGACATGGATGCCTTAGGCGTGAAGAGACCGACTGTGGCACCCCGGGCAACGGAGCATATTGACGGAATGATCCGGTTGATTGAGACGCTTCTGCAGAAGGATCTGGCCTATGTGTCTGACGGAGACGTTTATTTTTCCGTTGGGAATTTTACGGAATACGGGAAGCTGTCGGGTCGTAGCTTGGACGAAATGATGGCAGGCGCCCGTGTCGATATCAATGAAAAGAAGCGCAATCCCCTGGATTTTGCCCTCTGGAAGGCAAGCAAGGAAAATGAGCCCTGGTGGGAAAGTCCCTGGGGAAAGGGACGTCCGGGATGGCATATTGAGTGTTCCGTCATGAGCCAGAAATATTTGGGGGATACCTTCGATATCCACGGCGGCGGGGAAGATCTGATTTTTCCGCACCATGAAAACGAGATGGCCCAGTCATCCGGTGCGTCGGGAAAACCCTTTGCCCGTTACTGGCTGCACAACGGATTTGTCCGGGTCGATCACGAGAAGATGTCAAAATCTTTGGGTAATTTTGCGACCATTCGGGATATGCTCAAGCTGTATCATCCGGAAGTGCTCAGACTTTTCATCCTGCAGAGCCACTACCGAAGCCCTCTGGATTTCGCGGAGACGTCCATTCATGAGGCGAGGCTTGGCCTGGAGCGGTTTTATGCCTTGCTGAAATCGGTGAAGGATGTCCTTTCCGTAGCGCCGAACGTTGACACTCCTCCGGCTGAGCGTTTCTCCAAACCAGGTGCCGAGATGCTTAACCGCTTGCAGCTTCTCAAAACGCAATTCTTGGAGGCGATGGAGGATGATTTCAACACGGCTCGTGCGATCGGTTACCTCTTTGATACGGTCAGGCAGGCAAACAATTACCTGGAGTTGACCAAAAAAGGGGCTCCTTCGCCGGAAAAGACCGCTATTGTTCGTGAGATCAAAGAAATCATGACTGAAATAGGCGAGGTCCTGGGGCTCTTCCAGGAAGATCCGGACACGTACTTCCGTCTTGATCGGGAACGGGAAGCCGTGAAACGGGGGCTGGATATAACCGAAATTGAGCGGTTCCTTGAGGAGCGAAACTTGGCGCGAGCGAAGAAAGAGTGGACGAAGGCCGATCAGATTCGTATTGATCTCGCGGCCAGGGGCGTTACATTGAAAGACGGCCCCTCGGGCACGACTTGGATGATTGAATAAATCCGCTTTGAATTAACGATATTGGCCCCCACAAGGACGCAATAAGTCCATCTTGTGGGGGCTTTTCGTTTACGGACATTAACGGATAATCGTTACTGCACAATGGGCGTATTTGCTGACGTCATCCGCAACGCTTCCGAGGAGCATCCGTTTTAATCCCCGGTGTCCCCGATGACCCATGAAAATGTAATCCACCTGTTTATCCTCTGCGATCCTTACAATTTCCGCGGCAACCGGGCCTGCAGCCAGGATCGTTTTACAGGACACGCCATGCTCCGCGAGGCTTTTCTTGGCCTGCTCGAGGATTTTCTCTCCCTCCTGCTTCCGTTCGCGGTAGAGGGGCGTGTCGGGTAGTGTCTTAAAGGGAACGACGTCCTCCAGAACATGGATCAGGGTTAAATCGCACCCGGACAACTGGGCGTACCGGCCGCAGTGTTTCAGAACAATTTCGGAAGTAGGCGAGCCGTCGACAGCGGCCAGGACCTTGATGACCTTTTCTCCTGCCATGATAATAACCTCCTTTATCTGTGGTTTTTGGCGTGCTATTCTCCGCTAAATTGCATTCTTAGTCAATATAAAGTCTTAACGCAGCCGGTCTCGCTTGTGAAATAATGACAAAGTTCCATTGTAAATGGACGGGGATCATGGTACTAAAAAATCCCCATGCAGGTTAAAAGGCAAGAACGGATAGCTTTAATCGGCGTGTAATTCCTGTGGAGACAATCAAGCCATGATCGAAGCGGAACATGTCACCAAATGCTACGGAGAGACGGTGGCGGTTGATGACCTTTCCTTCCGGGTGGAAAAGGGGGAAATCCTTGGCCTGCTCGGCCCGAACGGTGCCGGGAAAACAACCACGATGCGGATTCTTACGGGTTATCTCGCTGCCGACGGGGGAACCATTACCGTGGCCGGATGGCGTCATCCGGATCAATCCCTGGAAATCCGCCGTCACATTGGTTATCTGCCCGAAAACAATCCCCTTTACCCGGATATGTGTGTCATGGAGTACCTATCTTTCGTCGCGGCCATGCGACGCGTACCGAAAGTGATCCGTAAAAACCGGATCGACCTTGTGGTCGGCATGACAGGATTGGAGAAAATGGCCTACAAGAATATCGGGGAGTTGTCCAAAGGCTATTGCCAGCGGGTCGGGCTGGCGCAGGCCATTGTCCACGATCCGGATATTCTGATTCTCGATGAGCCGACGGTTGGTCTCGATCCCAATCAAATCGTCGAAATCCGGTCGCTCATACAGCGGTTTGGAAAAGAGAAGACCATTATTTTGAGTTCCCACATCTTACCGGAAGTCGCCGCCACCTGTAGCCGTGTGATCATTCTTAATCGTGGGAAATTGGCCGGCAGCGGCACGCCCGAAGAGATGTCCGCGCGTGCCCGGGGGGGCAATGCCGTTACATTTATCCTCAAAGCCCCCGCGGCAGAGGTCATGTCTAAATTCAAGGCAATGCCGGAGGTCAAGGAAATTGAATTAAAAGGTGAAGAAGGAGCCGGACGGATGAAATACCGTATTATCACCGATGATGCGATCGATATGAGAGAGACGATTTTCCGGATGGCTGTTGACAATCAATGGGTGCTTATGGAACTTTACCGGGAATCCCTCTCTTTGGAAGAGGTCTTTCAGCATCTGACTGTCACGGAGGCTGCATCATGACAGGAGCCCTTGCTCTCTGCCGGAAAGAATTTAATGCCTATTTCGATTCACCGGTTGCTTATGTGTTTATCGTATCTTTCCTGGTGGTCACGTACTGGTTTTTCTTCCGCGGTTTTTTCCTGAATAACCAGATCCAGATGCGGGATTATTTCTTTTTCCTCCCCTGGGTTTTTCTGGTCTTCATCCCAGCAGTAACGATGCGCCTTTGGGCTGAAGAGAAGAAAATGGGGACGGTTGAAATCCTCCTGACCATGCCGGTTCGTGAATATGAGCTGGTGCTGGGCAAGTTCATGGCCGGGTTTCTGTTCGTTTTCGTTTCTGTTTTCTTCAGCTTTTCTCTACCGTTGACACTGAGCTTCTTCGGGGAAATCGATTGGGGACCCGTGATCGGCGGTTACCTGGGAACCTGTTTTTTAGGAGGCGCCTATCTGTCCGTTGGACTTTTTCTATCCAATTTCACGAAAAATCAGATTGTTGCCTTTATCCTGACGATTTTGCTGTCCTTTATCCTCTTTATTCTGGGTGAAGACATCATTTTAGCCAATCTCCCGGATTTCTGGGTTCCTCTGTTCGCTTTTGTCGGTTTGGGAAAGCATTTTGTTAGTATCCAGCGAGGGATGATCGATTCCAGGGATATCATTTATTATCTTTCTGTAACGGGTTTCTTCCTCTTTTTGAACATCCTTTATGTGGCGAGGCGCAGGTAGCGATCCATGATAAACTGGCGACAGAAGCTGCACTTTCTTTTTGGCGATCTGACCCTGATTCTTGTGGTCCTGGGGTTTCTTATCCTCATCAATTTCCTGTCATATCGGCATTTCGTGAGACTGGACCTGACGGAAAACAGGATATACACACTTTCAGAATCAAGCCGTAATGTTGTGAACAAATTGAGTGATCCCGTCACCATTCAATGCTTTTTCTCAAAAAAGGCGCCGCCCGAACTCGCGGCCTTGAAACAGCAGATTGCGGATCTGCTGGAAGAATATCGAGTAAGCGGTAAGGGGAAAGTGAAGGTTATTTTTTCTGATCCGGCGGACAATGCTCTGCTGCAGAAACGGGTTCAGGTGATGGGCATTCCTCAGGTACAGATGAACGTCTATGAAAAGGATCAGGCCCAGATTACCAATGTTTATATGGGAGTTGCTATTTCTTACGAAGACCGCCAGGAAATTTTGCCCTTTGTCAAGGATGCGAAAAATTTGGAGTATGATATCACCAGTGCAATCCTAAGACTCCTGAAAAATGAAAGAAAACGCATTGTCTTTTTAACCGGCGGCGAAGAATACGACTTAAACGGTCCTTTTGGGACCGTCCGCAAGATACTGGAACCCCTTTACGACTTGACTGCTTTCCATCCGACGGCCGTTGACGCCATTCCTGCCGGGACGGACCTGTTGATCGTCGTTTCTCCCGAAGGAATTCCCGAAAAAACGAAGCACGCCATCGATCAATTTGTGATGCACGGAGGCAAGATTTTCTTTTTGATTGATCGTGTCAACATTGACGGCGGCACCATGACGGCTTCGCGTCGGGTCAGCAATTTAGAGGATCTGATCGCCTCTTATGGCGTCAGGGTGACCCAGGACCTGGTGCTGGATCGGTTTAATACGGCCATTAATTTTCGCACAGGATTTACAATCCTCCGAGTGCCCTATGCCTTTTATCCGAAGGTGGTAAAAGCGGGTTTCGCGTCGGACAACACCATCGTCAATCGTCTGGAAGCGTTAAGCCTGCCTTGGGTAACAGCCCTGGAGGTGGTGGAAAAGCCCGATGTCAAATCCACCATCCTGGCCAGATCCTCGCCTTATAGCTGGCTTCAGCGGGGGATGTACAACATCAGTCCTGCCCAGGAATTCAATCCGCCGGCCGGTGAGCTCAGATCCTACCCACTCATTGTTCTTTTGGAAGGAAAATTTTCCAGTTTTCCTCACGGCTCTACCGCAGGGGATAGCCGGGAACAAAATTTAGGAAGAGCGAAACCTGTATTGCCAATCCGGAGCCAGAAGGACACAAAAATCCTGGTCATGGGGAATGCCCGTTTTCTGGCTGATGGATTTATCGCCGCGCCGGGGAATGCCGATTTTTTCCTCAACGCTGTGGACTGGTTTACCTGGGGAGATGACCTGATCGGAATTCGTTCCAAGAAGATGCTCAGCCGACCCCTGCCGATCCTTACGGAAAAGCAGAAGAGGTTCATCAAGTACGGTAACATGATCGGTGTGCCGCTTTTGGTTGTTCTGACAGGCGTTCTCCGATTTTATTTGCGCCAGAGGAGAAAGAATGCCTATCTAAAGGGAAAAACAGCATGAAGTCCAAAAGGAATTTGATTCTGATCATGGCACTCCTTATCGCTGGGGGGGTGATATTTTTTATGGAGCGGCCCTTTGATCGGAACGGCAGGGTTACGCAAGGCGATTTGCTGGTTTTTCCGGATTTCGAGCCTTGGAAAGTGAATAAGATTTATGTCGGCAGCCGGAACCTCATGTTTGAAAATCGTGAAGGAAACTGGTTTCTGATCACGGAATCAGGAGCCTATTCTGCAGACCGGAACCAGATCGCCGCGTTGTTGCAAGCCATCCGGGAACTGAAACGAGATAATATCGCCTCCGAGAGCAGAGATAAACAGTCTCTTTTCGGCTTGAACGCCACAGAGGGAATCGAGGTGATCGCCTATGATTTGGAGGGGCAGAAAATCGCCGACTTTTGGGTGGGGAAGAAGGGACCGGACGGACTGAGCGCCTATGTTAAACGGGCGGATACGGATGAGATCGTGCTGCAGCCCGGAAATTTACGGGATCACCTCGACAAACCACTAAAACTATGGCGGGACAGGAAAGTCTTTCCGGTGAAGGCGGATGATGTTGTGGAGATTACGCTGCAGGTCCAAGAGGAAACGGTCGTATTGAACCGGGATACCCAGGGTGGTTGGTTCATTGTTAAACCCATGGCCCGAAAGGCCGATGGCGGTCGGATAGAACAGATGCTGACCGTTTTGAACGAGTTGGAGGCTGTCGATTTTGCAGACCAGTTGAAACCGGCGGAGGCGGGACTGACCACGCCCACCTTGCGGTTGGGTGTGCGCCTGAAAGATCGGTCGACGAAAATGCTCCTGGTCGGACAGGCGGCCAATGAATGGGGGTATTACGCCATGACCGGGGAAGGACAGTCGGTTATTGTTTTGCAAAACGCTGTTCTGAGAGTTTTGTTCCCGGAAGTCAAAGATCTGGAGGCTTCGTCCGTTGATGTGCCGGTTAAGGAGCCAGAGGACTGAGTGATCTGCTGATGCATTTACTGGGAGTTTGACGGTTATGGAATGCCATAAAGAAAAAAATATGGAGCATTGTAATTGTTCTTATGAACCTTGTGTAAGAAAAGGGCGGTGTTGTGATTGCTTGGCCTATCATCGCCGCAACAGAGAATTGCCTGCCTGTTATTTCCCTGAACAGGCGGAACGGACTTATGACCGTTCCTTCGAGCATTTTGTCAGACTGGTAACGGCGGGCCGGGTTTAAAGAATAGAACAGGTTTATTCATATGAATAAGGAGGCGCCCATGTTTCAGATTGCTTCATATGAGACATTTCAGGATGGTCAGATTATTTTTCAGGAAGGTACGCACGGAGATTGGATCTATGTGATCGAGGAGGGATCTGTTGAAATTTCGAAAAAAATGAGGGGTCGCCGAGTGGTCATTGAGATTCTGCCTCGCGGTGAAATCTTCGGAGAGATGGCCTTTATTTCGAAAATGCCGCGAACCGCCACAGCGACCGCCATTGGAGAAACGACCGTGGGGATTATCGACCGGGATTACTACGATCATGAGTTTAATAAAATGCCTGACGACTTCCGGCAGGTGTTCAACACCGTTGCCACGCGGTTGAAGAAGGCCACGGATGCAGTCATCGCTGCCGCCACCGGGGAAGAGTAGGTTTTCCCATTCCGCCAGAACCGGCACGTGATCACGGCAGTCGTATCGTAATGCCAGGTTTTATCTCCGCTTGCTCTGCAGTTGAAAAAGTCCGTTTATACAGTGACGGCGGACTTGCCTGAAACCAAAACCACTTATCTGTTGGAGAACCCAAGCTCCCCCAAAAGGTTTCTCCCTTATCTCCGTAATGACGTTTCATCGTTTATCCCGTCAATTAATACTTACAGTCATTTGTCTTCCTGCAGGGAGAACCGGATGGGAATGTCCACGATCATGGCCAGGGGAATTTGACGTTTCTTGGCCGGTTCAAACTGCCAAACCCTGACGGCATCCAGTGCGGCTCGATCGAGCAGAGCATAGCCGGAACTTTTCTTAACCAGGATCCGGCCGGTTTGGCCGTTGTTTAACACTTCAACGGACAGGAGAACAATCCCTTCCTGTCCCCGGACTCGCGCTGTCCGGGGATAGACCGGACAGGGCGTATGTGCATAGCGGGGTTTATCAACGGACGCCTCGGCCTTGTTTAGCAAATCGTTGCGTGCACTGCCGGAAGCGGCCGGAAGCAGTGCTTCCGATGTTAAGACGACGCTTTTTGTTTGGTTCTCCTGCGTTGAGGATAACTGTTCACCGCTGACTGTTCGGGAAATGTCTCGCATCGGAGCTTTGCCTATCGGCGCCGGTGTCTGGATTTGACTGTTCACGGTATAAATTGGCCTGATCTTTTTTTCCTTTGACACATTATGGGCTTTGCTGCTGCTTCTTCTGATGGGCGATTGGTTTAATGAAGCTTTCCGGTCTGCCTGATGTAAAACCGGTGGTGACAGGTGTATGGGTATCACGGAGAGTTTTTTCGCATCTGTTTCACGGAGAAAAGGATCTTCTGATGCCATGAAGAGGATTCCCAGAAAAAGAGCATGAATCAGCAGCGAAAGCGCCGTCATCAAAACGAAAGGCGGTCTTACCTGCAAATAAGAGATTTCGGCTATTTCTTCGTCAACCGTCAGAATCGTCATGTCTTTTCCTGAGATCCCCATCAAAGGTTTGCTATCTTGTGAAATGACCCTGCCCGGCTGGGTTCTGATGGTTAAAATTCATAGGTCAGGCCCACAAAGATGGATCGGCCAGCGCCGGGATATTGGCACCAGAATCCTTGCATGGTACTGTCATAAAAGTTGCCCATATGGGTGTCGAAATCCGCATCCGCTATGTTGCTGACCGCCAGCGAAAAAACATAGTGTTTCTTGATGCGCTGCTCCAGCATGAGATCCGCCGTCCAGTAGGAATCAAGGGTATAGGTTACAGTGCGAGTATCCGGATAAACCGTTGTCTCAGTGTGGTAAACCACACGGTCGCTCACATAACGAACCGTTGCTGTTGCGGTCAAGCCGAAGTCGCTCTGATAGGTCAAATTTCCCTTGAACAGGCCGTCCGGCGTATAGGCGGCACGGCGGGTGACCATCATGTATTGAAAATCCGGGGGAAAAAAGGGCGGCCAGCCATAATCCTGCCGGGTGTAGGCGCGATTTTCCTCTTCCGCATCCAGGTAGGTATAACTCAACCCCAGGGTCAGATCATAAAAGGGGCCGATTTTGATCTCCGCCTCAATCCCCTGAGCCTCATAGTCCGCCAGGTTGATGGGACTGAAGACGCCGTTGGCATCAGGTTCCCACTGAATTTTGTCATCCACATCCCAGCGGAAATAAGAGACGGCGGTAAAGATTTTGTTCCGTAGAAAGGTTTGTTCCCAGGTGACATCCGTGTGCCAGCC
>Ga0302253_1000605_pt1 | contig 28083 bp, 28 predicted proteins | sample AAG_RA_Trp_MG_FD_193537 | JGI IMG/M metagenome (GOLD analysis project Ga0302253, IMG submission 193537) | Enriched activated sludge microbial communities from anaerobic digester in WTTP, New Holstein, Wisconsin, United States - AAG_RA_Trp | ecosystem: Engineered > Bioreactor > Anaerobic >...
ACCGTAATCAATGGATTAAAGGAAGGACTATCCATAGAAATAATATCAAAACTAACGGGAGTAAGCGAAAAACAGATTGAAGAAATTAGAATAAAATGGAGCAACAACCTATAACAAGGTGCAAGTTTCATGCTGCAAGTATTGATAATGCTAAGCCTTCGGCTATGTGCAGATTAATTTTGTATGCAGCACGAAAACCTGCACCGAAACCGGTTGAATATAGTCATTTCAGAAAAACTGGGAATATAAGACTATTGAGAAAAGCAGATGTTCCCTTAATAAAAAAAAATCTTACAATTAAAGTTGTCGGAGACTTTTCAGAAATTAATGTCGTATTTTCTCTAAAAAATAACAAAAAATGAAAACACAAAAAAAACCCTTTTTGATGCTAGTGTTCTTTTTTATGGTATCTTGTATGTCACAAGTATCAGCTACGGTAATAGACACCATTTATGTGACTGCTAATATGAGTACAGAGACACATAATATCTGTAGCAATGCAAACGACAGTGTAATGATGCATTGTCCTATTGGGCATACAAACATCAGGTGGATGGATCCGTTTTCACAAACCATAGATGGCCCGGATTCAGTCTTTGTAACAAGCAGCAATCAAGGACATTGGAGATTCTATTCTGACGAATTAGGAGCATGGAAACATATATATATTTATCTTGTTTCAGCTCCTTACGAACCAGCAAGTATGGCCAATGATACAAGCGTTTGCACCACAAGTCTCTTGCTTGAATTGAATGCAGAGAATCCAGCATCGAGTTATTTCTGGTCCACAGGAACAACCACACAGTGGTATGATGTTACTACACCAGGCACCTATGCGGTTACGGTTACCAATACATGTGGAATAGGAGTGTACAGCAAAACCATCAGCTACAACAACCCTAATGCTCCGCATCTTGGACCCGACCAGGTATTCTGCTGGGGTTCGACATCCGTATTGGATCCGGGAAGCACGAATGTTGCGACCTATCAATGGTCTAATGGGAGTAATTCACCTATGCTTACTATCGACACTACCGGCACCTACTGGGTGTATGTGGTTGATAATGCGGGATGCAGCGGTCGCGATACCGTGCAGATTACAACACTCGTACCGATTGGTGAAGAGATTTGCTACGTCGAGTTTGATACATTAACGTGTAAAAACAACATCAATTGGACAAGTAATTTACCGGGAAATTCGGATTCGGTTAGAATATATAAGGAAATAAGCCTTGGCGTTTGGGATTTATTGGGAACTATGAGTAATTTAGATACAAATTTTATAGACATTGGTTCAAATCCACAGGCACAATCATATTCTTATAACATTAGTATAGTTGACACATGTGGAAATGAGTCTGCAATGTCACAGCATCATACAACAATAACTTTGCTTTCCGCTTACGATGTAGGAACAAACACTTATGGATTTACATGGTCAGCATATCAGGGTTTGACAGTTACAGATTATTATTTGTTCGGGATAGATGCAGGTAATAATGTAACACAGATTGCAACAGTACCGGGCAATATTTATATGTACAACTATGTGAATCCAAGCACTAGTTATGTCAAGTATTTTGTTGGTTTTGAAACGCCTGACTGTTATGGAAGTAAAGCAAATGTTATTGTAAAGTCAAACTGGGTGCAATCGGTTGTATCAGGAATTGAAAATCCTACGCTTTTTGAATTTAGTGTATTTCCCAATCCTGTAAATGAACAATTTGAAATTCGTACTTCTTTAAAAAATTATGAAATTGAAATAACAAATGTATTCGGACAGGTTTTATTGAAAGAGAAGCATGAGAAAGTAGTCAAGGTAAATAACTTTGCTCCAGGAACATACATTTTAAAAGTTAGCGGAGATAATCTTACAAGACAGGAACGAATCATTGTTTATTGATGAAAAACGACCAGTTGTTACCAACCGCTATAGCGGATGCCCTGTGGGTCACAGAGCCATAGCGACAAAACGTTAGCAAGTCGGCATTAACCAAAGCCAACTGACAAAATTCATTTCATTCTTTTGTTAGCGGTTTGGTATAAAAAGGTTGTGTTGCAATTTTTTAATGGTATCCGTTTTTTACTGAACTTTATTTTTTCTAAATGCTGCTGCTATAATGGCTGTTGCCACAGAAACATTTAACGAATCTATCGGTACTGAATTTTCAGGAAATGGTGGGATATACAATTTTTGTGTAATAAAGGGATCTATCTGTTTTGAAATGCCATTGCCTTCGTTTCCCATGACTAAAATACCACTTGGCTTCAGTTTTGCTTCGTATATGGATGTTCCCGATAAAAAGGCTCCATAAATATTTATTTTTGCAGTAATAGATTTAAAAAAATCAGGTAATGGCGTTTGAATAAAAGGTAACTTTGCCACGGCACCCATAGACGATTGAATAACCTTTGGATGATACACATCGGCTGTTCCATTTCCCAATACAAGGTAGTCAAAGCCAAACCACAAGGCTGTGCGTATAATGGTACCCACATTTCCTGCATCCTGCACTCCATCTAATGCAATGCCCAATCCAGTATTAATATTTAATTTGCTTTTGCTGTATTTTTTTTGTTCAAAAATGGCAATAACTTCCTGCGGTGTTTTTTGCAACGATGCTTTTTGAATTTCATGGTACGTTGTAATACAAAGAAATTTTTCTTGCCCGGATAAATATTTACGTGCCCATGCTTCTGTTGCAAAAATATGATATGGCTTCCATTGATGTTGAAGAAATTCGCATACCGATTTTGTCCCTTCTACTACCAATAATCCTGTTTGCTGCCTGTATTTTTTTTGCTCCAGCGAATGAATAAGTTTTATTTGTGATTTGGAAAGCATAAAATCAGTTACCATTTAACAACGTGTTTTTCATACTTTCACCAATCAGATTTCTTAACGGTTACAGGTTTTGTTATGTATTCTTCAAATTGCTGAACGGTGTTTTTCATTTCCTTATCCATCTGTTCCAGATAATAATAATTTTTAGTAGTAAAATCGCTGGATGACGTATCGAGCCATTTTTCTATGGGTGTATAAGAAGTTCCTTTTAAATTAATTTCGTTAATAACTATGCGAACTTTATTGTCCTTGTAATTTGTGGTTATAGTATATTGAACAATTCCTCGCATGGTTTGAATGCCATTTTTATCGACTGGATTCAGTATTTTTATTTGATGCTTGCCCATAATGGTTCCTTCCTGCGGATTATCCTGACGAATAACACCCGTTGGATTTTTGTAATACAACATAAACCATTGTTTCCCCTTTCGGTAAAGCGAATCTTTGCTGGCATTTACCTGAAATATTTTGGTATAAGTTATGGTCTTAGTGGAAGAATCTATAGGCAAAGAAGGTTTTTTATATTCTTCTTTTTGTGCAGTTACTGTCCACACAATAAAAAAACAAATACCGGTAAAAATAAATTTTCTCATAACTTATGTGATTAATGTTGCACGAAATTACTGATTTTTTTAGAAAAAAAATAATTTTATTATATGACATGCAGAACAAATCCTTTTAGATACTCTCCTTCGGGATGATAAATGCTAACAGGGTGGTCGGGTGGTTGATGTAACGAATAAAGAATGGAAACCTGACGCTTTTCGTTTGCTGCTGCTACAAAAATTGCCTGTCTTAGGTCTTCAGCCGAAATAACCTGTGAACAACTGAAACTGAAAAGCAAACCTCCCGACTGAACGTGACGAATGGCTTTGGCATTCAAATTTTTATATGCCACTAATGCTTTTTGGCGATGGCTATAATGTTTGGCAAAAGCAGGCGGGTCAAGTATAATAATGTCAAATAATTCTTCCGAATGTTGTAAAAAAGTGGATACATCTGCCGAAACATTTTCTATTTTTTGTGTTACCTGATTTAATTCATAATTTTTTTGTGCAAGTTCCAATGCTTTGACAGAACTATCCACAGTAATTACTTTTTGTGCATTGGCAGAAGCCGCATAAACCGAAAATCCACCGGTATATCCAAATAAATTAGCAACCGATTTATGATTGGTATACAACGATAAAAGTTTTCTGTTTTTACGCTGATCTATAAAAAAACCTGTCTTTTGTCCTTCTACTATATCTATCCAAAATAAATGTCCATTTTCTAATACCGATACAGGATTTGGGGAAGTTCCCCATAAAAAATCATCTTCGTGCTTATCTGTAAATTTGAATGGTAATGTTTGAAAACTCTTATTGTATATGGCTTTTACATCCTTGCCCAGTTCAGATTGAAATACATCGGCTATTTCGTTTAGTTGTAAATACATGCCAGCACTGTGACATTGCAAAACAAGCACACCATTATAATAATCGGCAATCATACCGGGCATTCCATCACCTTCACCATGAATTAAACGAAATACATTGGTGTTGTGATTATCAAAAAAACCAAGGTTTTGTCGCAATTGTATGGCTTGGTGGATTTTTCTTCTCCAAAAATTGGTATCAATGGGCTCTTGTTTAAACGTTAAAACTCTAACACTAATGGTATCGGGCTGATAATGCCCAATGGCAAGAAAATTTTTCTTATCGTCATAAACTTCAACCACATCCCCTTCGGAAGGATTTCCGATTATTTTATCCATAGCACCCGAAAAAATCCAGGGATGATATCGCTTTAACGATTGTCCCTTGTTTTTTTTCAAATAAATTTTATAAGGACTAGGGTTGGTATTCATCCATCAATTTTATATAAATCAAATAACTTACCCATGCATCGGTTGCCGCATATTTTACTTGTGCATCTGTAAGTATAACCGATTCCCAATTAGATAATTGTTGACGTTTGCTCAATTTTTTTTGAAATAATTGTTCACACAGTTTCTTTAAACTTAATACTTCCAGATTGGTTTTTTTTACAAGCGTTTGTATTTCTATAAACGATTGAGGTATAAATGGCTCGAGTTCCTGCAATCGTTTAATGTCCTGATTTATTCCTACTCCTGCTTTAATAATATTTCTGTTTTCAAAAATCTGTATCAATTCAGCAGGAATTTTATGTTTTATCAACCGGAACAAAATAGCATGACGGTTAGTTGCAAATTGAATAAGCGAAACTTTATTGCTAATGCCTTTTTTGAAGGAAGGTCGTGTTTCGGTATCAAATCCAACAATTGGCTGTTTATTAATAAATGAAATTGCCTTTGTATATGTATCTGATTCCTCAGATGTCAGTATTATTTTGCCATTAAACGAAATGTATTCATCCTGACTATGCTGCAACGGAGCCGGTTTTTTTGTTATGATTCCCATTCTTGTTGGCGTTGATGAATAATCCAGTGCGACGTATCCACGTCTTCCATTGATGTTCCTTTTTTAGGATGAACCTCATTCAATAGTTCTTTCTTGAAAATCGTAAGCGTGTGTAATACTTGCAAGGCTGATAATACACGTTGTCCCCAAAACAGTTCGAAATTAGACTTGCAGGTGTATAATGCCGATTCCATAATTGTTTCATCGCCCGACTGATAATGCATAACTACATTTTTTATATCCTGATAAATATCGGCTATGACCTCAGAAAGCGGCTCATACGTTATTTCATTGTTTGGTGATGCTGTTTCCGGAATTTCACAGTCCATATCTAATTCACCAAATTTTTCTTCAAATATACGCATCATGAATTGATAAATATCTTCGGTTACGAAATTTTCCATCATCGATTCCTCATATTGTTCAAATTCTGGCAACATCTTCGTTTTTAAATAAAGCAACGGAAATAAATAATTGAGGTAGGATGCCGTTTGAAAGGAAGAATATGATGAATTGTCTTCACAAAAAAGAATAAACTCTTGACTAACCGTAATAAATTCAACGGTGTTTTTATGAAAAACACGTTTGTTCATGAAAGATAGATTACTTATTTTTTTAATGCAATGGCTTCAATGCCAATCATGGCACCCATGGGCAAACGAACTACACCATACGCTGCACGGGCAGGTGCGCATTGAACAAAAAAGGTAGAATATATTTCGTTTACCCGTTTAAAATTATCCATGTCTTCTAATAAAACAGTACATTTAATAACATCATCGTAAGAACATCCTGCTGTTTCTAATATAGAACCTAAATTTTTTAATGCCTGATTGGTCTGCTCTTCAATACCGTCGGTTAACATCCCTGTCTTTGGATTGATCCCCAGTTGACAGGATATAAATACAAATCCATTCGCTTCAACAGCTTGACTGTATGGACCTATAGCTTTGGGCGCATTATCACATGAAATAATTTTTTTCATACTTTTCTTCATTTCTTTATTGGACAAAGGTACTGTATAATTTTCATTTTATTCATATCCTATCGCTAACTTACGTTACAAAAAAAATAAATTAATACCAAACCGCTAACAAAAAAATGAAATGAATTTTGAGTTTCCTCACAAATTAACAAATCAATAACTACTTTTTAAGGGACGACTATTTATTAAAAATTGTCTTGTACATTTGTAAAAAATATTCAGTATTTGAATTTTTATTATACATATAAGGCTTTTGGATTAACTGTACGTTCGGAATTTGAACTGTTACACTGGTTGCCTGCTGATAAAAATGTCCATGCATCTATATCTATCATTCAACAAAAAGTTGATAAAATCAACGGTACGGTATTAATCGAAAATTCACATTATACACTTACAACAGAAGGATTTAATTTTAGTTTTAAAGGCAATGTTTTTCATTATTTACATGCTGAAAGACTATTATGTGTAATTCGTGATTATCAGAACGAAGTAAATTTTTTTCAAGCATTATACGGACCAGTTTTTTCAGTCATTGCTTACTTTTTCCATCGTATTCCGTTGCACGCATCGGGTATAGTGCTAAAAGATAAAACTATTTTGATTTCAGGAAACTCAGGAAGTGGAAAATCTTCTATTGCGTGGTTATTAATCCAAAAAGCCCATGCTCGTTTTTTTGCCGATGATGTAACCGTATTGAGCAAAAACGATAATGTGGTTATGGCACATGCGGCTTTTCCTGAAATAAAGTTATGGAATGATATGGCAACGCTGTATCAATTAAACAAACAAAACAAGATTCATCCAGAAGTAGAAAAATATTTTATTTCAGCAGAACATTTTTTTGTGCATGACGATTTTAAGCCCAATGCTATAGTAGTTATTCAAACAACACCCCATCATCAACCAAAAATAGAACCGATTTCGGGGACTGAAAAGTTTGCATTATTATATAAGCATCTTTATCGTAAACAACTTACTCAAAAAGTTTTTGCCTCATTGGATTTTGAAATACTTACCATGCTTGCCAAACAGGCATCCATATATTTGCTTCACCGCCCTCAACAAGTAGTTGAAAAGGAATGGACTGTTTTTATTGCAGATACATTTTCTAATTTATGAACAAAGAATCTTTACATAGAAATATTGTTTGGCTTGCCTCATATCCCAAATCGGGGAATACATGGTGCCGTTTGTTTTTAGCAAAAATAATGTATGATATTCAACAAATAAACAACATTCCAATTCCTATATACAGTTCCAAAGAAATGATAGATCCGTTTTCCGATATAGATATCAGTGAACTCCCATTAAGCGAACTTCATTTCTTACGATTGGAAGCATTCAAAAAAAAATCGGAAGAAAAAGAATCCCTTTTCCCTGTGAAAATTCATGATAAATTTGTAAAAACCTGCTTCAATATGCCCTTTTTACCCTTTGAATATACGCTCATGGCAATCTACATTATTCGCAATCCGCTCGATATTTGCATCTCCTTGTCTAAGCATTTGGGAAATTCCATTGATGCCACAATTCAAAAAATGAATTCGCCCAATTACATGTTTGCGCACAATCACTATCGTTATTTATCACAACTTCCGCAACATCTTGATACGTGGTCACAGCATGTGAATAGTTGGACAACCCAACAGGAAGTTCCCGTTTATATTATTAAATATGAAGATTTGATATGTGCCCCTCACGAAACATTTTCAAAACTGTTGCATAAATTGGACATTCCGTATTCGGAAGAGCAATTGCAAAATGCTCTTCGGTTTTGCTCTTTTGATAATCTGAAAAAGCAAGAACAACAATATGGCTTTTATGAACGCTCTTTTTATACGGAACAGTTTTTTTCTACAGGGAAAGCCGGCTATTACAAGGAAATTTTAAACTCACAGCAAATAGAAACCATTATTCAACATCATTTTAAAATCATGAAACAATATAATTATGTCTGATAAAATTGAACTGACTACCGTAGTACAACGAAAAGCCAATATTGCCTTTACCGATATTGACCACGAAATAATGTTGTTGCATCCTGAATTGGGACGTTTTTTTTCGTTCAATAAAATAGGTTCCGACATTTGGAATTTAATCCAGAACCCCATGGAGGTAAATGAACTGGTAAAACAATTAACAAACAATTATGAAGTAGATGCCCATACTTGCTTTTCAGATGTGAGTTATTTCTTAACTTTACTCCTCGAAAAAAAATTAATAGAAATAATTGCCTGATACATGTCTTCCTTGTTTCAAAAATTTATAACTCTGTCTTCACTCGAAAAAAAATTATTCATCGAGGCTTATTTTTTTTCTGTTTATTCCCGTTTTGTTATCAAAATATTTCCTTTTAAATGGTATGAAAAATCATTGGGGCAAAAAAATAAAATATTGCCCGCTACCAATTATTCAAATCGGGAAATGCTATCATATATTAAATTTGCTGTACGTCGTGTGTCTCGTCATTCTTTTTGGAGAAATCAGTGTTTCGAGCAATCTTATGCTACGATGTTAATGCTTAAGCGAAGAAATATTCCTTATACCCTTTATTTTGGATTGCAGCATGAGGACAAAACACTTAAAGCACACGTGTGGATTGCCACAGGCGACTTTTATTTTGTAAACAAAGGAAATATTAATTTTACAACCGTATCTACCTATTCCAATTAGACAATGCCAGCAGCATGGGGTTACATATCGAATAAACCGTTGGACTGTGAAGGACAAATTCATGAAACACTAAAAACAACATTCCCCTTCAAGCATGATTTTATTTTTTCAAAGGAAAATTTTCATATTGGTTTTTTATTGAAAGAAAAAGAATCGGTTACTGTAAATCGACAATATATTTTTGAGAACGAAGACGAAATCGTGTTTTGCATGGGACATGTGGATAATATAAATGAAATAGCACATATAATAAATATGCCCTCCATAAAACCATTACACGAAACTTTTATCATGTACCAGGCTTATCTGGCAAAAAAAGAAAAAATATTTTCATCGTTTTTGGGAGCATGGCTTTTTGTTTCCTATCAGAAGCATTCAGGCGAACTGATATTGGCTCGTGACCACACAGGCATATATACATGGTACTACACCGTTTTAATGAATAAAATTATTTTTTCAACACACATTGCACCCATATTTTCCTGTAATGAGGTTTCCAAAGAAATGAATTTATTACAACTGGCAGGTATTTCCGTTGGCTTTCCCGGTAAAGCAGACGAAACATCATTTCTTCAAATTAAAAAAGTTCCACCTGCACAAATTCTTCATATACTAAATAAGCACGTTATTTCCCGAAAATATTGGTCAACAGATGCCATTAAACCCCGTTACTATAAAAACCGACAGGATTATTTTGACCATTTTATTGAATTGTATCGTCAATGTATTTGTGAAAAATTCATTGGAAATAATTTGGCAAGTACGCTCAGCAGTGGATTAGATTCTACTTTTGTTACAGCCATTGCTGCCGATGAGTTGTCCAAGCGGGGAAAAACATTGCATGCCATAACCTCCATTCCTTTATATGATACGCAACCCAAAAAATCAACACGTTATTCCGATGAAGCACCATTAGCATCGCTGGTGGCAGCAGCATATCCCAACATCATTCATCATTTTGATAACGCAGAACAAACCAATCCGATAGACGGACTTTTAAAATCGTTGACCATTCATCATTATCCGTTGCGAAATGCTACCAATCAATACTGGCTAAACTCTTTATTTGAAAATCTAAAACAACTGAACATAGATACCTTATTGATTGGGCAAATGGGAAATATTACCATCTCCTGGCCTTTTTTCGATTCGCCCGTATCATTAAAAAATAAAACAACTCGATTGCTTCGTTCTATTTTCCCTATTGATTTATGGAAAAAACCTTCTTATATAAAAAATAGTTTCTTATCTGAAGATTTCATTCGTGAAAATCATTTTATGAAATATTTATGGGACAGCCAATACAAACCTTACTATTATTCACCATCGTTAAAACGAATACGTCATTATTATTTTGATTTTTTTCAACTGACAGGTTATACTTCGTGGCAGGAAAAAGCCGATTACTACGGCATGAACGTATTTGACCCCACTGCTGATGTTCGTATTATTGAATATTGCTTTTCGTTACCCGATGAACTTTATAAAAACAAAAACGGTCATCGCTTATTGGTTCGTGAAGTGGCTAAAAACTTTCTTCCTGAAAAAGTTATCAACAATAATTCTCGAGGATTGCAAGCCTCCGATATTCAACTCAGGTTACAAAATGGCATAAACAATTATCTTCCATTAATAAAGCAAACACTGGATAGTGTAAGTAATACCAAAATTTTTGATATGCCTAATTTAGAAAAAAATTATCTATTGTTTAAAAATTCTCCTTATGTGCTTTTACGTATTTTTTTTATTTTTTTATTCATTAATTTTGTAACTTCAAAAAAAAGAAACCGTATAATTGGATAAATTTATAAATTTATGTTTATGAAAACAACCATATTTTCTATCGTCATTATGTTGACAAGTATATCCCTTTCCTTTTCACAGGGATTAGTTTGGTCAAAACAATTTACAGGTATTGGACAAAATCAACCCAATGCCATAATAACCGATAACAGTGGGAACATATATGTGGCGGGAAACTTTAACGGAAGTATTTCGCACGATACGTATAACCTTACAAGTAGAGGCTTACAGGATGTATTTGTCGCAAAATATACATCGGCGGGCACTATCGTATGGATAAAACAAATAGGTGGAACCGGTACTGAAAGCATGTATGGCTTGGCGTTGAGTCCAGATTATAAACATGTTTATCTAGGAATTACTTTTAATGGTACTACGCAAATAGATGGAACGTATATTACCAGCGAAGGGTCAAACGATATTATGCTCGTAAAACTCAGTAATAGCGGCTCGCTTGAAAGTGCCATAAACGAAGCCTATGGTACTTTTAATCAAGCCAACGGTTTTTTAAGTGTAGATGCCAGTGGAAATATTTACATGGTAGGAACTTTCACAACCGATGTAACTTTTGGTGATGGTACTGTAAAACTTAATGCAACTGCTGTGGACAGACAAAATTTTATCGCCAAATTTGATGCATCTGGAAATATTCTTTGGGCTAATTTGTTGGAAAGTACCAGCGATTTAACTTATGTAAGAACAGTTACTACCTTTGGTAGCGATGTTTATATTTCAGGACAGTTTTCCGGTTCACTGATTTTGCCCAACAGTACTATAACCAGTACTAATTCCATGAGAGATGGCTTTGTGGCTAAACTTAATTCAAGTGGTGCTGATTATTGGTGTCGCCGTATTAGAGGTTCAGGAAATGACATCTATGTATATCGCCACAATACAGATGAAAATGGTAATGTTTATCTGGCAAGTTATTTTTTGTGCAGCCAACTGACCATTGATTCAACACAAACCGTCAGTTCAAATTTACATCCATCCAATACAAGTACAGGGAAAAGCGATATGCTTATGTTAAAATATAATTCCAACGGTACACTTCAATGGGTAAAAAAATATGGTACCACAGGTAACGATAAAATATGTAACATTTCATCTGCGAGTGGAAAATTTGCATCCGTAGGTTCCTTCACAGGAAGTATCAATATAAATGGTATTAATCTTACCGCAAAGGGTGGTACCGATGCTTGCATGCTCATTGGTGATGCTTCCAACGGAAATGTTACATCGGTCAATACAGGAAAAGGAAAAGGAAATGAAGAATCATGGGTAAATATAGTTAGTTCGACTGCAAGGAATTATTTTTTCACCGGTGAATTTTATTCCGATACACTAACACTGAATACGACCAATTTGATTAATCCTAAAACAACAACACGCGATGGTTTTCTTGCCAAATATGGATGTTTTGATAATGTAACATTTAACGCTACACCAACAACTTGTCCCAATAGTAGCGACGGTAGCATTACCGCAACTCCTTCCAGTGGAAGTGAACCTTATACTTATTTATGGTCAACGGGTGCAACAACACAAACCATATCCAACGTGGCTGCAGGAACGTATTATGTAACGGTAAGCGGTTCTAGTAATTGCACGTTAACATCCTCCTATAATTTAACCAGTGAATACGTTTCATTGCAGGCTACCTATTCCAAAGTGGACCCTTGCTATGGAGGTGTTAATGGCAGTATTACAGCATTGCCTTCTGATGGTAAAACACCTTACTCTTATAAGTGGAGTAATAATAAAACAACTCAAACTATAACGGGACTTAGTGCTGGAACTTATTATTGTACTGTTACTGATGCTTGTACCAGTTCTGTAATTTTAACAGTAACACTTAGTGCCAGTCCACTAAATGTTGCAACTTCAACAACGCCCACGAGTCCCTGTATTAATACGGGAACAGCGACTGCTACTCCAAGTGGTGGAAAAACACCTTATACGTATAAATGGAATACAGGCCCAACAACTCAAACAATTACTAATTTAGCCCAGGGCAATTATTATGTTACTGTAAAAGATGCTTGTAATGGTCAGGTATCCAAATCGGCTTCGGTTAGCAAAAAGGTTATTACTATTTCTCCAACTACCACATGTACTCCAACAGGGCAATGTAATGGAACAGCCACTGCCAATGTAACCGGCGGAGACTCTCCTTATACTTATTATTGGAGCGATGCGGCACATCAGACCACACAAACAGCAATTAATCTATGTTATGGCCTTTATGCTGTTACGGTTAAAGATGTAAATAACTGCAGTAAAACAGCATCTTCCATTAAAGTTACTAATTGTGCTAAATCTGCTGAACAAGAAACATGGAATGACGATATTTCCATTTTCCCCAATCCTGCTACCGATTATATTAGCATTTTTATCAATTCAAGTGAAAATATTTATACACAAATGGAAATATACAATTATGCCGGTGAACTTGTTTGCAAAAAAGCATTAATCGCCAAAGAAAATGAATTCAACATTCATATTAATAATTGGGCAAACGGTGTATATTTTATAAGGTTTAATAACGATATAGAAACAAAAACAAAATCGTTTGTAATAAAACGATAAAAAAAACCTTGCATATATAAAATATTTATTATACCTTTGCCGTTCGTTTTTTAAAGATAATCGTATATGAAAAGAACATTTCAACCTTCTAACCGCCGTCGTAAAAATAAACACGGTTTTCGTAAACGCATGTCAACTGCCAATGGTCGCAGAGTATTAGCAGCCCGTCGTGCCAAAGGTCGTAAAAAACTTACCATAAGTGATGAATTAAAAGGTAAATAAATTCTCCTTTTTTATTATAAAAAAAGTAAGGGTATAGTTATTATGCCTTTACTTTTTTATTTTTTTGAATGGTATGTTGGATATTGATAAGATTATTGAAAAGCGATTAAAAGAGCAAAGAATAACTGTAAACGAAGCCCTTTTTTTGTATAAGTCGGCATCACTTTCAAAACTTCTATATGCTTCTTATCAAATAAAAGATTTCCTGTTCGGGAAAAAAGTTTTTTATGTTCAAAACGTACATATAGAACCTACCAATTATTGTGTCAATAAATGTAAGTTTTGTGCTTTTCATAAAGAACCTGATGAAAACAATTTTTGGGAATATTCCCAAAATGAAATTTTACAACGATTGCAGCATATTCCAGAAACTGTGAGTGAAATACATATCACCGGTGGTGTTCATCCCGATAGAGATTTAGATTGGTATGCTACGTTACTAAAAAAAATCAAACTCGCTCGTCCTTCAGCAGATATTAAAGCATTTACTGCCATAGAAATAAATTATATGTGCAAAAAGTCGGGAGTAACCATATCAGAAGGATTGCGTAAATTAAAAGAGAATGGCTTATCCTCGCTTGCGGCCGGTGGTGCAGAAATATTCAATCCCGACATAAGAAAGCAATTATGCCCCGAAAAAGGACCAGCAGATATCTGGATTAATATTCACCGACAGGCACATCAACTGGGAATTGTTTCTAATGCCTCTATGCTGTATGGGCATATTGAAACCCCTGAACATCGCTTGGAGCACTTAAATACTATTCGACAATTACAGGACGAAACGAATGGGTTTAATGCTTTTATTCCATTAAAATTCCGTCGCCAGCACAATTTTCTTTCTTATCTTGATGAATTGCCATTTATAGAAGACTTAAAAATAATCGCTATCAGCAGGCTTTTTTTGGACAATATTCCTCATATAAAGACATACTGGCCTATGCTTGGTAAAGATAAATCTTTTATTTGCCTTCATGCTGGTGCCGATGATTTGGATGGTACTATTTATAACAGCACAAAAATCTATTCCATGGCAGGAAGCGAAGAACAACTCCCTTCCCTGTCAACAGAGGAAATTACAGAGAAAATTTTAGAAGAAGGATTTATTCCTGTTGAACGGAATCTTTTTTATCAGGAAAAAATGTAATTTTGCATTCAACCTTTATTCAATATTTTACGTCTATACTTAAAATAAAAATATTATGAAATGGAAACACTTTTTTATGGGATTACTGTTATTAATAACAGTTACGGGATGCATCAAAGACAATTTTGATTTTGATAAACTGTCCAACAATATTAATTGGAATCCAAATATTGCTGCACCCGCTGTTTACAGTCATCTGACTTTGCGGGATTTATTGCGGGATTACGATATGCAACATCTTTTTGTAGAAGATTCAACACACTTTTTATATTTAATCTACAACAAAGAAGTATTCTCGTTGCCTGCCATAAACTATGTCGCTATTAACGACCAGTCGTTTCCAACAGAACAATTTATGGGCAATGATTTTACATCACAGGGATTTCCGACCCCAAATACAACGGTTATTGTAACCAAAAACTTAATTTATACACTTAGCATGCAAATGCCTTCCGATGTATTTGACAGTTTAATTTTAAACAACGGCACATTCAGGTTACAAGTCAGTTCTACCTTTCTTCATTCCGGGTTACTTACAGTGACCTTTCCAACTATTCGCAAGAATAATTTACCCTATTCCAAAACCGTTAATTTGGATGCATCCGGCTCTTTTACCTATGACCAAGGTTTTAGCGATTTAACCGATTATAAGGTAAATATGCCCACAAGCAATCAGTTAGCCTATACCATAACGTTAACATTAACCAATACATTGAGTAATCCAGTATCGTCAACGGACCATGCCGATGTTACCATGAGTTTTTCGAATATGAAGTATAAGATTATTTATGGAAATTTTGGACAGCGAACATTCCCTATTCAGGAAGATACCGTAAATGTTGAAATATTTAACAATGCCTTAACGGGACAACTTTTTTTTATGAATCCAAAAATAAAATTTCATCTTTATAATTCCATGGGTGTACCGTTAGGTGCTGCTTTTAGTAATTTCAGAATATATTCATCGAGTGATGAAAGTTTTCACCCCTATTCCATTCCTACGCAATATAATCCATTACTAATTAATGCACCGCTAACACACGGAAATTATGAAATGACCCATATTATTCTCGACACAAACAATTTTCCTACTATTCGTGATATTATTTATAACAATCCACGCTATTTTTATGTTCAAACCAATGCCATGATGAATCCCCCGGGTACAAGTCAATACAATTTTATTGCCGACACAAGCAAATTGGGACTGAATTTGGAAGTGGAACTACCATTGTGGGGACGTTCTACAAAGTGGATTTTGCAGGATACTGCTGATTTTGATTTTTCCGATTATTATAAAGATTCAACCGTTGATTTGCATAACATTCAATGGGTAAAATTCAATATCAATATATTAAATGCTATGCCAACCGAAGCAGGCGTGCAACTCTATTTTACCGATTCTTTATATCATATAGTCGATTCCATGTTTACTCCACAAACCACAGAAATTATACAAAGTGGCATTATCAATGCACAGGGCAAGGTAATTCAGCCAACACGAAAAATAACACAGGTAACCTATACGGGGAACAGAATTGCAGGGCTTGCACCCGTTAAAAAGATATTGATTAGAGGCTATATCAATACGTTTAATCATGGAACTACCAACGTACGCTTTTATTCTGATAACTATATTGATGTTAAATTGGGAGTACAAGTTCAAGGGCATATCAATACACAAACTGATTTTCATTAAAAAAGGAGATACAGGTTATGAAAAAATGTTTGACTATAATCATTACTTTGATTTGCCTTAACATGCAGGCACAGCAAAATCAAACCATGTACTTTATGCATATTCCGCAAGCCAATATCACCAACCCTGCTATTTATGGACCTTGTAAAATAACTATCAGCGGAATTTTAATTCCTCTTTCAGGGCAGTTAATTCCGCCTCTCTATCTCAATTATAATAACAACGGATTTGCCTACAACCAATTTATTCACCATGGAACCGGATTACAAGTTGATTCTTTAATAATGGATTTTCCCAATTTGATAGATAAAATGCGAAAAGTAAATTTTCTTCAACTGGAAACACAAATTCCATGGATAAACGTAAGTTATATATGGAAAAACTGGTATTTCAGTTTTGGCATAAACGAAAAAATAAACTTTATGGCAAGTATTCCACGAGACTTGATATTGTTAGGATGGGAAGGGAATGGTCAATCGTTATTAGGTGAAAAGGCTTTCTTAAGTTATTTGGGTTTAAACATGAACTGGTTTCGTGAATATTCGCTGGGGGCAGCCCGTCCCATTGATAATAAATGGACGGTGGGTGCTCGTGCCAAACTGCTTTTTGGAAAAGCAAACCTGTGGTTTAAAAACGACCAGTTTACATGGAAAACAAACAAAGATGATTTTTCCTATACTTTTGATACCGACATGCAAGTCATGCAAAGCCAGCCATTCTTTGACATCACTCAGTTTGAATATAATTATGCTCAAGATTCGCTTATGTTTGATATGGATACTATTCTCAACCCTGACGACATGACCTTTAAGCAAGTAAAAAAACAAGTTATTTTTAATAAAAAAAACAAGGGTTTTGCCTTAGATTTGGGAGCCACTTATAAATTTAATGAAAAAATAACTTTTTATGGCAGTTTGCTTGATTTTGGTTTTATCCGATACAAGCAAAATGCCAGTGGCGTTAGAACACAAGGGCAATTTTATTTTGATGGATGGAATATTCAACCCTATATTGAAGGCAATGACTCTATTTCTGAAGAAAACACACAAGCATTTGTCGATTCGGTTATACAAATATTTAATCCTCATCTGGTTAAAAAAGCATACACCTATTGGCTTCCGTCACGACTATATTTGGGTTGTACCTATAAGTTCAACGATAAATATAATGTAGGAGCACTTTTTAGAGGCGAATATTTTCTTCGCAGGGTTCATACAGCATTAACATTAAGCGGTAATGCACAATTTGCCAAATGGTTTAGCAGTTCGATTAGTTACACCATACAAAATAATTCATTCAAAAACCTTGGACTGGGCTTTGCATTAAAATTTGGCTGGTATCAATGGTATATGGTAAGCGATAATATTTTTGGATTCATTTTTCCACAATCTAATCGTACTATTAATTTAAGAATGGGTATGAATATGATTTTTGGCTGTAAAAAAAGGCAAACAAGTATTATGCTTGATACAAAATTTATGCAATAAATAAATAATTTATCAACCATTCATGCAAAATTACATTTTGATAACTATTTTTGTCCAAAAAAGAATCATGAAGTTATGATTAAATATGTATTTTTATTTTTAATCCTTACAGGAAGTATTTCTTTGTTTGCACAGGAAGTAAACTTAGACCAACTCGAAGAGCGGGACAATCATACATTTTATTTAAAATTGACAGGTGAGCCTTATACAGGACCTTGCATTGGACGCTGGCAAAATGGTAAAAAGAAATACGAAGGAACTTTTAAAAAAGGACTTAAAGACAAGACATGGACTGAGTATGACGAAGACGAATTAAAGTTGTTTGAAGGTACATACAAGGATGGTATGCTCAACGGTACGGGTACTTTTTATTACGCTTATGGACAGGTAAAAGAACAGGGAACTTATAAAAATGACCGACGTGTTGGCAAATGGATAGAATGGGATAAATTTGGGAAAACAAGCAAAGAAGTAAATTACCAAACCGTCAATGAATGGTACTCCAAGACAAGTAAAAAGCAGGAAGGAACATTAAAAGACGGTAAAAAGCATGACCAATGGATAGATTATTACGAAGACGGAAAACCTAAACTTATCATTTCTTATATTGAAAACAAAAAAAATGGTGAAGAAATAGCCTTTTATCTTACTGGCACAAAACAATATATACATACATGGCAGAACGATTCACTTAGTGGACCTTGGTTGGAATATTTTGAAAACGGGAAAATAAAACTCAGCGGAAACATGGCTCATGGGTTTAAGGATGGGAAATGGATAACGTATGATGAACAAGGGAAAACTGTTTCTGAAGATGAATATAAAACAATCATTAAATATTATCCCAACGGTGAGAAAGCAGAACAGGCATCTTACAAAAATGATAAGAAAGAAGGAGAATGGCTCTGGTGGTACGAAAATAATCAATTAAAATTTAAGGAAAATTACGTCAACGGTATAGCCAATGGTTCATGGGCATCGTGGTACGAAAATGGTGAAAAGAAAACCGAAGGAGAAATGCTGAACGGAAAGAAGAATGGAAAATGGATTGAATATTATTCCAATGGGAAAAAATCGGTAGAAGAAAATTATAGCAACGGCATACTTAACGGTACTAAAATTGCTTATCACACCAATGGACAAAAGAAACTTGAAATAACTTATGAAAATGGACAGAAGGTCGGAAGTCAAATAGAATATCATGAAAATGGTTCCAAATTGTTTGTTGGCAATTGCAAGGATGGAAAATTAAATGGCATTTGCACCGTATATTACGACGATGGGAAAAAGAAAATGGAAGGAAATTACGTAAACGACCGTCGTGAAGGAACATGGAAAAGTTGGGATAAAAGTGGAACCGCAACAGCAGGATTGATTTATAAAACCATAAAAGAAAATTACCCATCAGGCAAACCAAGTCTTGAAGGTACTACCTGTAATGATAAAAAAGATGGTTTATGGCAATGGTGGTACGAAAATGGACAATTAAAAGCCATTGAAAACTATAATATGGGTAAACTTAATGGAGAAAGTCATTCATGGTACGAAGATGGACGCGATGCATACATTGGCAATTATATAAATGGTGCTAAAAATGGGCTTATTCAATCATGGTATAACAACCGTCAGCCTTTATTTGTAGAAAACTGGGAAAATGGTGTGCAAGTAGGCGAATATAAAGAATGGTATGAAAACGGACAAATAAAAACCGAAGGCACTTTTGTAGATGGATTAAAAGATGGACCTTTTAAAACTTATTACGATAATGGACAAAAATCTTCTGAAACTATTTATAATAAAGGGAAAGAAGATGGTAATGTTATGGAATGGTATATAAACGGGCAAAAAAAATCGGAAGGTTTTGCTAAACTCGGAAAAAGATTGGGAAAATGGACTGAATGGTACGACAATCAACAAAAAAAATCAGAAGGCAATTATGTCGATGGCAAAAAAGAAGGGAAATGGCTTACTTATTTTGAAGATGGCAAAATCCAACTCGAAGAAAATTTTAAGGACAACAAACTTTCCGGGAAACGTGTTTCTTATTATGCCAATGGTAAAAAAGAATCTGAAGAATACTACCTTCTTGGTTTAAAAAATGGACAGATATTAACATGGTACGAAACGGGCAATCGCAAATCGGTCGAAACATGGGTAAACGGAAAATTAAATGGACTATCTTCCTATTACTATGAAAATGGAAAGGATAAACAAAGTGGTACATTTAAAGATGACAAAGAAGATGGACACTGGATTGAGTATTTTGAAAACGGTAAAAAAGCCAGCGAAGGGAATTATATTAAAGGTTTGAAAAATGGTATGTGGACTGAATTTTATGAAAGTGGTGCCAAAGCGTGTGAAGGAAAATATAAAGACGGGAAAAAGCAAGGAATATGGACTTGCTTTTATGAAAATGGTACTAAACAAATAGAAGGAAACTATACCCTCGATAATAAAGATGGTGTTTGGATTGAGTTTGACGAAGGCGGCAACAAAAAAGAAGAAACTACTTATAAAAATGGTGTCGAAACCAAGTAAAGTTGCGAATATTTGATGGTCTCTTTTTTATTATCGAATACGATGGAATGAATTATTTGGATTAATAAAAATTTATATTCCGTATTTAGAAAATGATTATTTTTGAACTGTTTTTTAAAATCGCGGTTGAATGCTTTCAAAATTATTTTTCAGTATAATATTAACTTTTTTGTTTATTTATCAGGCTTTTTCGCAGGGGAGTCAAGCGGTAGTATTAATTTCGGGCAAGGTGTTGAACGAACGTACCATGGAACCTGTTGAAGCACGAATAGTATGGGAACTGCTACCGCAAGGTCAGGAAGTAGGTATTGCCCGTTCCGACCCCAGCAATGGTAATTATAAAATTGTATTACCACATGGTAAAAAGTACGGCTATATGGCTTTAGCCGAAGGTTATTATTCGGTTACTAAATTTTTAGACTTGACTAATCTGGAATCTTATACCGAAGTAGATGAACAAAATTTGTTTATGGCACCTGTGCTGATAGACCAGGTAGTACGTTTGAATAATGTTTTTTTTAAGGATGGTACAGACGAATTACTGCCCGAATCGCTTTGCGAACTCGACCGGTTTGTTTCTTTTTTGAAAATAAATAAAAAAATAACCATAGAAATTTCCGGGCATACAGAAAAAAAAGGTGATTCGACTAAAAATATGAATTTATCTTTACGCCGTGCTCAAAAAGTTGCAGATTATTGCATAGAAAAAGGCATTAAAAAAGAAAGAATTGTGGCTAAAGGCTATGGAGACAAAGTCCCTATTGCTTTTAACAATGACGAAGATGGTAGAGCCATGAATCGCCGTATTGAGTTTAAAGTTTTATCGGTCAAATAGCCCTCTAATTTTAATAACAACTTGCTAATACCATCTCGTCAGCAATGACGAGACTTTTAGTCAAAAATTTCATGAATATTCTAAGTAGTCGTACTTTAAAACGGATTTTAAACCCAAAAAATGAGGTATGACGGGGAATACAGAGAGAAAAAATAGAAAATGTAGCAAATATATATTAACATTATATTGTTAATAATTATTTTATTAAATAATATTTAATAGCAAATATATTATTATATTTGCGTCATGATACAATATTGCACCCATAAACAAAACGGGAAGTAGAGACACAAAATTTTGTGTCTCTACTTCTTATTATGCAGGAAATACAGTGAAGCCGGCAAAATAAAAACGGAAGTGGAAGATAGACAAGGGATAGAATATGTTACTGCATATAGAGAAGAAATACGTTGCATGATAAATGAAGACACCATTCAATCGAAATTGTTTTCAAAAGATATCGAAGAAGAATTAAAGTTGATAAAATTAAATGTCCTTCAAATAAACAAACACCATGAGGAAATAAAAATCACTGAATTAACAAATTGTCAAAAGGAAATTTATAATGACTTAGAATAAAACCTGAATTATTATTAGAGTAGCAAATAAATTTAAAAAATATTTGCTGAAACCATTATAAATCCTATAAAATTAAAAGTAACATCCGTTAAAAAATGTTTAATACCAAACCGCTAACAAAAGATTGAAATGAATTTTGTCCCGTCAAACTAACCGTTTTAAAACAAAAGCGAAGCGTTTTGTTTTAATGAACTTGTTAGCAAGTCGGTATTATTGTGCTATAAAGGTATAGTAAATAAATCCCTTCTGCGAAGTTGGTGCCTTGTCATTAACTACGAAGCGTGAATTTAAGGCTGCTTCCTGAGCCGAATTGGGCAAACAACTTTCGTTGAGTGATGCTTCTGTTTCTGTAATCCTTGCTGCTGTAACTACTCCTCGCTGATTTATTTCTATTTCAATAGTAACTTTGCCATAGCCTTGACACTTATAGGCAGGAATAGGCAGTCGTACAGCTTTTCGCCCACCCGCATCATAACTGATAATCGCACTGCCTGCATAAGTCGATTTAGATTCATGAGGTGTTATATTATTATTTTCATTAAGCGGTTGAGGTTTATTCCAGTTTTGTACATCGGGTGTCTCATTGCTGTAATCCTTTATTAATACTCGCTGGTCTTTGTAATCGTTTGCCTGAAACACTTCTTTGGATGCCCCATGATTTAATAAACTCTTTGCTTCACGATAGTAATCCTGAAAACTTTTATTTCCTTCGGATAAGTTCTTTTCAACATTTTTTACGTCTTCTTCTCCTTGTGGCGTGTTTTGCCCGGTGGGTACGAATTGCGATTGGGCTACACCTTCGGGTTCTTCGTTTTGCAAAGTCAATACCATATCATTATTTTGATAATAATCGGGCTTCGATATTTCCAGCAAAATAAGAATGCCAATAATAATTAAATGTACAAACAGGGTCAATATAATGGGCAGAAAATACCGCTGCAAAAAATCATCCGTATTATATAGCCACTTGTCCAAATTCATGAAATATTAATATTTAGGAGGGGCAAACTGTTGATTAGTTTCGTCTATAATACGTAGTATTTCATCACGACCTTTTTTTTCTGGAGCGGAAGAAATAATATGAATAGGTCGCTCTTCCCAATATGTGTCAAAAAAAACATGAAGAGATTGAATATGTTTTAGAAGAACCACCGCCGTTATTTTATCTGTTTTAGTAGAAACAGCCACAAAGGGAATACCGTTTTTGCTTAACTGAAACATCAGAATGATATCTGTTCCCTGTAATGCAATTCGAGAATCAATAAGTACAAATACACACATCAAATTTTTTCTGCGGACAAAATAATCAAAGGTCATTTTTTGCCATTGTTCTCTATTTTTTTTTGATGTATGAGCAAACCCCATACCGGGCATATCTACCAGATACCAACTTTTATTGATTAAAAAATAATTAATGGTTTTTGTTTTTCCGGGCTTTGACGAGGTAAGTGCCAGATTTTTTCTGTTAACCAGCATATTGATTAATGATGATTTTCCCACATTGGACCTTCCAATAAAAGCATATTCGGGCATATTGGGTAACGGACAGTCTTTAATGCCGCTACAACTTTTACTATATTCTGCTGAATGAATAATCATAGTGTTATGGAATATAAATTTCCAGCCATGTAGTTAAACGGTCGGGACACAGCATTATTTTTTCCAAATCGGCAGGTATAAGTATGGTTTCGCCCTTATGGTACGGTTCTTTTCCATCTGCATGTTCTAATATGCCTTGTCCCTCTATGGCCATTAATATGACAAAACTGTCAAGCAATGCGTAATGTCGTTCCAATGGTTCAGTTAACGTAATCAGGTTGGTTTTAAAATAGGGGCATGTTACCAGCGGTATTACTTTATTAACATCTGTTTTATAAATTATTTTTGGTTCAATGGTTTTTGAAAAATCAATTGCATCCAGAGCAAGGTCTGTATGCAGTTCCCGGGCTTGACCATTCTTATCATGACGATGCCAATCGTATATGCGATAGGTAATATCGGATGTTTGTTGTATTTCTGCGAGCAAAACTCCTTTCCCAATAGCATGCACTCGCCCCGCAGGTATAAAAAAAACATCTCCCTTATGAGCAGGAACCTTATTTAGCAATGTCTCCACTTTACCTTGAAGCAGACAGTCCAGATATTCTTCTCGGGTAACGTCTTTATTGAATCCGGATATGACAAAAGCATCGGGTTCTGCCTGCAATACATACCACATTTCTGTTTTTCCGTAAGCATGATGTCGTTCACGGGCTAAAGTGTCGTCTGGATGTACTTGTATGGAAAGCACTTCGCTGGCATCAATCAATTTTATTAATAATGGAAATTCTTCACCAAAACGTTTATAAATGCGTTCGCCTAACAAATCTGCCATATACACTTCTACTATTTCATTCAATGTATTTCCTTTCAGAAATCCATTTTTAACGACAGAAACATTTCCTTCTACCGAACTTATTTCCCATGATTCACCCACATTTTTCAATGCTTTGGTGTTTTTTTGAAATACCGTTTGAAGTTTGGTACCACCCCATATTTTTTCGAAAAGTATCGGTTTGAACTTGATTGGATACAGCATATTTTTTTTACAAAATTACTTGATTTTTGTTATTGGCAAAAATAATATACCAAGTAATACCAAAACCACTATAAGGATAATTAATACCGACTTGCTAACAAATTCATTAAAACCATACACTTCTCTTCTAAAAAACCATTTACACAGGAGACATCTTGTATGATTGTTACTGCTATATCTTTTATCTCATTTTTTTGTACCTTTGTCATTATTATAGATGAATACACACCATTACACAATTGAATCCCAAAAGGTATCCATTGGTTTTGAATCAATGGAAAGATTTTTATCGTCTGCACAGACATGGCATGCACCACTGGTCTATATTTGCGATTCAAACGTATGTGATTATTATCCCTTTTTAAAAAAACTTTCTCCTGTTTTTTTCATTGAACCATCTGAAGAAAAAAAAACACTGTCCACGCTGGAATTGCTGTTTCATTTTTTTTACGAACATGAAATAGACAAATCTTTTACAGCGATTATTATAGGTGGCGGTATTACCTGTGACATAGGGGCTTTGGCATCTGCGTTATGGCATCGAGGCATTCAACACATACTTGTTCCTACTACTCTATTGTCTATGACCGACGCTGCCATAGGTGGTAAAACAGGAGTTAATTTTGAGTTGAAAAAAAATCAAGTAGGTACGTTCTATTATCCTCAACAAATCATTATTGACATTTCGTTATTGCAAAGCCTTTCGTATATTGAATTTCGACAAGGACTGGCTGAAATAGTTAAACATGCTATTGGATTTAATTATGACTTGTTTATTCAACTTGAAGAAGAAAAAGTACAGAAGCAATTACTAAGCAAACAATTGCCATTAGACCTGTTGCAAAATTCTATTCAAACCAAAATTTCCATTATTCAGCAAGATAGTAACGAAAAGAATATTCGCAAATTATTAAATATTGGACATACCGTTGGGCATGCTATTGAATTGACATCTCACATTAAACATGGTGATGCTGTAGCATTGGGTATGATAATAGAACTGAATATGTCCATAGAGATGGGGTATGCATCAAAAGAAATTTTTAGTCGTTTAAAAAGGGTAATAGACGTTTTTCAGTTTCCAATAGAAAGGTCTTTTTCCTATACAGATTTGTTTCATGCTGTATTGCACGATAAAAAGAGAAATACGACCGAACTTGATTTTCCTGTCGTTACGGGTATTGGAAAAAGTCAACTGTTACGCATAAAAATGGAACAATGGGGAGCAATATTGTCCAACGTATTGACATCGCATGAACCTTGAAATATCTATTCCGTTTCTGCATGGAACGTGGAACGCACCGGCTTCCAAAAGTGAATTAATAAGAGCCATTGCCCTTGCCATGCAATGCGAACAGACTTCCATACTTAAAAATACCAGTTATAGTACAGATGTATGGACTATGTTGCACATAGCCGAAACGTGGGGTGCCAAAATAAAAATATTACCTTCTTCACTGGAAATTACCGGTTGTAAAGAACCGTTATCCAACACGTATGTATGTAACGAATCGGCATTGTGTCTGCGATTGCTACTTCCCATTCTTGCAAGCCATCGGGGTACCTTTACACTTTATGCAGAAGGAAGTTTATTAACCCGTCCTGTGGGTGAATTGGAATCGATAATAACCATACTTGGTGGAACCATTGAAACAAACCATGGGTATCCGCCTGTAACCATTATAAGACCTATACACAGCGGTATAGTTACGGTTCAGCAGCCAATTAGTTCACAAGGTATAAGCGGATTACTGATGGCATTGCCCTTACTCAAAGGAGACAGTCAAATATACATTCAGCAACCCGTCAGCATTCCGTATCTGCAATTATCATTAAAATTTTTAAACATGGCGGGCATAAAAATTCATGAAGATAAAACCTTTTCTTCATTTATTATTCCCGGCGAACAAGTAATTCAACCGTTGAATGTGTCTGTAGAAGGCGATTGGAGCAGTGCTTCTTTAATAATGGTTGCCGCCACTATTTCTGGAAATGTAAATTTTCAGAATCTTAATATGGACAGTTTACAACCCGACAAGCACATTGTTGATTTTTTATCGTTACATAAAAGTAAAACATTACATATCAAAAGTAGTCGTAAATGGCAAGGCATAGAAGCCGACATTACACATTGTCCCGATTTATTCCCTGCATTGGTATTGTGGGCTTCGCATGCCCATTCATCAAGTAAGATACAAGGCATACATCGCCTTTCATATAAAGAAAGCAACCGACAGCAAACCTTTATGCAGGAATTTGGCAAACTGGGTACTGCTTTTAATGTAGAAAACGACACGCTTTACATACATCCATCTACCACTTTTAATGCTGCCATTATAGACAGCCACAACGACCACCGCTTGGCTATGGCGTGCGCCTTAGCCGCAACAGGAACCAGACAAAAAGTAATAATACAACATGCCGAATGTGTTTCAAAATCGTATTCTTCTTTTTGGGATGATATTAAATGCCTTGGTGCAAATATGGTTGTAACTGAAAAATAATACTTATACCGACTTGCTAACCAGTTCATTAAAACTATTCGCTTCGCTTTTGTTTTATATCAAGTTGCATTCAAAGAGGGTGAAACCCGAATTTATATTTTGAATTTATCCCAAATTTTTCAATAAACTTAGCCATCAATTGATTATCGTCTAAAGAACTATTTGGGTTTATTTCAGCCCATATATTGTCATAAACAGCAAGAAATGTATTTGATGTATCTTGCTGGCTCAAAGCAATATTAATATGAAAATAAAATGTAACCATGAGTATTAACAATATTTTATTTTTAATTTGCTTCATGATAAGAAAGTTTAAAATCCAATTAATAATGAACAACCTATTTGGTCATAAAAACAATTTATGGATATGTCTTTAATTTTAAATAGTTCAAATATTGAAAATAATTGTTTATTAAACACAAAACCATAATATAGTTTTGTATTTCTTTTAAATAAAATGCCACATTTAAATTTCATTTGAATATCAAGATTACTTTCCCAATATGTTGCAATTTCACTATGCTTATTGTTTAGTTTGTCATTAAATATTAAGATGTTATAATAAGGAATAACAAATAATGTATTGATTGATAATAACAGATTTAATTTTTTATTAAATTGTCTATAACTTTGAAATTCAAATAGTGGCGAGATAGAGTATTGGTTATGTTTAACAGTTGTATTTGTTTTACTTGGAATAGGATATAAATCCCCTTGAACATCACCTTCGTATTTATATTTAAAAAAGTTGTCTGCTAATTTTAATCCAATAAAAGAATTGAAAATGTGCGGTTTTTTAGATAAATTATATAAAATGTTAATTTCTGGTGAAAATCCATTATAATAATTATATGTTAAATTATAACTATATGGACCATTTAAAAAATCGTTTACTGTAGCAATTTTTGCATAATAATAATTACAACCAACAAAAAGAGACCATTTCATTGAACAATGATTAGAATCGCTTTGTCCCAATAAAACAACTGATATTGAAAAAAACAAAATGGTTATTTTTAATTTCATTTTATCTTATTTTCAAGTTCTGCAATTCTATTATATACCTAACTTTAACATATTTTTTATACACTACAAAAAAAATGTAGATTTTATTTGGTTTGTAATTTTTTTATTATTTTTGTAGTGAATAAATATATACACTATGTCATTTAT
>Ga0302253_1000608_pt1 | contig 27922 bp, 25 predicted proteins | sample AAG_RA_Trp_MG_FD_193537 | JGI IMG/M metagenome (GOLD analysis project Ga0302253, IMG submission 193537) | Enriched activated sludge microbial communities from anaerobic digester in WTTP, New Holstein, Wisconsin, United States - AAG_RA_Trp | ecosystem: Engineered > Bioreactor > Anaerobic >...
CGAGACAAAATTCATTTCATTCTTTTGTTAGCGGTTTGGTATAATCTGTTTTTCCCTGCTTATTGCCTCTTCTATGCGGTGAAATCCTTCATAATAAACTAATTTCGTTAATTTATAGTTTCATTGACTATTTTCTTGAGATGGCTTCGTGCGTTCCTCCCTCGCAATGACGGGGTGAATAGTTACCAATTATTTTTTGTCATCCTCTGTTTGAATGCAATACGATGTTAACAATCTGGCAGAAGAAAGGTAAGTAATACTTCTGCTTTTTTAATCTTGACTACTTTGCAAGTTGCCTTAAATGGTAATGAATAAGATAAAATATTTTCGCAATTAAGAACAGCCGCTTTTTGTGTTTTTGAATTTCGTGCAAGTGCAACGCAATAGGTTTCTTTAGTTTTATGTTTTGTTCGCTGTTCTATAGCAAATATTTCAAAGCAGTCCAGCATATCCTTGCTATAAACGGGATGTAAAGGTTCGAGGAATATTTTTCCGTTGCAGTTAATTTTGTTGACGATGCATGAAAGAGGCTTACCGGGTGTTATTTTATAATCGGAATAATAAGAGGAAGGAAGTAAAAATTTTCTATCATCATAGGTAAGAATAAAATATTCCCCATCGGGTAATGTAATTTTTTTTTCAACTATAAAAGTATAAATCAGTCCTTCTGTCAATATTTCCATAATAACTCAGGGAATTGAAATGCGCATCCCGTTTTCGTATAGCACAATAAAAGAATTGTAAATGCCGCATTGTATTTTAAACTGTTTGGCATCGTCCATTGTTTTAAAATCGCCTATCATATATTTGTACCAACCATCTTCAACCTCTTCCTTAATAAAATCGGTTTGTTCAAAAATTTCTGCCAGTTGACTTTTAGAAACTCTTCGCTTGAACGCTCCTATTTGAATACGGTATGCTTTTGGAAGTGCAAGCATTTCGGGCTTAATCTTTCCGGTGATATTCGAAACGGGGTATTCATCCACTTTTTTAGTAGAATTTTTCCATGCATTATCGTTGAATATTTGAAATGGTATTATTCCAACAGAAACTTTATTTTTATTTTTACCCACTATGCAGTAGAAATTGCCATATATTTCCTTGTATCCCGAAATGCGATAATCAATATTCATGGTTGCTGTCAATTTTAATTCATCCGTTACAGGCAGTTCAATCCAGATATACTTGACCAATTGACTTTGTTTGATAAAAGTAGCCGATTTTGTATCCAAAGGAGAAAGTTCAACGCCCACAGGTAAATAAAGTTCCAGTTTGGCAAATCCTGTTACTCCTTCCTTATGAATGGTTATTTCTATGGGGTATGATTGACCAGCAGTTATTTTTGGTGGAATAGTCAAATCAACATAAATATCGGTCTGTGCTATTGCTTCGATAACCAAAGAAAAAAATAATATAGTTGAAAACAGCGTTTTCATACTTCAACAACAGACAAAAATACATATTTTATTTTAGAAAGCGTGAAATAAGGTAAACAATCAGCGATAAAATTACACTCAACACGATGCAAGTTGTAATAGGAAAATAAAATGAAAAATTCTTTTTTTGAATAAAAAGATTTCCGGGAAGTTGTTTAACATTTGGGAATTTGGAACCAATAAACCATATAACAATACCTGCGATTATTAAAAGTATTCCAGTAAAAATAAGTATTTTATAAAGTTTAGGCAGGTTATTTATCATGACAAAAACGCTGAATATAACTTTCCGCTTTCATAAAACCATATTGCTTGGCACGTTCAAAATCACGACATGCCCCAATAGTTTTTTTCATGGCATAACTGGTAAGTCCGCGATAATAGAAATATTCTCCAACGGTAGGAGTAAGGTCAAGTGCCATACAAAAATCAAAATAGGCTTTATCGTATGCTGCTAATTCATAGTTACATTTTCCACGTTCAAAATAACAGTCTGAATTTCCCTTGTACAGTTGCAATGATTGAGACAATGCTTCAACGGCACGTAAATAATCTTTAGTATTGCTTAATGCAACGCCTAGTTGATAATATATTTCGGCATTGGCAGTATCGTATGGAATGTATCGTTTAGACCATATAATGGATTCTTTATATTGTTCTGCATTATTAAATATGGCAGGAATTTTTACGAGCAATTCCATATTCCACGGTTCAGCATTAAAATGCTGAATATAGGTTTGGGCAAGCATTTTATAATTGGCATCGGTTTCATATATTTTCTCTTTTAATTGTATGGCTTCCCTATTAGAAGGATTTTTTTGGAGTAAAATATCTACTGATTTAAGAGATTCTTTTGAATTAGCAGCCAACAGATAAGATTTTGCTCGCCATAAAAGAAGACGCTCTTCATTGGGATAAGATTTTAATAACGTTTCAATGGTTTCTATCAGGGTATTAATATCTTTCTGTTCGTAGAGATAATATATCTCGCCTAAATGTACTTCCAAATCGTTAAACCAGTTCTTTTTCCATAATGCTTCCCATTCCGGTTGTTTTGATAAAAAGGAAAAATCGGGATTGGTTCGTATTACATTTTCAGGAAGTTTGGACGAGGATGTTAAATAAGTTTTTAGCCATTTCACTGTGTTGTTTACGTCTTTTTGTTTGGCATAACACAATATAATATTATATAATATGGATGAATCACCATTCGAAAATACATGTAAATAATCGCCAAGGGCTTTATCATAATTTTTTTGTGTGAAGTAAATATTGCCACGCATTTTTTGTGCAAGTTTAGCCTTAGGATTTTGTTGAATAGTATCCGATAACAATTGCAGGGCACAGGTGGTGTCCTTATGAAGCAAGCATATCTGCGACTGAATAATTTTTAATGGATTTTGTGCCCATAGCATATTGGAACAAATCAGGAATAATATAATTACGCTTGTTTTTTTCATTCTGAACTGCTTTTTTTAGTTGAAATAATATGGACAAAACCGGTAATGGCTCTTGGTTCTATGCCTTGTAATCGTCGTTCATACACATCACAAATATAATAATACACTCCATCGGGGACAACTTTTTTAGAATCCATATCTTTGCCATCCCACATAATATTGGGATTATCGGTTTCAAATACGAGTTTCCCCCAACGATTATATATTTTCATATCCACTTTTTCGACAAAGCGATACGGTCCCGGTCTAAAAAAATCGTTTTGGGCATTGGCATCGGGAGTAAAAATATTGGGTAATTCATAGTAGGTACATTCGTCCACACAAACCGTATAGGTCTTTGAACTTTCATTAAAAAAGGAATCAATGGCTGTAACTACATAACAGCCTGCCAAAGAATAGGTCGGCAAATGAATGTATGTTGTATCATTCGGATTATTTTTTTCGGCAATAAGGGTTAATGTTCCATTTAAAGTAGGAGAATAATAAATACGATAGCCGGTTACATCGTTGGCACAGGAATGATTTGGATTGTTCCACGTTAATATATTTTGATAAAGTGAACATTCTGAATGAACAACTAAATGCGGAGCACAAGGAGGTGTTGTATCTTTGGGCGTTTCACATTTTTCCTGTGAAAAATTAATAAAGGGAATATCATAATTGCCCGTATAATAAACGCCAATACCCTTAATCTTATAGCAATATTCATGTTCGTTAATTAAATTACTGTCCACGTATTGCATTTCAGACGTATGTCCTATGGAATCCCAAGTACTTGCCGTTTCATTATAACGGAAAATGTGGTAATCGATGTTATCCCATGGTACGTTTTTATCCCATGATAAATGAACTTTATTATCATCGGGAGCAGTGTTTATAAATATACTGGATGCGATAGATGGATATCCTATCAGAAATCTATTTCCGGGAGTATTATTATAAAATTCAATGTTGTATGAATAGGGATACTGTAAGGTATTCAACAATGTATCAATAAAAACAGTGTCATTTATATTATTGAGTGAATCGAGAAAAGTCAGATGCTGTCCCCAAAAATCATTGGAATGATAAATTCTATATTGATAAGGACCGGGAGCAGCAATGCTGTCAAATTCGTCAGGTTTTGACCATTCCACATAAATTTTACCGGCATGATAATCGGTTGAATCAACGCTTACATGAGTAATAACAGGAATGCCTTTTACCAAATCGGTACATTGTTCGGGTGAGGCTATGCTTTCGGCATAATCATGAAAAACGGAAACAATGCGGTAACAGTATTGATATCCCTGCGACAATCCCAGCCCGTTATTATTATCTAAATAAGAAGTATCGTTGTATGATGAGGTAGAATATATTTTAGTAAAACCCGTATAGGGTGGTACTCCTGTTTCACAACTGTCAGGATTCCATCCCGAAGGATTTATTTTTCGATATATATCATAATGGGTGGCATTGGAACACGGTCCTTTGGACCACGACACAAGAATAGAGTTGGAAGTAGGAATCAGATTTACTTGTTGAATAGGAGGACAAATGACTTTAATATATACTTTTTTTTGAGAAACCAGATTAACTTCCGAATTCAAATCTTTGGCTCTAAATACTACCATATAAGGGAATTTTTGAACATGTGCACAGGTTGTTTGCCATTTAAACGTATTGGATAGTGGTCCATATCCTACTACAGTGTCATATTGTGCAGGAGAAATAAGTACTTCAAAAGGACCACCATACGCATTCAATACGATTCTATCATTTTGTGCATCGGTAGCCGTAACGTTAAATGAAATATAATCGCCTGCCCAAACACATAAATCAGGTAAATCGGAAATCACAGGAGGAGTATTGGATGTTTCTATAACTTCAATTTGAATATCACGTTCCAGTTCGCTTATCTTTATATATTTCTTTATATTGGTATAATAACGCCATTCTTCAATTACCATGGCAACGTTATAAATACCCGTTTGCTGTGGTGTTTCCCAAATAAGGTCACCCTTAATGTGATTTACTACCAGCGAATCGCTGGCATAAGGGAAAGTATAGTTTGGTATAGGCAATCCGTTTTCTCCCAAACAAACCGTAAGATGATATGCCAAACTGTCGCCATCCAAATCGTAAGCACCCGGATTATGAATAAACGTAGTATATAGTTTGGCTTTATCAATAGGTGGATATGTTAAAACAGGCGTAGAATTACCTGCTGAATTGCCGCCAATTTTCAATGTCGTTTGAATGGCAAATGGTACTTCAACGGAATTGGGAATATTTTGAACACCATAATTTCTGTTTTGGTCTTCCATGGTAATAGAATATATGCCAGGTCCCGGATATGTATGAGTAGCAATATAAGTGTTTTTATTATAAAAATCGGTAAGGTGAATTATGGATACACGGTCCACAATAGACGATGTACCATCGCCCCACTGAACGGTTAATTGAGGTCGGTCGGCTTGAGAAAGTGAATAGGTATAGGTTATCATGGTGATTTCGTAAGTATATCCCGATATCCAACGGTAGCGTATTTCACCGGCACGGTTGTGTGTTGCCCACACACTATGAGTAAAAAGAATGAGAATAGACAGGATAGTTACAAGTCGTTTCATGCAATATCAATTCTTGTTTTGTTTTTGGTAAACGTTAATCCCTGTTCATTATTGTTCCAATGAATAATGACAAGATTGGTCATATCAGGAAAAAGTTCATTTAACAAATTGTTTTGAATACTGAGTTGCTTTATTTTAGATGGTACATTAAATTCCATGTATAACCATGTAGCATTTTCTACAGAAGTATATTTTGTAAGTTTAACATTGGAAAGGGCAATGGGCTTATTGTTGATAAATAGTTGAAATTGCTCATAAACGTAACGAAGCAGATATGCTTCTACTTCTGTGACAGGACTATTTTTTATCAGTCCTATTTCTTTTTGCTCTTTCAGATAAACAGCATGCTCCAAATCGTCGGTAAATATTTTTATGGAAACTTCAAAAATGTTTTTTGAGGCATTGTATTCAATATTGGTAACAGTAACATGTACCGGATGTGCTCCTCCGCTTATTGCCAACAAACTGAATATAAGCATAATAAGAAATAACGGACGTTTCATTTTAAAAAAAAATAAAGTTACGAAAAAAAAATTATAAATGCAACATAAAAATAACTTATCATAATGGATGAGATTGTCGGGATTTGCGTGTTTTGGTTAATACCGACAAACTAACCGTTTTAAAACAAAAGCGAAGCGAATTGTTTTTAATGAACTTGTTAGTAAGTCGATATAAATACTATATTTGTAATGAGTAAAGGGAACAGCGTGACCCCCTTAATTCCCCCTTCAACGGGGGAGGTGTTGAGCAATAGCCCATTTCCCAAATTCCTCCCCCTTTGAAGGGGGGCAGGGGGGGTATCACACCCCATTCCCAAAATCACAAAGTATTATCTTTTTTGAACTTTTAACTTATTTTCATATATGAACGCAACTTGGTATTATTTGTCATGTTCTATATGGCTCCTCCTCGTTTCATTGACTATTTTCTTGAGACGGCTTTGTGCGTTCCTCCCTCGCAATGATGGGGTGAATAGTTACCTTTTTTTAATACAGATTAAGATTAAAACTTAATATACATACTAATTCTTAATCCAAATTTAGTAACATTGTTATGATTTAAATAGGAGAAACGCCAAACAGCGTCCACACGGATAAACTTAAAAATATTTTCTATGCCAATACCTGCTTCTACGTATGGTTTTAATCGGTCTAAATCCTGATTACGGTCGAGTGTATAGAGTGTTTCGGGGAAAGTCATCACGTTCAGATTTTCCTTATCAAGAAAGCCGATAAGTCCCTTCCACCATGCCAGTTCACGCCATTTGAGTTTTCTAAATAGGGGTATTTTGTTAAAAAAGAATCCATCAAAGTAATGAGTATAAGTCAAACTTGCCCATTGGTCGCTGACAAATTCATAATAGTTCATCAAATTGAATGAATATGCATCAAAGAAATAGGTTTGATTTCCTTCATGCAGTTTTAAAAGCGGATAGGGGAGTTTGCCAAAAATTTTTCCAGCATCAATAAAATATTTTCCATACCCCACGGGATATGTATTAAACCAATGGTCAATGGTCAGTTGAAGTTTCTGATACGAAAACTGACTACCCAAACAATTTTTCAAGCCAAGCGTTGCTGTGAGGTTTATAACGGGATACTTTGTTCCCAAACTGATACGTTCAAACTCACCCATCACAAATTTTTCGTTATAGGCATAGCGTGTATTCAACGATATTTCGCTTGTCAAAAACGATGCGTATTGTTTAGGTTGCTCAGAATTAGTAAGAATAAACTGTTGTCCGCTATATGGATAGTATTCTTTCCACTGTAATTGGATGGTATTGGATAATCCCTGAAACCATTCGTGTTCATAAGAAGTATTGAATTGATTTACCATGGACAATGTATATTGAGGTCCACGCCTCATAGTGGACGCAAGAATATTATCCTCACGAAAGGCCATAATGCTTTGTCCCAATTGTTCCATATCATGCTTATAACTAATAGCATAAGACTTTCTCGGATTTTTATTAAAAATATACAATCCGCTAGCACCGTATTTGAATTGCTGGTCTTTTGTGCCATAAGCGGCATATCCTTCCAGCATTAGGTTTGTACTGAATTTATTGCTTGTTCTTGCTCCCACACGAAATCTGTTGCCTTCTACATTATTAAAACTATAGACAGTAAAATAAGGACCTAGTTCTACGTTTCCCCATACATAATAATAAGTAACAATAGCGTTCATAATATCATAAAAAGTGCGAAAGGTTTTTACATCCTTAATGCTGTCCACCATATTAAATACTCCTTTTTCCTTTTGATTCAATTGCTCTTTGCGAATAGTATCCCAGTATTGCTCTTGCTTATGAGATGCATCTTCAGCAACTATGATATCGTTGGTGGTTTTATAAATCTTTTCTTCACGTGGCTTATTTACGGCGTGATTGCTGTATAGGGTAGTTTTGCTACCAAAAAAGCCCGTAGCATTATTGGGGTTTTCAAATACATTAAAATCAGCAATCATCGTTTCTTTGCTAAGCATCCATGCAATAGTATCTACGGGTATAAACTCCTGATGAATAATTATATTATTAATAAAATTGATATTAACATTTTTGTCAATTTTAAATTCAATTTTTTTTATGGCAAATGCTGTATCGGCTACCCAAAAATCACCATTAAAAACGTTATCTTGTTTTATTTTTGGTACAAAAGCCAGATGATAACACCAATGCTTATCAACATAGCCGCTATCTAACAAATAGTAGCGATAATACAATCTTCCAAGACGGGCAATAGGAGAAATAAAACCCTTGCCAAATAAATCAATATAATCATCGTACAGATTTATTTTAATAAACATGTTTCCCATAAACTGGTTAACGCTTTCGTTGTTTATACCGGAAGCATGGGTTGCTTTTATGTATTCCCTTTCGGCTTTAGGATTTTTTCGGAAATAAAAGTCAGAAACGGATTCAAGTATAAAAACGGGTAAATATGCTTTTCCATTTACAGTAGAGGTATCAATATAATCCTTTACAAATTGAAAATTTTTCATGATTTTTTTATTCAAAAAATCATCGGAAAGATTATTCAAATCAAATTGAATTTTATTATAGGTTTCGTATTCGTAGTAATCAAGTTTTTCGATATCGTTTTGATGTTTATGCTCCCAAACTTTATCGAGTAGTTCCAACGCCAATGTGTCTTTATTATGCTTGCGTTTTTTTACACTGACAGTAATTTCTTGTAAGGCAATAGCAGATGGTTTTAAGGAAAAATTAATTGTTTGAAAACGTCCGTAAAATATTTTTTTGGCGCATCGGTCATATCCAATAAAGGAAGCAACTAATGAATCGCCTTTTTCACGGGTTTCAATTTTAAAGTTGCCATCCATATCGGTAATAGTACCGGTTCTTGTTCCTTTTATATAAACATTGACAAAAGGGATAGGTTCTTGGGTTTTGGCATCGGTAATTTTCCCCATGATTTTAGTAACCTGTTGCTGCGCTAGAGAAGAAACAGAAATAAAAAATACTATGGTGATGATTGTGAAAAACCTCATAAATTGGGTGTAAAAATAATAAAAAAGGCAGTCCATAGACTGCCTTTAATTATAATAATTTCAATAAATTTATTTAATGATGGATTTGAAGGTATCGTCATTAAAGTATTTATAAAATTCCATATCGGTTTTTGCCTGTTCGTTCAGCGATGCCGTTTTACTGATAGCAGCACGCAAACTGTTGTACATTAAATCGGTATTTGCCTGACGGGCACCAATAATGGCTTTTAAATAATACATCATATCTCTGTCTTTATCTTCGGCACAGTCAATAGTTTTGGAAGCAGCATCAGGATTTCCGCTTAACAGTTTTGCCAGGGCAGCGTTAAACGTACAGTATGAGCCAAACATAGCAACAGCACCGGTATAATCACCTTTTTTAACATCACAAATGCCAAGGTTATAACTTACTTCACTTCCAGCCCCACTGGCAGATTTGAAGTATTCCTCTGCTTTTGCAAAATCGCCTTCGCGTAAGGAGATAACACCAAGATTGTTCAACACAATATTATTACCGGCATTAATTGTTTTGGCTTTTTCAAACTGTGTTTTAGCATCGTTCAAATTGCCTTGCAAAATATAAACATAGCCCATATTGTTAAAACCTCTCCAATCGTTGCCGTATTGATTAGCAGCGGCTTGATAAAATTTGAGTTGACGGTTTAAATCTTTGGTAAGAGTGGCTCCATGCAATAATTCTTCTACATTAAGTGCTTGTGGCAAACTGTCGAAAGTTCTGTTGATTTCATCGTCACTGCGACCAATACTGTCCACGCTAACAGTAAAATGTGAACGACGAAGTTTTGGTAACACTTTATCGGCAATTTGAGTATAAACTTTGCTAATGTTTTTAATTTCTTTTTCACGTTGAACAGGGTCGCTGTACATGGAAAGTACACGCAACACAAGGTCTTTATCGGCGAGGTCTGATTCCTGCATGAGTTTTTGAAATCCATCCCAATCTTCGGGTGTCGTTTTATCATTGAAAAAGCCCTGTTCTTTTGCTTTTTCATATTTTTTGAATTGGTCTTTAATAGCCTTATTGCCCGAAGTTCCACGATTTTCAGAGAGTTTGGTATTCAAATCCTCTGGACCGTCGGGTGAAGCATACGAAGAAATATTGACACCTTTTATTTGTTTGCGGGTATTTTTCTGAGTAACATCTAAATATTTTTTCAGTTGTTTCATTTCATCCTTGTTCAGTTCCTGGGGGCGTACATTGGCTTGATTAATTAAGTAAAGTATGGAAGCCTCCTTGTTTTCGGGGAATATACGTACAAGATTATCCTTGGCAACAATAGGTTTGGCATCCTTTTCGAGTAAGCCCGGCGTTGTAATAGTACCTTTGCCTATGGTAAACGGGTCAAAATCAACAAATTTTTTCTTTACATACGCATGCACTTTAATATTGACATCGCATACACGCATATCGTTGGTGTAAGCAACTTTGGTACTGTAACTAAAATTACCACCATCTAAATATTTAATAACAGTATTGTTGTCCTGTACTTTTTCGCCTTGCAGTTTTTGTACTTTTAATGGAATTTCTGTTCCACTGGCAGATTTTAACGTAGGTGTTATATCACACGTTACTTTTTTAGCAAAATATTTTGCCGGATATTTGCCGGTGATGTTCAATAGAACACTGTCGCCATGCATTTCCAAAGGATTTGGACTAAGGGTATAAGAAATAACACCCTGATTTTTTTTCATCTTCTTTAATCCGGTACAGCCACTAAAAACAATGGCTACACTCAAGAAAAGAACCGAATAAATAATGTAATTTTTCTTCATATTTAATTAAAAATTTAATTATTAATTCATAAAATTATTTAATGCGACAAAATTATAAATCATTTTTTTAAAACACAAATTTATTTTTAATAAAAAAATTTTTCATGGATACCTTTTTGATTTATATGTGCTAATATTTCCTGTTTTATTTGTTCGTAATCCTTAGTGTTATTGACAAAATCAAATGTTTCGGTATTAACGATAAGCACCGGAATATTTTTTTGTGTTTCGATAAAATCAAGATAATTTTGATGAATATGTGTTAAATAATCGGCAGAAATATCTTGTTCATAAGACCTGCCTCTTTTTTTTATTTGATGAATCAATTTGGGAACAGGGGCATTCAAATAAACGAACAGATTAGGTTTGGGAATGCTGTGATAAATAATTTCAAAAAGTTGCTGGTACAAATTAAATTCATCTTCGGCAAGTGTTTCCTTACTAAAGATGAGCGATTTCATAAAATAATAATCGGCAATAATGTATTTATCAAACAGCGAAGGTTGCAATAATTCTTCCTTCAATTGTTTGTATCGGTCAGCCAAGAAAGAAAGTTCCAGCGGGAATGCCCACCGTTGACGGTCTTGATAAAATTTTGGTAGAAAGGGATTTTCTGCAAATCGCTCTAAAATAAGTCGTCCTTTAAGGTCATTGCTGAGCAAATGTGCCAATGAAGTTTTGCCTGCACCAATATTGCCTTCTATCACTATAAATGGGACAGCCGTCATGCTGAAAAAACTATTTAGTAGTTGGCGTAATATTCATATTATAAAAGGTAAAGGCATAAATATCTACCGCCTCTTCAATGATTTTATCGGTAGGTTTTCCACCGCCATGTCCGGCTTGTGTTTCGATTCGGATAAGCACTGGATTTTTTCCTTTATATTTTTCTTGAAGCGTGGCTATATATTTGAATGAGTGTGCGGGCACAACACGGTCATCGTGGTCGGCAGTAGTAACTAAAATGGCTGGTTCGTTTACGTTTTCCTTGATATTATGCAGAGGCGAATATCGATACAAGGCTTCAAATTCTTCCTTGTTGTCGCTGGAGCCATAATCAGAAACCCAACTCCAACCAATCGTGAATTTATGAAACCGCAACATGTCCATTACACCTACCGCTGGTAGTGCCACCTTAAACAACTCAGGACGCTGGTTAACTACGGCACCAACAAGCAATCCACCATTAGAGCCTCCTTGAATGGCAAGATATTCGGGTGATGTATATTTCTGTGCTATTAAATATTCAGCAGCAGCAATAAAATCATCAAATACATTTTGTTTTTTCAATTTTGTACCAGCCAAATGCCAACGTTCACCGTATTCGCCACCACCACGTAAATTGGCAATTGCCAATACACCGCCCTGCTCAAGCCATAATACTCTTGAAGTAGAAAATGAAGGAGTAACACTGATATTGAATCCACCATATCCATAGAGCAACGTCGGGTTTTGTCCATTCAGTGTCAATCCTTTCTTATACACAATAAACATCGGGATGCTGGTTTTATCCTTGCTTTCGTAAAATACTTGTTTTACTTCGTAATCATTTTCATTAAAATCAAGTTTGGGTTTAAACCATAGAGTACTTTTTCCTGTTTGAATATTATATTTAAAAATGGTGGTTGGATAATTAAAGGAAGTAAAATCATAAAATGCAATGGTATCGGTTGGTTCACAGTTAAAAGAATTGACTGTTCCAAGGCATGGAAGTTCAATAGTATGAAGAAATTTTCCCTGCAAGTCATATACATTTAAAATGCTGTGTGCATCCTTCATATAAGTAACTATTAAATGCCGGTTCATAATGGCAACACCGGCTATAACATCCTTGTTTTCCGGAATAATGGTTTCAATTTTATCAGGCTGTTTTATAGATAAGCGGATAATTTGGTAATTATTGGCATCTTTGTTGGTCTTTATGTAAAGATAATCGTCTATATGTTCAATGATTTCGTACTGTACATTGTATGTGTTAAACAATGTTTGAATGACCGGTTTGGTTTGATTCAAATTCATAATGTGAAGTGCGTTTCCAAGTTCGCCTGCCTTTTCTTCATAAATACAGAGTATTTGATTGTCGGAAGTTTCGGAAGCATAAAAGTTCTGATAGGGGGAAGTTGTTTTTTCCAAAACAGTTACATCCTGCGATTGAGCATTTCCAAGGCGATGATAAAAAAGTTTATGATACAGATTGCTTTGTGAGAGTTCTTTCCCTTTTTGAGGAGTGGAATAACCACTGTAAAATATGCCATTCTGAAACCATGCTATGCCAGAAAACTTTACCCATTTCAGCGTATCGGGCAATAATTTCCCTGTTTCAATATCTTTGAAATAAATTTCGTTCCAGTCGCTACCTGCTTTGGAAATAGCATACGCCAATATTTTTGTATCGGGAGAAATAGCCAAATTGCTTAACGATACCGTGCCGTTGTTTGAGAGGGTGTTTGGATCCAATAATATTTTACCGGGCTTAGAAATATCTGTCGTAATATATAATACGCTTTGATTTTGCAACCCGTCGTTTCTGTAATAAAAATAATAGTTCCCCTTACGAAAGGGTGCTGTCTGCTTTGGATAATTAAACAAACGCGTTAATCTGTCTTTTAATGCCTGACGAAAAGGAATTTGGTTTAAATAAGTAAACGTAACCTTATTTTGTGCTTCTACCCATGCCTTTACTTCAGCACTGGTATCGTTTTCAAGCCAGCGATACGGGTCAGGAACCTTAACGCCAAAATACGTATCTACCGTATCTACTTTTTTTGTCTGCGGGTATGTCAACCCTTTTTCATAATTACAAGATGTCATACCAATCATCATCAAAATGAATAATAAATAATTTTTCATGCACAGAAAGTTTAGAAGGCTCAAACTTATACATTTTTTTAGAGGTGGACAAAAAAAGTTTATAGACATAATTTCCACATTTCCACATTTTCACATTTCCAAATTTTTACATTTTCTCATTTTCACATTTCCAAATTTTCACATTTCCAAATTTTCACATTTCCAAATTTTCACATTTTCTCATTTCCACATTTCCTAATTTTCACATTTCCAAATTTTCACATTTCCACATTTTCACATTTTCTCATTTTCACATTTTCTCATTTCCACATTTCCAAATTTTCACATTTCCACATTTTCACATTTTCACATTTTCACATTTTCACATTTTCACATTTCCAAATTTTCACATTTCCAAATTTTCACATTTCCTAATTTCCACATTTCCACATTTTGACAAGATGTGTATTATTATAAAATTGTCATGTATTTTTGCAGATTAATAAAGAAAAACCATTAATATATGTCGTTTAATTTTTTTCAGCGAATAGGATTATCCATAATGAGTGGCGTATTGCTCTATGGTGGCTGGGCTGGTGGTGTATGGCAATGGACTGTTTTAGTTGGATTTGTTCCTTTACTTTTACTGGAAGAATATAGTTGCCAAAATACCTATAAAAGAATTCATTTTTTTGGATACGCTTTTTTAAGTTTTCTCGTTTGGAATGCCCTCTCGGTATGGTGGATTTTGAACGCAACATTGATAGGTGCCTTGCTGGCTATTGTTCTTAATGCTTTGTTTATGGCAGTAGTAGCATGGTTATTTCATGTCATCAAAAGAAAAACATCACGCCCAATAGGATATGTTTTTTTTATTCTTTCATGGATAGCCTTTGAATATTTACATTATAACTGGGATTTATCTTGGACATGGATGACGTTGGGAAATGCACTTTCAGAAAATACGCCCTTTATTCAATGGTATGAAGTAACGGGTGTTTTAGGTGGAAGCCTCTGGATATTGATGCTAAATGTATTCATTACCGTACTGATATCACAAAAAATAACACCTATAGCCCATTCAAAAAAATGGATATGGAGTTTAATTGTTCTTTTAGTTGTACCCATAGGTATTTCATTAATCAGGTATGCTACCTATAAAGAAAAAGGGACAGCCACCGAGGTATTGATTGTTCAACCCAATATTGACCCGTACAACGATAAATTTTCTGGCATGAGCGAAGCACAACAACTACAACGATTCTTGATGCTTGCCGAAAAAGGAGTAACAGATAAAACTCGATATGTTGTAGGTCCCGAGACGGCTTTACCACAAGGTATTTGGGAAGAAGATTATGCTACTCATCCTCATATTCAGCAAATAGAATCTTTTTGCAAACAGCATGCATTGTCGGTTATTATGGGTGCTAGTACTTACAGCATGTATTCTGCAAAAATTACATCTACGGCACGTCCCTTTGATGATGGGAAATTATATTACGATGTCTTTAATTCTGCCCTTCAGATAGATAGCAATAAGGTGCAGACATATCATAAATCGCAATTGGTGTTGGGTGTTGAACGAATGCCATTTCCAAAGGTATTAGGTTTTTTGGAAGATTGGGCACTCGATTTGGGTGGCATATCGGGCAGTTTGGGAACACAAGCAGCACCCAGTATTTTTAACGGAACAAAAAAATGTGCCCCTGCCGTTTGCTATGAATCTATTTACGGTGAATATTTGTCGTTGTTTGTAAAATTGGGTGCCGAATGGGTTGCCGTTATTACCAATGATGGCTGGTGGAAAAATACACCAGGGTATCATCAACACCTGTCGTATAGCCGACTTAGAGCCATTGAACTCAGGAAAGATGTAGTTCGTGCTGCCAATACCGGCATATCCTGTTTTATCAATCAACGCGGCGATATAATACAACAAACACAGTGGTGGGTACCGGCCGTATTAAAAGGAACTATTTACTGCAATCCCGATAAAACTATTTATGTTGCTCTGGGCGATATAATGGGAGAAATTGCTGCTTTTGTTACTGTATTAATACTTGCCGTTTTTATATTTCTTTTCATTGTAAAGAAATTCAGAAAATAATATAAGGCAAAATTTTTTGAAACGTATAAATTCGCAGTATTCTTTATTTCAAACCTTAACTTGGCAATAATTACGTATTATACCATGTTGCATTCATTAGGTACAATATTATATTTAACCACAAAGGACACAAAGAAGGTACAGAGAGCACAAAGTACCATCATTTTTTGAACTTTTCATTTATTTTCAAATATGATGGCATAACCACCCGACAATAGTCATTGTTATAAAATGTTATACCATCGTTATATATTTTATAGTTTTCACTCATAAAAGTAAAATATAATATATTTTCAAAATAATCTTAATGTTTTAATGGATAAAAGGAAATGACCTAAGCAAAGTGTAACGAACATTAACCCACTAAGTGAAACGTAGCGAGCGGGTACAGCCGAATAATCTGTATTTGTGCTTTTATTTTTTAATAATTGTCCTGTTTTTACACTTTTATTTTCACGATTATTATTAGTCTTTTTTTAATTTTTCATCAAGTTTCTTGAATATTGAATGAATTTTAGGATTGTTTAACAAACTATCAAGTGTTTTGACCTTTAATTCATGTGCAAAATTTTCTTTTTCACTATCAGTCATTTCATTAGAATAATACCTTTTAAGCGCATTGTAAAATCCTCTTTCACTAAATGGGTAATAATAACAATATTTTTCAATATGGAAAAATAATGCTTTATTTTTATTCAAACCATCTGAAATTTGAGCCATTCTTTCACTTGCTTTTTGACGGAGTTCTTTATCTGTTGGTGGTTTATAATGCGAATGAATACCATATTTTTCATAAATATCATGTTCAAAATTTGTAACCACATAATATTTTTGATTATCGGTATATGTTTCAATAGTAAGCGAACCACCACTTCCTTCTACTGATTTCATATTTGGCAATGATTTATAAAATTCTTTAATTTTTATAATAGCTTTTTTTTCGGGATAATGCGTATGATAATAATATCCAACTTCAGTCATATATCGCTTATTCGTTTTTTGGTCCATTAATTTTCCTAATTCAAAATAAGTTGAATTCTTATTTAATTCTTCTGGCATTTCCGGCAACTTATCTTGTTTATAAGGGTTTTCAATAGTATCTGAAGGCGTTATTGTTATTTGAGCAAGTTCATTATTAATATAGATATAACCTGTTTGTTTTTGTTCAATAGTATATGGTGGCTCAATATATTTTCCATCAATAAAAACAAAGCCGGAATTTATAGGGGTGCCAAGTTTTATTTTTTCATTATCTTGTGCAAAAGTATGTGCAACAACCATTATAAAGATGAACAAAATTGATAATTTTTTCATACAATAATTATTGTTTATTCATAAATAGTGCAAATTTACGATATCTTTTTAAAATTACTGGCATTTTATGTCGGAAAAATTAAGCGAGGGAAATTTATTTTTCCCATATTATTGTTTGGACAAATTTAATGTATTTTTTATGCCAAACCGCTAACAAAAAAATGAAATGAATTTTGTTAGTTGGTTCTAGTTCATGCTGATAGACTTATCGCTTAAAACAAAAGCAAAGCGAATTGTTTTAATGAACTGGTTATTATTTTATACTAAGCGATAACCGACACACCAACAAAGAGTTTATGAAAATAACTTGTTAACTATTCACCATAAATATTTTTCATGTAAATTTGAGCGTTCAATTTTAAACCTTTTACGTATGAAATCAAATAAAAACATTTTTTTAGCCTTAACCGTATTACCCATGCTGTGGCAATGTACGCTTGAAAACAGAAATAGTCAAGCCAGTAAGGTTATTCCTGAAACCACCGTTAGAGAAACGATAGACAGTTTGTTATACTACCATGGTACAGCACAAAAGGCATTAATAGAAAAAGGAGTAAGACAAGCAGCCACCTTGTGGGATACATCCGATGGCACAGCAAAGGAGTTTGAAGCATTTTGCATAACCCAATACGTAAAAGACGATACTGCCAAAAAAGTGCTTTTTGAAAAAATATCGCATAACCTCGAAATTCTGTATGGTAATTTCAATCATATTATGGTTGAACTGTTAAAGCCACTTCATTTAACTGGTCCTGATATGCAACCCATTGACGAAATGTTTGGCAGTTATAATGTGGGTGCACATTTTACCGACGACATGTTTGCCAATAAAATTGCTTTTATAACCATTCTCAACTTTCCCAATTATACGCTACAAGAAAAAACCGAACTTGGCGAACAATGGTCACGGTTGGAATGGGCGTATGCAAGGCTGGGAGATGTTTTTACCAGTCGTGTACCTTCTATCATTCTTCAAAATCTTAACAACGCCTTAACCAAAGCCGAAACTTATATCAGCGAGTACAATATCTATATGGGCAATATTATCAGTCAAAATAATCAAACACTGTTTGCCAAAGATTTGAAACTGATTAGTCACTGGGGATTGCGTGATGAGTTAAAATCGGATTATGCCGATAAGGAAAATGGACTTTTGAAGCAAAAAACCATTTACGAAATCATGAAACATATTATTTATCAGGATATACCGCAAAACGTGATAAACAATAATACATTTACATGGAATCCATTTAACAATAAAGTATATCATGGAAATACATCCATAAAATTTACTTCCGAACCCAATACTCGCTATGAACATATTTTAAATGTATTTCATGCAGAGCAAAAAGTGGATGCATACAGTCCACAATCGCCTACATACATCAGTCGCAACTTTAACGATTACATGGAAATGCCGCAGGAAGAACTGGAACAACTGTTTATAAAATTTATCTCTTCGCCCGAAATAAATCAGATAGCACAACTTATATCCCAACGTTTGGGTCGTTCGTTAGAGCCATTTGATATTTGGTATGATGGCTTTAAAGCCCGCAGTGGTATTTCTGAAGACATGCTGACCGAAAAAACACGAAAACTTTTTCCCAATACGGCAGCGGTTCAAACTCACTTGCCTGTAATACTAATGAAATTGGGTTTTGATAAAAACAAAGCCGAAGAAATTGTGTCGCATGTCGTTGTAGAACCGTCACGCGGTGCAGGTCATGCATGGGGCAGCGAAATGCGTGGCGATAAGGCTCATCTCCGTACACGCATCGGAGAAAAGGGTATGGATTATAAAGGTTACAATATAGCCGTTCACGAATTTGGTCATAATGTAGAACAAACCTTATCGTTATATCAGATGGATTACTATATGCTAAAAGGCATTCCCAATACTGCGTTTACCGAAGCCCTTGCTTTTATTTTTCAAAAAAGAGATTTGGAACTGCTCGATATAAAAGATAACAACCCCGATAAGATTTATTTTGAAACCCTCGACAACGTCTGGGATTGCTATGAAATTATGGGTGTATCGCTGGTTGACATGAATGTATGGAAATGGATGTACCAGAATCCCAATGCTACCCCCGAAGCATTGAAAAATCAGGTTATTCTTATCGCCAAAGATATCTGGAATAAATATTATGCACCTGTTTTTGGCAAAAAAGACGAACCTATCCTCGCAATATATTCACACATGATTGATGCACCGCTTTATTTATCAGCATATCCTGTTGGATACCTTATTGAATTTCAGATTGAACAATACATTCGGGATAAATCATTTCCAAAAGAAATTGAACGAATATATACACAGGGTCGCTTTACTCCGGATATATGGATGAAGAAGGCTGTTGGACAACCTGTTTCCATTGAGCCCATGTTGGATGCAGCCCATCAAGCACTGCAAAAAATAAAACACTAACAGTCATGAAAAAATACATTCTCTATATCGCAGGATTGATGTGTTGTATGCCTGCATGCACGCAAAACATAACTGTTTCGCTAGATGCCATCGATACCAAAAACAATATTGCATATTTGCATGGTACTATCACCCCATTTACTGACAAGGCTGTTGCACACTTTCCTAACGGTAACCCTTCTATAGAAATGAATTATGTAAATGGTAAAGAAACAGGATGGAATAAACAATGGTATGCCAACGGAAACTTAAAAAACGAAACAGAAATGTTGGAAGGAAAAATAAACGGTAAATGGATAGATTATTACGGAAATGGGCAAAAGGAAGCCGACATAACTTACGAAAATGACTATATGAACAGGCCTTGTATTTGTTATTATCCAAATGGATAAATAAAGGAACAGGGAAATTATGCACATTGCAGAGAAGATGGAATATGGACTTATTTTTACGAAAATGGACAAAAACAGGCAGAAGGCATGTATGACCATGCCAATAAAGTTGGAACATGGAAAACTTGGGACGAAAAAGGAGAAGAGACATTGCAATGACACCTATTAATATATTATATAGAAATTTAATTTTTTATAATACAGACGGGAACGTACTTTTAAGATAAAAATACGCTAAAAATGCTAAAAATACTGATAAAAGAACCAAAGTTATTAACAATTTGGGCTATTTATCAACAAAATTGCATTTTTTTTTCAAAAAGTATTGCATTCCAAAATAATACGATTATTTTTGTACTAACTTAATTTATTTAATCATTAACCCTAAAATTTAAAGTGTATGAATAAAGCACAATTAGTTGATGCCATTGCAAATGATGCCAAAATTACCAAGGCTGATGCAAAAAAAGCATTAGATGCATTTGTTAATGCTACCACCAAAGCCCTTAAAAAAGGTGACCGTGTTGCATTAGTTGGTTTTGGTACATTTAGTGTTACCAAACGTAGCGCTCGTAAAGGACGCAATCCACAAACTGGCAAGGAAATTAATATTCCTGCTAAAAAAGTGGCACGTTTCAGACCAGGTAGCGAACTTACTGGCACAATTAAGTAAGACGGCTTTACCCGTTAAAGATTAAAGGGAGTAGTAATACTCCCTTTTTTTGTATGAATAACGAACAAATCATTTTATATCTCAAAGAATTTGTAACAGAAAAACGGTTTGCTCTGTTTCAAAAAATAGTGGAATGGCGTACCCATTATGTTAGTGTTTTACTTGAAAATATTTATCAATCGCATAATGCCAGTGCCATAGTAAGAACATGTGAAGCACACGGATTGCAAGACGTTTATATTTATGAACGAAACAATAAGTTTGTAACCAACGAAGAAATAAGCATGGGTGCCGACAAATGGCTTTCCATACACCGTTACAACGAAAAAGAAATTTCCATTCCTGTTTTATTTGACAATATTCACCAAAACGGATACAGCATTGTTGCGACTACACTGCATAAAACAGCTGTTTCGCTTTATGATTTGCCCGTTGATAAAAGTAAATTAATGTTTTTGTTTGGTACTGAAAAAGAGGGTTTAAGCAAAGAAATGATTCAGCATGCCGACGAATATGTAAAAATTCCCATGTACGGCTTTACCGAAAGTTTTAATGTTTCTGTTTCGGCAGGTATTGTATTGAATTATATAGTACAAAAAATTCGAAACTCGTCTCTTTCTGTTTCGCTGCCTCAAGAAGAAAAAGAACGTCTGTTGATTGAATGGCTTGTACGTTCTATTCCATCAGGTAAAAAGATTTTAAAAGACCTGATAATATCAGATAACAAAATTCAAATGTAAGATTAAAAAAAAGGTAACTATTCACCCCGTCATTGCGAGGGAGGAACGCACGAAGCAATCTCAAGAAAATAGTCAATGAAACGAGGAGGAGTCGTATATATCATGACAAATAAAAACCACACTACTCTTTATACAGGAGTAACTTCCGATTTAAAGAAAAGGGTTTATGAACATAAAAATAAAATTCATCCCGGCTCATTTACTACAAAATATGAATTAACGAAATTAGTTTATTATGAAGGATTTCACCGCATAGAAGAGGCAATAAGCAGGGAAAAACAGATTAAAGGAGGTTCAAGAAAAAAGAAAATGGATATTATAAATGCCTTTAATATGAAGAAGTGGCTGCATGGTGAGATTGCTTCGCTACGCTCGCAATGACGAGAGGGGGTGAATAGTTACAAAACGTTTTTTAAAAAAATTTGGTGGAATGAAAAAAAAAGTTATACCTTTGTGTGTGTAAATTTATATACGGAGTTACAAAATGAACTATTTAAGACACATATTATTGCTCACATGAACAGCATTTATCAAAACAACTCCACGGTGGATAATGAAAATATAAACGTAATGGTAAGTTACACAGATGTTATAGGGCATTTTAGGAAGACCATACCAACGACAATTCAACAGAAGACAAAAGAAATTATATGAAAGCAAAAATTTATCGAGGGACAAAAGAAATTGGCGGAACGTGTGTTGAATTAATTGCAGACAATAAAAAAATTCTTTGGATTGATCTTGGAACTCCACTCGATACAGAAAATCCAAATATAAGTTATGCTAACAATAAACAGGATGCATTATTAATTTCACATCCTCATCAAGACCATTACGGATTAATGGAAAATTTAGGACTTAAAACTCCTATTTATATTGGAGAAGTGGCTTTTGACTTTATTAATTCAACGAAAATATTTAGGAATATTCCATTATTAAAAGGCAATTATAAAAAAATAAAACCTTGGCAGACTTTTACAATTGCTGACACTTTTCAAATAACACCATACCTAACAGACCATTCAACCCCAGAGGCTTTTGCCTTTTTAATTGAAGCAGACGGAAAAAGAGTTTTTTATAGTGGGGATTTTAGGGCAACTGGTAGAAAAAAAATTGTATTTGACAAAATACTTGAAAATCCTCCACTCAATATTGATTTGCTATTAATAGAGGGAACAATGGTTGAACGAGATAATCATAATTATTTAACAGAAGAAAGTGTTGAAAATGCTATTTATGAAATAATCAAAAATCAAAAGAATGTTTCATTTATAGTTAGTTCAGCTCAAAATATTGATCGTTTAATTTCCATAATTAGAGTGTGTAAAAAAACGAAAAAGAAAGTAATAATTGATGTTTACACAGCATGGTTGTTGGATATATTACATAAACAATCAATTAATGTTCCAACAATGGAATGGGAAGAAATTAAAGTATATGAACATCCAAGTCAAATGGAAAGAATCGTAGAAAAAGCATTTGATAGTTTTCGTACAAGAATAATAACAAACTCAGTTGGTAACGCCGTATTTAAAACGCCTTCCGACTTTGTTTATTTCGTTCGCAATCCGAATAATAAACTAATTGATGAATTAAGGAAACATGGGAAAATCAATGTCATTTATTCTCAGTGGGAAGGATATTTAAAAGAGGAGTATAAACAATATTTTACAGACAATATTAATGCACTTAAAAAAGACAGTGATATTATTTTTCATACAATTCATACAAGTGGACATGCCGCTGTTCCTGATTTAATTAAATTTGCTAAAGCAATAAATTCAAAAAAAATAATTCCCATACATATTGCATATCCTGAAAAATTTAAAAATGAATTTGAAAAAGCAGGATTAAAAAATATCGAACTATGGGAAGATGGGGAAGAATATCAACTTTAAATCATTAAAAAATGTTAGATGAAGAATTAAAATATTTTAAACTCGCCAAAGAATTAAATAATCAGTTTCATGATAACTTGGTCGAAAACAGAATGCATTTTAGAGGAAGTATTGGATCATTTTCATTAATATCTGTTAGTAGTGAAAAACCCGAACTTGGTGTGAGATGTAAGGAGAGTAAATACATTTCTAAAGACCTTAGAAAGGCAAGTTTAATGGAAGATATTGATAAAATAAATAATAAACCAATGCCTTTCCCTTCACTTTCTAAACCTGAAAAGGAATTACAAGCGTGGATTATTAATAGTGCGATAAACAATAACTATGAGTTACCTTTTGATAAAAATATCAGTTTCATTTCATCAGAAATAGCAGTTAAAAACAATGCTGGAAAAAAAATCGTAACGGACATACTTGGTTATAATGAAATGCATAATCAATTATGTATAATTGAACTAAAGTACGAACGCCAAGAAAAAAGATTGATTGAACAAGTAAATAATTTTGAAAATGTAATTAACGAAAGACCCGAATTCTTTACAGAATTGTTATCAATTCATGGTTTTAAAAACAAAAATAGAATTCCACAAACAGTTGCGAAGTTCGTTGTCTGGCCTTATGGAAAAACATCACCAAAAGCAAATCTAAAAAATGAAAACATTATTGAAATTACATATCAATCTAATTATTCTTTTACAGTTTTTAAATAAATGAACTTCGAAGAAATAGATATTAATACTGATTTTTATACGTTCAAAAATCAAATCATTGAAAAGTTTGGGCAACAATATTTTGACCAAGTAGAAATATTTTTTGAGCGTGCAATGACTCAAGCAGAGAAAGGACTTTTGAATAGTGCAATTGCAGATGGAAAATTTGCATTAGAACTTAGTTATTACTCTAATGACAATAACGGAATCCAATATCTAATTGGTTTTCTTTCCCAATTACATTGCGATTTAGGGCAAATACAAAAATCAAAAACCTATTACGAATTAGGATTAAAATTACTGGATGATGAATCGCCTGAATATGAGGAGGACATGGAAATGTATAGAATCTTAAAAGAACATATTGATAGTGAAAATTGGAAAGGTAATATTGAAAACTATTAATCAGTTTTACTATATTTAATAAATTTAAAAAGCAACAGAATGAAAAAGATTATTGAGAAAAGTTTCAAAATTAGCAATGACAAAATCTTATCAGATTTATTAAAAAAATCATTTGGTGATGCATGGAGCGATGAATTTTTGACTTATTATGCATATCTTATATATCTTGATACAAAGCCTAAACAAGTGATTTATTCAATAGTTAGTTCAAGTGAATTTACGAAAGTAATACAACCTTCTTTTGTTGAAGAACTAGAAATGCTTAATCATTCTGACTTTTATCAACTATTATTATTAGTATCTACATATCCCCATTTTCATGATATAAGTAAAGTAGCAAGTAATTCTTTAAAAAATGAAAATCTGCATTTAGATAAGTTATTCAAAGAAACTAATGGCTGGATGGTCTATAACTATCAGTTAGAAAAATTATTTATGATGGTAATACAAAACAATGAAGAAAAAGCAAAAGAATTTAGGCGAAATATTAATAAAAAAGATAATTCCAAAACATCAGAATTATGTAAAACTAAAATATTAGGAACAACCCTGAAAGAAGTTATTTCAATGCGTATGAAACTTGGAATTGTATATACACCAAACTATGATGGAGCCTACAAATTGTATCAATATTTAAATGAATAAAAACTCCCTATTACATAGTATTTAATTCATTGCAGTACTCTACCTCGCACCACATTAACGTGTCGCAAACACAACAACAGTACTCTTTCTCGTCCTCGTTTGCAACGAGGATGTACATTTTCATTCTTTTGTTAGCGGTTTGGTATTATATGAAGAAGTGGCTGCATGGTGAGATTGCTTCGCTACGCTCGCAATGACGAGAGGGGGGGTGAGTAGTTACAAAACGTTTTTTAAAAATAATTTGGTGGAATGAAAAAAAAAGTTATACCTTTGTGTGTGTAAATTTATATGCGAAGTTACAAAATGAACTATTTGAGACACATATTCAATATTGCTCACATGAACAGCATTTTATCAAAACAACTCCACACTATAGATAATAATGAAGATATAAACGTAATGGTAAGTTTACATAGATGTTACCAGCCATTCTAAAACAATAGTTACTATGACAAGACCGACAAAAGAGGACAGAATAAAATTCAATGTTGACTATCCGCAGGACACGGACTTTTCAGCTTATGCCCGACTACTTCAGAGCAAGTGGCGGGACAAAAAAAAGTTTCCCGAATTGAAACTTGGTAACTTCTTAGACATTGAGTTTGCAAAGACAACTAAAGTAAACTTTCTGACTGACAATATCAGACAACTTGTATCGAAAGAAGTAGCAAACGCAAAAAAAACGGGCGGACTAATTAGCGAACCGAGGATATGGAATAATCTTCTTTCCTCACAACCACTTTGCTTTAACTTATTTGGTGAGCTTCATTTTGATTTGGACTTGGCGACAAAATATTTTAAACAACTTTTTCCAAAACGACTCGACTCAGTCACAGCAGTTAAGTTTGAGTATTCGCCTGGTCGAGGCGACACAAAGTACATTAGCGACCATTCTGCGTTTGACGTTTTTGTGGAATATACAAAGGATGATAGAAAAGGTTTTATAGGAATTGAAGTCAAGTATGCAGAGAGTTTAAATGAAGAAACAAAGGACAAAGCAAACAAAAACTTCAAAGAGCAATACGCCACTTTGACCAATAATTGCGGATTATTTAAACCCCACAGCGTTGACTTCTTGCGACAACCACCACTCTCACAAATTTGGCGTGACCATCTTCTTTGCATTGCTACACGACAGGACTATGACGAAGGTTTTTTTGTTTTCCTTTTTCCTTCCAAAAACAGTCATTGCCAAAAGGGCGTTGACGTTTACAAAAAATATCTTGCATTTGATAATGACGAGCAAAACTGTTTTTATCCTCGTTACTTAGATGACTTCATAAAAACAATGACAACCATTTCAACTGCGGACTGGACAACTGAACTTAAGCAGAGATATCTTGGAGACGATGAATAAAAAACGGCTGGTAACAAGTGGTATATTTTATTGCCAAGTTAGTGCGAATTTCAGCATTTCAGCATCTAACAAACTTTCGTGTAACTTGACAGGACAGTGCTTCGAAATCGGCAACAAAAACATACCGCCAATCCGTTAGAAGCAAGTGCATGAAAAATTCGTAAAAATAAGAATCACAAACAATAATAGATTTAATGTAATAAATTAATATTTTTAGAACAAATTAGTATTGAAATTTTGAATAACAAAACCCTTGTATAATAGTAAAAAATAAAATATGGAATTGACAACTTTAAAATGTATTTCGTGCGGAGCAAATCTTGATATAATTGAAAACAAAAAGGAAATAAAATGTCCTTATTGCAATTCAATAAATATTATAATGCGACCTGTAAAATATAGTCAAACAAATTTTACATTAAGTTCAGACGAAAATAAAAAGCTTATAAATCTTACAACAATAATTGAAAAATCAATAGGTGCAGGCAATTATTCAGAGGCTTATAATTATTGTAATAAAGCATTAGAAATTGACCCTTCGTCTGCTTCTTTATGGCTTAATAAAGCATTATGTGCTTTTTGGATTAGAAATGAAAAAACAATTATTTATAATCAAGGGAAAGAAATTTTCACATATTTAAACACGGCGAAAGCGAATAATCCAAATCAAGAAGAATATGATGAAGTAACAAAAAATATAGCGTACAATTTATATTACTATTGTTTATATATGTATTGGAATACAGCACCTGATATATACAATCACGAAATGAAGGAAAATGTATATTCAAGTTCTGCTCTTACATCCTTTTTCGAATTACTGACGACTATGGAGCTTTGTTTTGACATTTATAAAGACACTAAATTTTTAAAAACAATTATTAAAGAATTATCAGGCAAAGGCTTCTTTTTATGGGGTTATGTTGATGGGAAGGGGGTTGAAAGTTATGAACCATTTGGTGAAGAAAACAAGAAATATTATGATGGTTTAGTAAAAAGAAATGAGATTATTGAAAAAATTAAATCTGTTGAACCTGATTATATCCCAACGCCTTTACCTATTAAAAAACCTGATTATACAGGCAAAATAGCATTTTCTATTATTATTGTTGTAATACTGATAATTGCTGCATATTATTATTTGAAAGATGATAAAGAAGTGTCAATACCAAAAACTGAAAATACCAATGTTGTAGAACCAGAAATGTATTCAATAAATGCTCCAGCACTAAATTTAAGAAGTGGACAAGGTGAGAATTATGATGTAATATTAAAAATAAATGGCTCTGAATATGTTCAGGTAATTGATAAATCAAATCCTGATTGGTTTAAAGTAAAATACAATGGAAAAACGGGTTATGTTTCTTCAAAATTTTTAAAAAAATATTAATAATGATAGATAATTGCACCAGATTCTAACATAGCATAAGCCGAATTTTCCGTTTATTAAAACGATAGGCTTCTCCATACGCGTTGGTCTAAGGTAAAAAAAGAACGGTGCCAACGCCAATCCGTTAGCAAACTCTTTCTCGTCCTCGTTTGCAACGAGGATGTACATTTTCATTCTTTTGTTAGCGGTTTGGTATTATATGAAGAAGTGGCTGCATGATATTCATTTAATCATACAGGGTTCTTTTTTTTGCGGAGAAAA
>Ga0302253_1000611_pt1 | contig 27818 bp, 20 predicted proteins | sample AAG_RA_Trp_MG_FD_193537 | JGI IMG/M metagenome (GOLD analysis project Ga0302253, IMG submission 193537) | Enriched activated sludge microbial communities from anaerobic digester in WTTP, New Holstein, Wisconsin, United States - AAG_RA_Trp | ecosystem: Engineered > Bioreactor > Anaerobic >...
TGAGGGACCGACGAATATGGGAGAAAGCGGATGCAATGCGGACATCCATAGAACAATCCGCATAGCCGGCGTTGCTGGCTGATGTATTTCAGCGTCAGCGCCCCGGTTGACTTTTTATAGGAGAAAAATGCGGAACATTTCCAGGTTTTTCTTGCTGATGCTAATTGCTATAGTCGCGGGTTCTGCCGCTTTTGCCCAGAGCGCACCTCCTGCTGCTGGACCCAACCTCACCATCGGACTTGTGATGGTCGGCCCTTACAACGACCATGGATGGAGCCAGGCTAATTATGATGGTGTGCAATATGTTCTCGCAAAGGTTCCCGGCACCAAGCTTGTGTATATCGACAAGGCGAATTCGGCGGACCGCCCCGGAACCACGGTATCCCAGCTCGGCGAGAGCCTTGTCGCCCAGGGCGCAAAGCTCGTGATATTCAGCTCAGACGATATGACCGACGAGGCAATCAAGTTCGCCCAGGACCACAAGGACATTTTCGTCATCCTCACCTCAGGCTCCCAGCAGTGGAAGGAAGGCAAGGACTACAAGCCGCTTCCGAACATGATCAATATCATGGGCCGAATGGAGTACATGAAGATGGTCGCCGGCGTCGCCGCAGCCATGACCACCAAAACCGGCAAGATCGGCTTTCTGGGTCCCCTTATCAATGACGAAACCCGCCGGCTCGCGGCTTCCGCATACCTTGGTGCCCGTTATGCCTGGGTGAACTATCTCAAGAAGGATCCCGCCAAGCTTACTTTCAAGGTCACCTGGATTGGGTTCTGGTTCAATATCCCTGGCGTCACCTCGGATCCGACACAGGTTGCCGATGATTTCTTTAACTCCGGTTTCGATGTCGTCATCTCTGGCATCGATACGACGGAAGCTGTAGCCGAGGCTGCCAAATACACCGCCCAGGGCAAGCAGGTTTGGGCAATCCCCTACGATTACTCCAAAGCTATCGATGAGGGCAAAGGCGTTTCGCTCGGAGTGCCCTACTTCAACTGGGGCCCCGCCTATGCCAACGCGGCAAAGGCTGCAATGAACGGAACCTGGAAGAACCACTTTGAGTGGAATGGCCCGGACTGGAAGAATATCAACAATCCTGACACTTCGGCTGTGGGCTTCAACAAAGGCACTCTGTCCAAAGAAGCTTCCGCAGCGATCGACAAGTTCATCGACGAGCTAGGGAAAGGCCTCAACCTGTGGACAGGCCCCTTGAATTACCAAGACGGGAGCGTTTTCCTGAAAAAGGGAGAAAAAGCCACCGACCAGCAGATCTGGTATCTCCCGCAGCTTCTGCAGGGTATGGAAGGCCAGTCGGTCTCCAAGTAAGGCAGCTACAACACGCCTCTTGTACATCATAAACGGAGGCACGGAGAAGCCGAAAAGCACTCTCCGCGCCTCCGTCGCATATGGAAAGAGGCAGAAAGAAGGTCGCGATGCACATTGAGTTGCGTGGAATAACCAAGTGTTTTGGCGCTCTGCGCGCGAACGACAATATTTCCTTTGCTATGCCTCCATCGAGCATCCATGGTATTCTCGGTGAGAACGGCGCGGGGAAAAGCACGCTCATGAAGATTCTGTCCGGCTTCTACAGCCCCGACTCCGGCGACATTCTGCTGGATGGCAAAAAAGTCAGGATTGCCTCGCCGGCAGACGCCATTCGGCACGGCATCGGGATGTTGCATCAGGATCCGCTTGATTTTCCGCCTCTCAAGGTTATTGATGATTTCATTCTCGGGAGCAAGGGAAACCTGATCCCAAACCACAAAAGCGCGACCAGAGAATTCAGGGAGCTTGCCGCTCGCTTTGGCTTTTCCATCGACCCCGAATCGTATGTAGACACGCTCACAGTGGGCGAACGCCAGCAGCTTGAAATCTTGCGCCTGTTATGGCTGGGAGCACGCGCACTCATCCTCGACGAACCGACAACCGGCATCAGCCTTCCGCAGAAGGAAAAACTGTTTGCGACGCTGAAGAAACTTGCATCCGAGGGCATGACCATTCTCTTTGTTTCCCACAAACTCGAAGACGTCGAAGCGCTCTGCAACAAGGTTTCGGTCCTGCGGCAGGGCAAGCTTGTCGGCTCTGTGGATCCGCCTTTTGCAACCGGAGCCCTTGTCGAAATGATGTTTGGCAAGGAAATTGCGCTGGAACCCAAGGCACAGCTCCGGTTCGGCAGTAATGTGCTGCACATAAAGCATGTCGACCTTGAAGGCATCAGGATACAGATCAAAGGACTAGACCTGCAGGTGCGCGCGGGCGAGGTGATAGGCCTTGCGGGCATGGAAGGTTCGGGGCAGACGCTGTTTCTTGGCGCGTGTGCCGGGCTCGCGCAGCCCGTCGGAGGTTCCTTCTGTCTCGACGAAGACGAAAAGGATATGACAGGGCGGACCTATCACGAATTCCGAAAGCATGGCGTGGCCTACCTGCCTGCAGCGCGGCTTGAGCAGGCGCTTGTCCCCGGCCTCACGCTGACTGAGCACTTCATTCTCTCCGAAGGAATGAAAGGCCTTTTTATCGACCGCAAGAAGGCTGAAGCGCTCGCAAAAAGCCGAATTCAGGTGTTCAATATTAAAGGAAGGCCTGACAGCACGGTGGAATCTCTTTCGGGAGGCAACCAACAGCGGGCACTTCTCGCGCTCATGCGCGATCCTTTGAAGCTCATTCTGGTCGAACACCCGACGCGGGGCCTCGATATTGAATCGACAATCTATATCTGGAGCAAGCTCAAGGAGCGCTGCGCCCGGGGGACTTCCATCATTTTCATCTCGGCCGATCTCGACGAAATTCTTAAGTACAGCGATCGTGTGCTGGTGTTTTTTGCAGGGCGCGTGAGCCCGCCGCTGGAGGCGAGCACGCTGAGCGTGGAGCGACTGGGCCGGCTTATCGGCGGCAAGGACTGGGAAACGCTCGAAACGGAGGCAGCCCATGCGTGACAGCCGTGCAACCCGCCTTCTTTTCCAGGTGGGTGCGATTCTCTTTGCGCTCATCGTAACAACCGGCGTGCTGTTTCTGGCAAAAGCGCAGCCGTTTGCCGCCTACAAATATATTACGCTCGGCGCGCTCGGCTCCTGGGATGTGGTGACGAACGTATTTGTATCATGGGTGCCGCTGCTGCTCGCCACATCAGGGCTTCTTGTTACCTTCACGGTGGGGCTGTGGAACATCGGAATTGAGGGGCAGATTACGCTGGGGGCCATTTTTACCACATGGGCAATGCGCCTCCTGGAACACTCAGGATGGAATCCCACACTCATTCTGATACTTGCGGTTCTTGCAGGCATGCTCGGCGGTGCGCTGTGGGCCATGCTGGCAGGCGCACTCAAGACTTTTGGCGGGGTGAACGAGATATTTGGCGGCCTTGGCCTCAATTTTGTGGCGACAGCCCTCAATATCTGGCTCATTTTCGGTCCGTGGAAAAGGCCAGGAGTTGCCTCCATGTCCGGGACAATTCCTTTTGACCGTTCCCTCTGGATGCCAATTGCCCAAGGTTCCTCAAGGCTTACGCCAGCAACGCTGGTGATGGCGATTGTTGGCATTCTCGTGGTGTACGCGATGATCGAAGGCACCTATTTCGGTCTCAGGCTCAAGGCTGTGGGCAAGAACGCGCGATCCGCGCACATTCTCGGTATTCCGACCTGGCAGTACATGATGTCCTCGTTTGCGGTCTGTGGCATTTTTGCTGGCGTTGCGGGAGCGGTGCAAGTGACAGCGGTCTATCATCGCCTCATTCCTTCGATTTCCTCTGGATATGGCTATCTGGGGCTCATGGTGGCCATGCTGGTCGGCTACCGGGCAAGCCTTGCCGCACCGGTGGCATTGTTCTTTGCTGCGCTCAATGTAGGATCGATCCAGCTGCCGATTGTTCTCAAGCTGGACTCCTCGCTCGCTGGCGTCCTCCAGGGGACCCTGGTGCTCTTTGTCGTTCTTGGCCAGGGAGTGCGCTCCCGGATTCTCAAGAAAACGAAGGTGAAATCATGAATAATTCTGCGCTCCTTGTGAGTCTTGGCGGTGTACTCGCTTCTGCCGCTCCTGTCCTTTTTGCCGTAATCGGCGAGACCATATCCGAACGAGCCGGCGTGCTCAACCTCTCGATGAACGGCATGATCCTTCTTTCCGCGATGGGGAGCTTTGCTGTAGCGCTTTCGACAGGAAGCGTGGTGCTCGGTTTTCTTGCAGGAGCTCTGATCGGAGCGCTCGTATCCCTTGTGGTCGTCTTTGCCAGCCTGACACTGCTTCAGTCCCAGGTAGCGGTCGGTTTTGTGCTTGCCTTGCTCTGCCGAGACCTTTCCTACTTTCTTGGCAGCCCAATCATGGGTCAGGTGGGCCCGCGCATCTCCCAGCTCCCCATTCCTGGACTCGAGCAGATACCTGTGCTTGGCACAATTCTTTTCCGGCAGGACATGATGACGTATCTTTCGTTTATCCTCGTCATTCTTGCATGGTTTTTTATATTCAAAACCAGGCCGGGTCTGACTTTGCGAGGCATCGGCGAGCGGCCCGCGGCGGCCTTCGTGCGCGGCGCCAATGTAAACCGTCTAAGGTATCTCTACGCGGTACTTGGCGGCGCAATTGCGGGTCTTGCCGGCCCGATTTATTCTCTATCGGTAAAGGCGGGCTGGAAAGGCACGATTTCAGGCCTTGACGGCATTGGCTGGATTGTCCTCTCCATAACGATTTTTGGCGGCTGGAAGCCCTTCCGGGCAGCATTTGGAGCATACCTCTTTGCGTTCCTGCAGTGGCTGGGCCTTGTGCTGCAGCCGAGCCTTCCCTCAGTACCCTCGCAAGTGCTCCAAGTGGCACCCTTTCCCCTCATGATCCTTACGTTGCTTTTTGTCAACATCGGCAATGCGGAATGGGTGGAGTGCAGCCTCGCGCGCTTGCCTGAGAATGTGCGGCGCGACATTGCTAAAGTCCTGCGCGCTATGAACGCCACACCCCCTGCGGCGCTCGGCGTGCCGTTCGAGAAAGAATAGTCACTGCATGCATGCCTGTCATCCACAAGCCATCGATCGATATGCAAAAATCAGGCTTGTGATATCACCAAGTGCCGGCTATAATGAATAGAATTTTATCGCTCTTCCAAGGAGGAACTTGAGCATGAAGAAATTATTGTTTGCAGCGCTGGCTATCGCCCTCGTGCTGGCAGGCTGCAGCAGTGGCGGAAAATCCGATGTCATCAAAGTGGGCTGGCTTGGAGCGCTTACCGGTGACCAGGCGGTGTGGGGAGAAAATGAGCTTAACACCGTGAAAATGCTGTTCGAGGAATATAATGCGGCGGGCGGCATCGATGTCGGAGGCAAGAAATACAAGCTTGAGGTAATCGGCTATGACAATAAGGGCGATCCGCAGGAAGCGGTAAATGTAACAAAGCGCCTTACTGGTCAGGACAAAGTCGTCGCCATTATCGGCCCGAACTCATCCGGCAATGCCATTCCCATGGCACCGATACTCGAAAAGGCAAAAGTGCCCGATATCGCCACGGTTGCCACAAACCCAAAAGTCACCGTGCAGGACGGGAAAGTCAAACCGTATAACTTCCGTGTCTGCTTTATCGATCCGTACCAAGGCGCGGTCGCTGCAGGCTTTGCCTACGATAGGCTGGGCGCACGCACTGCGGCAGTCCTCTATGACGTGGGCGATGACTATTCTCAGGGCTTGCGCGAATTCTTCAAGCTGAATTTCGAGAAGAAGGGCGGCAAAATTGTTGCTGACGAATCCTTCAATTCCGGCGATGTCGATTTCCGGCCGCAGCTTTCCAAAATCAAGGCTGCCAATCCTGATGTCATCTTCATGCCGTATTTCTTCAAGGAAGTAGCACTCTCCGCCAACCAGGCACGAGACCTTGGCATCAAGCAGGTCTTGATGGGCGGCGATGGCTGGCCTTCGGATCAGCTTATTTCGATGGGCGGCAAGGCAGTCGAGGGTAGCTATTTTGTCAACCACCTCGATTATGCCGATCCTGCAGTACAGGATTTCAAAACCCGATACAAAGCAAAATACGGAAAAGAGACCGAGCTGAATGGCTTTTTGGCGCATGATGCAGTCCTGCTCCTCGTGGAAGGCTTGAAGAAAGCCGGCAAGGTGAATGGCGAAGCATTGGCCAAAGCTTTTGAAGGCATCGATGTGCAGGGCATTACGGGCAGAATCCACATCAGCCCCGAAACCCACAACCCCGAAGGCAAGGATGCTGCGATCATAAAGATCGTCGATGGGCAATACGTTTTCCAGGAAAAATACGCAGCCCAATAATGATTGAGCGAACAGGCAACCAGCGGCAGCGCTGGTTGCCTTTTTTCTGCCATTTCAATAATGTTCGCATGTTTATGCATTCCAGTGCAAAGGAAGGGCTATGGTCCAATTCCTCCAGCAATTGATCAACGGGCTTTCGATCGGATCTGTGTATGCTCTTATGGCGGTTGGATATTCGCTGGTCTACTCGATCATGAATTTTTCGAACTTCGCGCATGGCGGCGTAATCATGCTGGGGGCGTACTTCGGCTTTTTCAGCCTGACGCTGCTGAAGCTCCCCTTTGTTGCGGCTTTTCTGCTTGCATCTGTCGGCACGCTCGCCGTTGCGATCATCGTCGAGCGCATCGCATACAAGCCGCTTCGTGAGCGAAAAGCTCCTTTTCTTTACTTTATCATTTCGGCGATGGGCGCATCTATTCTGCTCGAAAACATTGTCATAGCGACCATCGGGCCAACCTTTCGCACTTACCCTGAAGTATTCTCGAAAGTGCCGATAACCCTGGGCCCTCTTGCAATAGGGCGGCTCGATCTCATCATTTTCGCTATATCAGCGGTGTGCCTTACGCTGCTGATTTTCTTTATCGAAAAGACAAAGATCGGCAAAGCGATTCAGGCTGCATCGTACAATGTGAAAGCATGCGCGCTCATGGGGGTCAACACTGACAGGGTGATTCTTACCGTGTTCGGGCTTGGTGGTTTTCTGGCGGGTGTCGCGGGCGTATTTTTCGGGATGAAGTACACCGTCTATCCGCAAATCGGGAATATCACTACGAAGTCGTTCATTGCGGCTGTGTTTGGGGGCTTGGGGAGCTTGCCGGGCGCAGTGCTTGGTTCGGTAATTCTTGGTACAATCGAGACATTCGTTGCGGGCTATCTGTCGTCGCAATTCAGAGACCTTATCGCCTTTGTGATTCTGATCGCAGTGCTCGTTTTGCGGCCAACGGGCATCATGGGAAAAGTGACCGAGGACAAGGCATAGGGGGCGGGCATGAGCTGGACATATATTCAAGGCATTTTGATGCTCGCCGGCATCAACATGATTGCGGTGCTGGGTTTGAGCCTCCTCACAGGGTTTACCGGGCTTTTTTCTTTCGGGCATGCGGGATTTATGGCGATTGGCGCGTATGTCGGTGCCTGGATTAGCGCCTCTCCTGCATCGACGCCTGCGGGGCTGGGGCTGCCCTTTATTCTGGCGATTGTGGGAGGCGGGGCTGCGGCCGGCATTGTGAGCTACTTCATAGGGAGAATAAGCCTGAATCTCAAGGGCGACTATTTCTGCATCGCGACCCTGGGTTTTGGTGAAGCAATTCGCCTCATTTTCAACAATGTGAATCGATTCGGCGGGGCGCGCGGCTGGCCGGGTGTTCCTGGGAGAAGCACCTTTCTTGTAATTCTGATTGCGGACGTGATCGCCATCCTGTTCCTGGCGAACCTCGTCAAGTCGCGGCATGGCCGGAATATGATTGCTGTGCGTGAGGAAGAACTCGCAGCGCAGATTGCGGGCATCAATGTGTTTCGCTACAAAATGATCTCGCTTATTATCAGTGCTGTCTATGCGGGCGTGGCTGGTGTGTTTTTCGCGCATTATATGACTTTTATCCAGCCCAAGATGTTCTCGCTCACCAAATCCACCGAGCTCACTATTATTGTAATTTTTGGCGGCCTGGGCTCTATTTCGGGATCGGTGCTGGGAGCGCTGGTGCTGACTGCGCTGCCGGAATTGCTGAGGGCTTTCGAGATTTGGCGCCTTGTGTTCTATGGAGCAGCGGTCATTCTCATAATGGTGTCGCGTCCGAAAGGCCTTATGGGCGGAATGGAACTCACTCCATCCGGGATCCGGAAGGCGCTTGCTGAACGGAATGCGCTCCGCGAGGCAAAGACAAAACTCCTCGCTGATGCACAAAGCGGAGAGGAGGACTGACAATGGCGCCCATACTCAGTATCCGGAATCTTACAAAGAAATTTGGCGGCCTCACTGCTGTGGGAGATGTGAGTTTCGATGTGCCGGAGGGCAGCATTGTCGGCCTTATCGGCCCGAACGGAGCGGGCAAGACCACCATTTTCAACCTGATCACCGGTGTCTACAAACCAACCTCGGGAGCGATCGAGTTCAGGGGGAAGTCCATTCTTGGGCTTGAACCATACAGAATCGCGGACATGGGTATCACGCGGACATTCCAGAATATCCGCCTGTTCAAGAACCTGACGGTGTTTGAAAATGTGCTCACTGCCTGCCATATGAACGCAAGCTATTCATTCGCGGAAGCGATTTTGCGCTTGCCTCGTTTCCGGACGCAGGAAAAAGCGCTTGTCGCGAAAGCGGAAAACCTGCTCGAAATCATGGGGCTTATGGGCTATCGTGACCTTGTTGCAAACAATTTGCCCTATGGGCTGCAGCGCAGGCTTGAAATCGTGCGGGCACTGGCGCTCAATCCTGTGCTTCTTTTGCTCGATGAACCCGCTGCAGGTATGAATCCTGATGAGACAGAGCAGCTCATGCGCCTCATAGGGTGCATACGGAATGATTTTTCGCTGTCAGTGCTCGTGATCGAGCATCATATGGACCTCATTATGGGCGTGTGCGAGCATATTGTCGTGCTCAATTTTGGAGAGAAAATTGCTGAGGGAATTGCCGATGAGGTTTCCAGGAGTCCGCAGGTAATCGAAGCCTATTTGGGGACGAGTCTGGAGGCTGCCGATGCTTGAAGTACAGGATCTGCATGTGGCATATGGCGGAATCCGGGCTCTCAAAGGGGTTTCGCTTTCTGTGCAGAAGGGCGAAATCGTCACGATTATCGGCGCCAACGGGGCAGGCAAGTCTACGCTTTTAAATACCATTTCAGGGTTTCTGAAGCCGGTACGGGGTAGTGTTCTTTACAATGGCAGCGCTTTGCCCAGGCGGCCTGATTTGATCGTAAAATCAGGAATCTGTCATGTTCCTGAGGGGCGCCTTATTTTCGCAAACCTGAGCGTGCAGGACAACCTCATGCTTGGAGCATATCTGCGCAATGACAAGAAAGCGATTCAGGCTGACCTGGAAAAGGTGTTTGCCATTTTTCCGAGACTCAAGGAACGCGAAGAGCAGAGAGCAGGCACGCTCTCAGGCGGCGAACAGCAAATGCTTGCGATGGGGCGGGCTCTCATGACCAATGGTGAATTCATTCTGATGGATGAACCATCCTTGGGTCTGGCGCCCCTGCTGGTTCAGACAGTTTTCGAAATTATCGAGCGCTTCCGCAGCATGGGCAAGACGATTCTGCTTGTCGAACAGAATGCATTCAAGGCTCTGCAGGTTGCTGACCGCGCGTATATCCTCGAACAGGGGAAAATCGTAAAAGAAGGATCTGCGCGCGAGCTTGCACGCGATCCCGCAGTAAAAGAAGCCTACCTTGGCTCGCGGTCGCGAAGCGGGGGCTGACGCTGCCGCGGCCATTGAGCCGGCTGCCGCGGCTGCAATAATGCGGCCGCTGCCGCAGCCATCAATGCTGCGCCGCAACACAATCATGCCGCGCCATTTTTCAGCAACCTTGCATAAGCGAACGATAGAAACGCACACAGCGCTCCAGATTTTCGATGCTCACCTTTTCGTTGACATTGTGGACAGCCGCGATATCTTCCTGCGTCTGCACGAGCGGCGTAAAGCGATAGATGTCATCGGTCAGGGCGCGATAGTGCTTGGTGTCCGTGCTCGCGGTAAACAAAAAAGGTGCCGGAACAGCCTCAGGAAATGCTTCTGAAACTGCCTTTGCAATCGCAATCCAGCCTTCCGAAGAAGTTGAAGATTCCTCCGATGCTTCCACCATATGTTCGGGGAATTTGATGTACGCTTTTGCGCCGAAAGGCGAGGCCAGCAGATTGAAGTGCTCGACTACTTCCGCCGAGCTCATCCCGGGAATCATACGCACATTGACTGCAGCCTGCGCTAACCTCGGAAGCACATTTTCTTTCGGGCTTGCCTGCGCCATCGTTGCGGCACAGGTTGTTCTGACCATGGCATTTGTGGAAGGCATGGCGGAGAACGCCTTCAGGATAAAAGGCGAAAGAACGCGCCGGAGCGCGAAAATTTGTTTGTACGGTGCGATTGCGTAGGGGGCGAGCGCTGCGAGGAACCCATCAGTCGTTTTTGTCAAACGAGCGGGGAAAGGATTGTCTTCGATAGCTGCAAGCACATGAGCGACTGCTCCCAGGGCAGTGTGGCACGGCGGCATTGAAGCGTGCCCACCTTGGCCCTGTGCTTCTATGATGATATCGGCATATCCTTTTTCGGCAATGCCGATGAGTGCAAGCGGCTTGCGCACAAAGCCAACCAGCCCTTGCCCGACAGGGCTGCCTTCATCGATCACCCATGAAGCATGGATGTGCTGTTCGGAAAACCATTTGGCAATAGCGCCCGCACCCCTTGTTCCTCCGACTTCCTCATCGCCGCCAAAGGCAAAATAAAGGGTGCGCTGTGGCTGGAAACCTTTTGCAGCAAGCTGTTCCGCCGATTCAAGAATGCAGGCAAGCTGGACTTTTATATCTTGTGTTCCCCGACCCCATACATAGCCATTTCGGATAGCTCCCGAAAAAGGTGGTTCATCCCACGCGTCGGTTTCCGAGGCTGGGACCACATCAAAATGAGCGCAGAAAATAGCCGGTTTCAGCGAGGGATCAGTGCCCTGCCATCGGTAGACTATGCCTCGCGAGCCAATGCATATGCGCTCGAGCCTTGCGTGCGCCAGAGGAAAGAGTTTAGGCAGTGCTGCAATTAGTGCGGCGAAGGGACCATCATCTTCTTCTTCAGGATCGAAAGATGAAACAGTGCGGAATTTGACCAATTGTGAGAGTTTTTCAGCGATATTCATTATGCAGTGATTCCTTTCGGGCTATGGTAGAATATCGCAGCTCGAAAAACAATGGCTTTTGTCAGGTGTAGGGCATGGCAGCCCCGTGCAGGTTTCTGTCAGAAATGATCTTTTGCATATCATCGGGTGTGTCGATATCGCGCAGAATAAAAGGATCCTCGACATCGAGGTAAGCAACAAGGGAGCTCTGAGCTTTCAGAAATCCCCCGAGCCCATCCGGGCCGCGCCACCCGCGCAGTTGGCCGAATATCGAGCGGTGTATGAGCGGCGGATGTCCGGGCTTGCCCTTATGCCGCGGGATAACAATGGGCCAGCTGCGCGCGGCCGCAGGCATGCCGTCCATGCCTCCTGCGCTGGCCGCACCACGCTCCTTCGCATCCGCGCCGTGCTCGCGGTTCGCACTGGTTTGCAGGCGCTTCAGTGTCTCCGGCGAAACAAAGGGAATGTCGACCGGCAAAACAAATGCGCTGTCGAATTCATCTGGAACCGCTTCAATGCCGGCGCATACTGATGTGAACATGCCTTTGTCGAAATTGCTGTTATGAACCGGGTGCAGAGCGCCTTCGCGCGCCAGAGCTGCCACACACTCTGCATCAAATCCTGTTACGACAATAATATAATCGATTCCAGCTGCTCGGAAGGCGTTCGCCGCATACATGAGCATCGGCATGTCATCAATGAGCATAAGGGGTTTTGTCGCGCCCATGCGTGAAGAGCGCCCTGCTGCCAGGATGATGGCGGCGGGGTTTGTGAAGCGCGTGCTGTTCATCTGGACGCGACTTTTGTGCTTGCAGGGGCTTGCGCGCCTGAATGGGGCGAAATACTCGCTGTGGCTGTTATGCCGGCGCGCACCGCAATGATTTCAGCGAGGATGCTCACAGCAATTTCTTCTGGTGTACGCGCTCCGATGGCAAGGCCGATGGGAGCATGCACGCGCGCAATATCTGTATCGGCAAATCCTTCGGCCTTAAGTGCAGCGAAGACACCGTCGCGCTTGCTTTTCGAGCCTATAAGTCCGATATAGCCGGCATTTGTATGCAATACCTGGGCGAGCATGGCCTTGTCGATATCAGGTTTTCGGGTGAGCACCAGCGCGCAGTCCTGCGGCCCAATGCTGACTGCCGGCGCTCCCGAAGCATCGGTCAGCGCATCTTCGAAGCTATGAATGAGCCGCAAATCGCTTGCACGAGGAAAGCGCTCCGTGGTGAGCATCTCGGGCCTGTCGTCGGTGACTATGACTCTGAAACCAGCGAGGCTTGCAAAATCGCAGACTGCTTTGCCGACATGGCCAGCGCCAAAAATGTACACAACGGGGTCAGGAAGCAGGCCGAGCCAGAAAACATGCGCGGTTTCATGCACAGCGTTCGAAGGGTCTTCGATTTCGAATTCGGCAGCGCCTTCGAATCCAGGCATGGTTGCCCGAAGCGAAGCAAGCAGGGACGCAGGGATTGCTGCGGTATCATTGCCTCTATTATCGAGCGCAAAACTGTACTGCGCATGATGTGTCCTGACGACGACAAAGGCACCTGGTCTGCCGTTCTCGACGCTGTCAATGCAGGCCAGAAGGGCACGGGCCGCCACGCTCTGCGGCTCCAGCTTTTCAAGATGAATCCTGAGCCGCCCTCCGCAGATCATCTGGGTCTGATTTGTCTCCGGCGTCAAATCGAAGTCGAGGTCTTGGCTGGCGCCTGGTGGCTGGGCCGTGGTGGTCTGCGCGCCTGCCTGCGACCCACCAAGCCCCAGCATGCGTCGCGCTGCTTCTATCGTCTGCCCTTCAGTAAAACCGCCGCCCACTGTGCCATTCATCGCGCCTGTGCTGTCCATCGCGAGCAGCGCATCGGTACCTCTTGATGTCGAGCCAGAAACGCGGGTGACCGCGGCGAGTACCACTGTCTCCCCGCGTCGAAGTCGCGCCGCAATCCATTTTCTCAGTTCACTCATGTCTGTCCTTTCTGGCCTTTTTCGGCCTGCCGGATCGCCATCAGCACTCGTTCAGGCGTGAAGGGGTATTGTGTGAGGCGCACGCCAGTTGCGTTGCGGATTGCATTCGCTATGGCTGCAGGCGGCGTATCGATACCGATTTCGCCAGCGGATTTTGCGCCGAATGGGCCGGACGGCTCATAGCTGTCGACAAGCTCGACTGTGATGCGGCCGACATCCTCGCGCGAGGGTATGGCATAGGTCATCATGTTATGGCTGAGCATGTGGCCCTTGTCCGAATAACGCACGTCTTCATAGAGTGCCATGCCGATGCCCTGCAGGAGGCCACCTTCTATCTGAATTTTGGCCAGATTCGGGTTGATCGGCGTACCGACATCGGCAACAGCGACGTAGTTGACGACATCCACCTTGCCGGTTTCCTTGTCGAGCTCGATTTCGACGAAGGCAGCGAGGTAGGGCGGCGGCGATTTATCGCCCGAGAAGGACTCTGTTGCCTCAATTGTCTTCATTTTTGCACCGTCGTGGTAGAGCGTGTCATAGCTGAAATCGTTCAGTGAGAGCTCTTTCGAGCCGTCGATGGTCCTGAACACTTTATCTTCAAAAGTTAAATCTTGGGGTCTGACCCCGAATTTTAAAGAAACAGCCTCGATGAGCTTTTGTTTGAGGCTTCTCGCGGCGCGGAGAACCGCAGAGCCGGACACATAGGTTGTGCTCGACGCGTACGCGCCGACATCGAAGGGCGTGTGATCGGTATCGGACGAATGAATGACGATATCCTTCATGTCCACGCCGAGCTCTTCAGCCGCAATCTGTGCGAGGATGGTGTCCGAGCCCGTGCCGAGATCGGTAGCTCCTACATGGAGCTTGAAGAAGCCGCCATCCTGCAGTTCGATGCGTGCAGAACCCATGTCGACGAGGGGGATTCCGGAGCCCTGCATTGCGATAGCCATGCCTTTTGCGCGGACTTTGCTCGGCGCGACTTCCTGAACCAGGTGCGTAGGGTCCCAGCCGATGAGCTCTTTACCGCGCCGGATGCATTCCTCGAGCTTGCAGGATTCGATAATCATTGCGACGCCTTCGGTTCCTTCGCCCATGATACGGAAGACTTCGCTTGTTTCGCCTTCGTGCAGCATGTTTTTGCGGCGCAGTTCGACCGGGTCCATGCCGAGCTTGTGCGCAAGTTCGTCCATTGCGGACTCGAGACCGGTGAGCCCCTGGATGGCGCCATAGCCGCGGTATGCGCCGGCGGATACTTTGTTGGTGTAGACGACATGGCCGCCGAAACGCACAGCTTTTACTTTGTTGTAGAGCGGCAGGGTCTTGGAGCCGGCGACCATGAAGGTGGTGAGGGCGTGCTCGCCATAGGCACCGGTATTGGAGAGCACCTGCATGTCGATCGCACGGAGAGCGCCGTCCGGGTCGGCGCCGAGCCTCACTTTGACGCGCATTTCGTGGCGGGTGAAGGTGGCCTCGAAGACTTCGCGGCGGGTGAGGGCAAGGCGCGCGGGCTTGCCGGTTTTCATGGTGACCATGGCGACATAGGGCTCGATATGGATATGCTGCTTGCCGCCGAAGCCTCCACCGATGCGCGGTTTTACAATGCGAATCTGCCTGAGGGGCATCTGGAAGGCAAGTCCAAGGAGGCGCCGCGTGTGCCAGGGGTTCTGGGTCGAGGTGACGATGACGAGTCTGCCCTGTATGTCGAGATAGCTAAAGGCTGTGTGGGGCTCGAGGGCGACATGCTGCTGGGCCTGGGTGTGGACGGTTGTCTCCACGGTGACCGGCGAGGCGGCGAGTTCCTTTTCGACATCCCCGATTTCCATGTGGTAGGCAGCGGCGATGTTGCGCTTGGGCTCGAATCCGATGGGGAACATCTCGTGGATTTCCGGCTCGGGGTGGATAATGATGGGGTTGTCGAGGGCTTTTTCGAAATCGAGTATTGGCTCGAGCACTTGGTAGTCGACTTTGATAAGGCTCGCGGCTTTTTCGGCGGTCGCTTCATCTTCTGCAGCGACAACGGCTACCTCGTCGCCGACATAGCGCACATACTCATCCAAAATGAATCGATCGTGGGGGCTTGGCTCGGGGTTGCCCTGGCCTGCTCTCGTAATGGGGATGCGGGGGCAATCCTTCCATGTGAGGACGCATGCAACACCTGGCATCTTGAGCGCTTCGCTCGCGTCGATCGACAGGATGCGCGCAAAGGCGTGCGGGCTCCGGACGAGCTTGACATAGAGTGCATTCTGCGGCGCGAGGTCATCGGTATAGGCCGGGCGCCCGAGCACAAGACCTTCTCCGTCTACTTTGGAAATATTGTGGGCTACCACGTTGAATTTCTGTGTTGCATCGAGCTCTTTGGTGCTTGCCGGGGGCGTTGAAGTATGGTAATCACGCATGTTCAGCCTCCAGATATTTTTTAATCGCGCGGATCTGCCCTTCGTAGCCAGAACAGCGACAAAGATTGCCAGCGAGATAGTGGCGGATTTCGCCTTCGCTCGGGTTGGGCAGCTCTTTTTTCATCGCCAGCACCGTGAGTGCAAAACCAGGCGCGCAGAATCCACACTGGTCGGCACCTTCCGCGGTGAGGAAGTGTGCGAATTCTTCGGCTTCCTTGGCTGCTCCCTGAATTGTCGTGATCTGCTTTCCATCAGCGCGAATTGCAAGATACGAACAGGAAAGGACCGGCTTGCCTTCGAGCAGCACAGTGCATACGCCGCAGTTGCCCGTATCGCAGCCTTTCTTCACTTCCACATAGCCTGCCCGCCTGAGCACTTCGGTCAACATTTCCCCTGGCTGGCATTCGACTGATTCCTTTTTGCCATTTATATAGAGCGTGATGATCATCCTCGTACCTCCATGAGCGCGCGGCGCACAAGCGCAGGCAGAATTTCTCTGCGATATTCCGCACTAGCTCTGATATCGCTTCCAAATTGCAGCTCTTCGGCTGCCGCAACAGCCGCCTGTCCGATTTTTTCATCCGATGGATATGGCTCATTTCCGAGCAAGACCATGGCTTTTTTGCACAATCGCGAAGCAGCCGGCCTCGAACCGACTGCAATGCGCCAGCTCGAATCTGTCCATGCAGCAGCGGCATTGATGATGGGGAAATCATTTGCGGTAATCCGCATCTGCTGATAGCTAGCCCTGGCCGATACTGGCAGCAGCACTTTTTCAATAAGAAATGGCCCTTCTTCGCCATCTTGGATGAAACTTGCCACATCCGCAATTTTCCCTGGATAGAAGACAACTTTTGCGCCGAGAGCACAGAGCGTAGTATTCAAATCCGAAAAGCCATAGCGGCCTGCAAGAGTTCCGCCGACAGTGATGATGTTGCGCAGCTGAATACCGACAATATGGCTCACTGTGTTGCGGAAAAGTGCACCAAAGCGCGCTTCGAGCAGCGGGCTTGTTTCCAGCTCGCGATAGGTCGTCATCGCGCCGATTTCGATAGAGCCATTGGCTTCGCGGATATAATCGAGCCCCAGCTCGCTAAGATCCACTCCAAGCGGCATTGTCTTGGTATTCATACGAAGCCAGGCTGCGCCTCCGATTGCCGTTCCGTGCCGGTCGCGGACCAGATGCAGCGCCTCATCCAGAGTATGAGGGCGAGCAAATTCCAGTATTTCCATTCGAATGCTCCTTGCCGAAGTGAAAAATCACTTGCTTCCTGTTTTTAGAATCATAGCACAGGTTTCTAAAATGGGCAAACTCGGCTATACTGGGACCATGGCAGAATTTGTGCACCTTCATAACCATACCGATTATTCATTGCTTGACGGGGCAGCTCCTGTCCAAAAACTGATAAAAAAAGCCAAGGAATTCGGCATGCCGGCGCTTGCGATCACGGACCACGGCAACATGTTCGGTGTCATGGCGTTCCAGGACGAATGCAGAAAAGCGGGGATCAAACCCATTATCGGCTGCGAATTCTATGTAGCCGGCGGATCCCGCCTCGAAAAGACGGGAACCGAGAATGGCAACAAATATTGGCACCTGATTTTGATTGCTGAAAACCAGACTGGCTACCACAACCTACTCAAGCTCACTTCCCGATCCTTCACCGAGGGCTTCTACTACAAACCCCGCATCGACGACGAGCTGCTCGCTGCGCATTCCGAAGGGCTCATCGCTTCTACTGCCTGCCTTGCCGGCGAAATACCTTCGCTCATCCTGGCCGGCAAAATCGAACAAGCCGCGAAAAAAATTGGTTATTATAAAGAAATATTTGGCCCCGACCATTTCTATCTCGAACTGCAGGACCACGGGCTCGACGAACAGCGAATTGTCAACAAAGAGCTCATACGGCTTTCAAAGCTCCTTGATGCGCCCCTTGTCGCGACAAACGATCTTCACTATGTCGAGCGCGAGGATGCAGTCGCGCAAGACATCCTTCTCTGCATCGGCACCAACCGCAAGCGCAACGACCCCAGCCGGATGCGCTTTCCAAACGACCAGTTTTACCTGAAGAGCCCGAATGAAATGGCAGCGCTTTTTTCCGAAGTTCCCGAAGCGCTCGCTAACACTCTGAAAATCAATGAAATGACCCAGCTTGAAATCGAATTTCCGGGTCCTCTCTTGCCTGATTATCAGGTACCGGAGAGTTTCTCCGATCCGGATGACTATCTGCGCCACATTGCCCGCGAAGGCCTTGCAAAGCGCTATCCGAATCCAAGCCCCGAAGCGACTGCTCGACTCGAATACGAGCTCGATGTCATAACCAAAATGGGCTTTACAGGATATTTTCTTATAGTATGGGATTTTATCCATTGGGCTAGAGAGCATGGCATTCCTGTCGGGCCGGGGCGAGGCTCCGGTGCAGGCTCTATTGTCGCCTATGCCATGCGAATTACGGATATCGACCCTTTGAAATACGATCTTTTGTTCGAGCGTTTTCTCAATCCCGAACGCGTATCAATGCCCGACTTCGATGTCGATTTCGATTTCGAACGACGAGGCGAAGTAATCGAATATGTCGCGCAGAAATATGGCCAGAACCGCGTCGCGCAGATTATCACTTTCGGGACGCTGAAAGCAAAAGCAGTGATCAAGGATGTAGCGCGCGCGCTCGATATACCGTTCGAAGAGGCGAACCAGATCGCAAAGCTCGTCCCCGACGATCCCAAGATGACACTCGCAAAGGCATTCAAAATGGAACCGAAACTGGCTGCCCTTGCAGAAAATCCATCCTATGCCGAGCTCTTTTCCATTGCTGCCAGGCTCGAAAACCTGCATCGGCATAGCTCCCTGCATGCGGCTGGCATCGTCATCAGCAAGAGCGAGCTCACCGATTATGTCCCCTTGTACAAAGATCCGAAGACAGGCCTTGTCGCGACGCAATACACGATGGAGTATCTGGAGAATTGTGGCCTTGTGAAAATGGATTTTCTCGGTCTCAAGACCCTTACGCTCATCCGCAATACGCTCGACATCCTCCGGAAGCGCGGCATCGATATCGACGAAGAGAAAATCCCGGATAATGACCCGAAGACATTCAAGATGCTCAGTGAGGGCAAGAGCACCTCTATTTTCCAGTTTGAATCGCAGGGCATGCAGTCGATTCTCAAGCGAGCCAAGCCATCGAGCATTGAAGACTTGATTGCCTTGAATGCCCTGTACCGGCCAGGGCCTATGGATTTTATCGACCAGTTCATCAACTCGAAAAACGGGAAAATGGCAATCGAATATCCGCATCCTTCGCTGGAAAAATACCTGAAAGGCACGTACGGCGTCATAGTCTACCAGGAACAGGTCATGCAGGTTGCGCGCGAAGTTGCAGGCTATTCGCTCGGGCGCGCAGACCTCCTCCGGCGCGCAATGGGAAAGAAAAAACCGGAAATTCTTCAGAAAGAGGAAGGGCCTTTTATCGAAGGCGCGATATCCCGCGGCTACTCGCGCGAAGATGCCAAGCGCATTTTCGAGATTCTGACGCCCTTTGCCGGCTATGGGTTCAATAAGTCGCATGCTGCAGCGTATTCGGTTGTAGCCTATCGGACCGCGTACCTCAAAGCGAATTATCCTGCCGAATTCATGGCTGCAAACCTCACCAACGAGATCAGCAATACCGACAAGCTGACAGAGTATATCAGCGAAGCCAGGGCGATGGGCCTGTCGGTGCTCCCTCCGGACATCAATCGTTCCGATGCCAATTTCAGCGTCGATCACGGACAGATCATCTATGGTTTTTTGGGAATAAAAGGCGTGGGCGAAGGAATCGCAAAGGCAATCCAGCTCGAGCGCGAGCAAAATGGCCGCTTTTCTGACTTTATCGATTTTTTGTCCCGGATGAGCCCGGCAGGTCTCAATCGCAAGACACTTGAATCGCTCATTTTAGCGGGCTGTTTCGATTCCATGAAGCACAAGCGGCGAGAACTTATGCAGAATCTCGAGCGGGCGATCGAGTACGTTGAAGGCAAGCGCGCATTCGAAGCCTCGCGCCAGGGTTCACTCTTCGAGCTTGAAGATATGGGGCCCTATCCCGCATTCCAGTTCGAGCCGGCTGACGAGTTTTCCAACCAGGAAATGCTGCAGGCGGAGAAAGAACTGCTCGGTTTTTTCTTCTCAGCACATCCTATGGATGAGTACCGCACGATATGGGAGCGTTCGTCCACACTCGATCTGGGCCGTCTCGATCAGGCAAGCGCCAATCGCGAATACACGGTCATTGGCCTTCTCAAGGAATTCCGCACACATACGACCCAGAATGGCAAGCGCATGGCATTCGGAAAGCTCGAAGACTATCATGGCTCCATCGATATTGTCATATTCCCCGATATGCTGGAGAAAAACGAGCAAGCATTTATAAAAGACCGTGTCCTGTGCGTAAGCGGGATGTATGATAATTCCCGAAGAGCCCCTTCGCTCAAAATCCAGGCCATTCTTGACCCTGAATCGCTCAGGAAAGCATCTTGGCGGGAATTGCATGTGCGATTAGCAAATAGTGTGCGTGCGACAGGGCAGGCCGGCTTTACTGATCGGGCTGAACCAAGCCAGGCTTCTGCTATTTTCGATGAAACCAGCCTCTATCAGCTCCGCGATGCGATATATTCTCTGCATGGGCAGTGCAAGGTCCTTTTCCATGTTCCGCTCATCAAGGGAGGCGAAGCTGTGATTGAAGCGGGGCCTCACACGACATGTTCAGCGAACGACAGCGATCTCGAGTTTCTGAAGGGACAGCCTGCGGTCGCGGAGGTGTGGCGATCATGAAAATTCGGATATTGGGGAATGGCGGCTTTTACAACGAAGGTCTGCCGTATAACGCAATAGCGATCGATGGGCATGTGCTTATCGAGACGCCGCCTGATATTCTGCAGTCTCTCAATCACAGCGATATGAGGCCATCGCAGATCGATACAGTGTTTATTAGCCACATACATGGCGATCATTGTTTCGGCTTTCCATTCTTCTTTTTTAACTGGCTCTATGCGGGCGAAGCCGATTCCCATTACGAAAAGGAAAGCATGCTTGCAATAATCGGCCCTGCTGGTCTGCGCGAGCATCTTCTTGCCTTGCTGCGGCTTGCGATTCCTCCGAAGCATCAATACATTCGCGATTTTTCGGAAAGGGCGAAGCTTGTCGAGGTCGATGAAGGCGATATAATTGCTGTGAAAGGAAATATTTGGTTCAGTTTCATGCGCACAAAACATTCGCTTCCAACCCTTTCTCTCATCGCTGGAGCCACCGCAGGCCCGCCTCCGTCCCCTGAGCGAGCCCTGAAAGAAGCGCTCTTTGCCTATAGTTCCGACACAGCAATGTTCGAAGGTATTCACACGCTTCTCGAATCTGGAGCAAAGCTCATTCTGTGCGATACCAATGGCGAAAAAGAAAGCGATGTCCACATGAGCCCAGCCCAGCTCATAGCTGCTGCACGCGTGCATGGGCTTGCCGGAAATTCAGGGCGATTACTGTTGGGAACACATATGAGCCGCAGAATATTGAGCCAGGAGAACCTGCGATTTGCTCAGGATGGGGAAGAATTTTCTGTGATATAAGTTTGGACGCGCAGGGATTTCGTCGGGTGCCTTTCAATATAATTTTCGCAGCACGGCAATCACTTCAGGCTCGATTGGTCAGTACCCAATCTGCCAGATTTTTCCATTTTGTGAAAGAAAAATCAGCCAGCGCGGTCGGGCGCCCGCACCGAGCTGCTGCCATGCCGGCATTTTTTGCACCCTGGATATCGTAGACAGGATTGTTTCCCACATACAGAATTTCGGAAGGCGCGTATCCGAGTCTTTCTATGAGCGCTGCAAAAACCCAGGGATGCGGCTTCAGCACGCCAAATTCCTCTGCGCAGAGCGCATGTTCAAGAAGATCTGAAAGTCCCAGCGCTTCGATTTTTTCGGTTGGCGGCAGGTCAGAAAGCGCCGCAACCGCGATACCGTTGCTGCGGATTGTTTCGATAGCATTTCTGACACCAGGGAACGGGCGGATCGAGGCAAAACGCTCAGGCAACGTAGCATAGAAGAAAAATTCCATAAGCTTGCGTACCTGATCCTGGGGAATATGCATGCGCTGAGCAAGCAGCGATGCCTGCAACTGATGCAGCTCTTCCGCATCGCGCGGAGTATAGTCGCTGCGCATTTGCAGCGTGCGCAATTCTTTGCGGACAACAGAAAAGCCTTCGACCAATCTCGGATGCCGTACAAAAATGTCTATGCAACGCAGATAAAGGGCTGAAGCAGGGTAGAGAGTACCGTCGACATCGAATACCACCGCCCTAAAGCGAACACGCTGCTGCATGAGAAATATATACAAGAGCGCAAGAGCCCCTGTCCATCGGTCTTTTGCGAAATTGCACCGATTTTACAAGAACAGGGGGCACCTTCGTGAAGGTATACCCTCTAGAAAACGCGCGCCTTGTAGCTCGTATGCAGAAGCTCATGTGAGAGATGCCCGAGCGGCTTGCCCAGAAATTCCTGGTATAGCGCGCGTACGGCTGGATTCTCATGGGATTTGCGTATCGCGAGCTTGCGGTCTTCCTCATAGAGCGCCTGACTGCGCGCGAGTTTTTTCTCGAGATCGGCAAGAACGGGCTGTCCGCCGCCGCCGATGCAGCCGCCGGGGCAGGACATTATTTCGATAAACTGGTAGGGGCTCTTACCCTCGCGGATTTCATCGAGCAATACACGGGCATTGGCTAGGCCATGCGCTACCGCAACTCGTACCGGCGATCCCCCTATAACTACCTCGGCAGTCTTTATCGCTTCGAACCCGCGAATTTTGGTGAATTCTATATTCTCGAGCGGCTTTTTTTCGACAAGTTCGTACACTGTGCGGAGAGCCGCTTCCATCACTCCGCCTGTGGTCCCGAATATTGTACCTGCGCCTGTCGACTGGCCAAGCGGATCATCGAATTCTTCTTCAGGCAATCGCGATATATCGATGCCTGCGAGCTTTATCATGAGCGCCAGCTCCCTTGTGGTGAGTGCCCAATCGACATCGAAGAATGGCCGTGCAGGCGCCTTGCCGGGATCCTGTTCCTTCCACCAGCCCCAGGCTCCATCCATTTCCTTGCGCCTTGCCTCATATTTCTTTGCTGTACAAGGCATTATAGAAACAACGCGCATGTGGTCAGGGGTAAGCCCTGCTTTTTTCGCATAGTATGTCTTTGCAACCGAGCCGAACATCTGCTGCGGGCTCTTGCAGGTGGAAAGGTGGCTCAAAAGGTCAGGATAGAATCCTTCTATAAAATTGATCCATCCAGGCGAGCACGAAGTGATCATCGGCAAGGTCCCGCCTTTCGACAGGCGCTCGAGCAATTCGCTTCCTTCTTCCATAATCGTGAGGTCAGCAGTGAATTGAGTATCGAATACCCGGTTGAAGCCAAGACGTCTGAGCGCTGCTACCATCTGGCCGGTTACAAGACTTCCTGCGGGAAGTCCGAGCGCTTCACCAAGGGATGCGCGAATCGCTGGTGCAGTTTGGACTACGACAGTCAACCTTGTATCTTCTATGGCGCTGAACACTTCGCGCGATTCATCCTTTTCTGTTATGGCGCCTGTCGGGCATACGACAGAACACTGGCCGCATTGCACGCAGGCGCTCTGAGCCAGGCCACGATCCAAAAATGTGCTGACTCTTGTACGTGCTCCGCGCCCGCTGAAAGCGATTGCATGAACACCCTGGGTCTCTTCGCAGACAGCAACACAGCGTCCGCAGAGGATGCACTTCGAATCGTCGCGAACAATGCCTTCCGAGGTTGTATCGGGCATAGGATACTTCTTGTATCCGGGGAAACGGTCTGCGCGCACTTCGAGGATATTGGCAATCGTGTGCAGTTCGCAGGTGTCGGATCGAATGCAGGAGAGGCAGTCGTCAGGATGATTTGCCAGGAGAAGCTCCACGGCTGTTTTTCGCGCCCTGATGACGCGCGGACTCGATGTCCGGATTTTCATGCCTGGCACAGGCTTCTGCACACAGGAGCGGACGAGGGATTTTGCTCCCTCCACTTCTACGACGCAGACACCGCATGAGGCATTTTGCGAAATGCCTTTGAGGTAGCACAGCGTCGGAATTTTGACGCCTGCGTGCGCGCACGCTTCAACAATGTTTGCAGAAGGATCGACACGCACATTCTGGCCATCTATAGTGATTTCAATCAATTGTTCTTCCATGACCCGCCTCCTTTTATTCACGCACCAGCGTGCCGCGCGGCTCGCGCCTGTGTTCGCGGACATCGCACCGCAAGCAGCGGTTAGCCTCGATTCGCGCCTGCTCGCCGGTATACCCGAGGTTGATTTCCATGAAATTGCTCTTCCGCGCATTCACAGGAAGCATGCCTGCGCGCGTCATCTTTTCCTTGCTTATCTTGAGCGGGATTTCCATGCGGTAGTCAAAGCGGCGGAACAGCTGATCGAAACGCTTTTTGCCCGTCAGTGCTTGGTCGATAATTTCTGCAACCGTTTTTGCTTGTCCCATCGCCTCTGCAGCGGTTGCCGGGCCGAGCGTGGCATCACCGATTGCGTACACCTTCGGATTCGATGTGACGAGAGAAAATGGATCTGCTTTTATTCTGCCATTTTTAAGGCGCTCTACGCCGAGCGATTCGATACCCGGAATCTCGACTTTTTCCCCAATCGCGACGATGAGCGTCGAACAAGAAATTTCCTCAATTTTGTCTGTGGGGATCGGCGTTGGCCGACCGGAAGAATCGACTGGTCCTGCTTTCATGCGCTGGATACGGACCGCTTTTACGGTCTTTTTGCCTTCTTTTTGCTTCGTGACTATTTCGACAGGGGAGGCCATGCAGATAAGATCGATTCCCTCCTCGAGCGCACCTTTCAATTCTTCTTCATTGGCGGGCATGTCGATTTTCGAGCGGCGGTATACTACGGTAACCGTCGCACCGAGCCGCAATGCGGATCGAGCTGCATCGATTGCGGAATTTCCCCCGCCGATGACGACGACTTCGCCGCCTGTATGCACTTTTTCTTTTTTTGCGAGCATGTCGAGGAAATTGCAGGCTTTGTACACACCTTGGACATCTTCCCCTGGAATGCCGAGTTCAAGCTCTGCGGAAGCGCCAGCAGCAACGATAATCGCATCATTGCTGTCAGAGAGCCGGCGCCATTGTTCCGGTTCTGCGATTCGCGTGTTGTACACGAACCGCACGCCCAGCTTTTCGATAAAGCTCACTTCTTTTTTGAGAACATCTTTCGGCAGCCGGTAGGCAGGGATTCCCCAGCGGAGCACGCCCCCAGGCTCGTCGCTCGCTTCATATATAGTCACCTCATGCCCGAGGCGCACAAGATAGGAGGCTGCAGTGAGGCCTGCTGGCCCTGCGCCGATAATCGCAATCCGCTTACCGGTCGACGGGAATTTTTCTTTTATTATTTTGGCGTAGATTTGCTTTTCGCGGCCCATTTTGTACATCGTATCGGCGAGATATCGGTGGATTTCTCCCTGGGAAACAGGTTCATCCAGCATGTCCCTGCGGCAGCGCATGCGGCAATGGAAGTGGCAGATGCGGCCGATTGTTCCGGGCAGGGGATTTTCCCGCAAGGTAAGCTCGAACGCATCCTCTATGCGGTTTTCTTTCAGAAGCTGCAGATAACCCGGAATATTCATGTGCAATGGGCATGAAGATTCGCACAGCGCGATATAGAGGTTTTCGCATACGCCTGCGGGGCAGCGTTTTCCTTTTATGTGCTGAATATATTCATCGCGGAAATATCTGAGGGTGGTGAGCACCGGGTTAGCTGAAGTCTGTCCAAGCCCGCAAAGAGAAGAATCTTTCACAGTGAGTGCCAGATCCTGGAGTGTATCGAGATCCGATTCGGTAGCTTCGCCATCGGACACTTTCTGCAGAATATGCAGCATCTGGGAGGTGCCTTCGCGGCAGGGCGTGCATTTTCCGCAGGACTCGCCGACTACAAAGCCGGTAAAGTAGCGTGCGACATCGACCATGCAGTTGTCCTGGTCCATGACGACCATGCCGCCTGAGCCCATAATAGCGCCCAGTTCCGCAAGATGCTCATAATCGATCGGCGTTTTGAAAAGACTTGCGGGCACGCAGCCGCCCGAGGGTCCGCCGCATTGTACCGCCTTTATCTTTTTCTTGGGGCCCATACCGCCGCAAATGCCATAGATGACGCTTTCAAGTGTGCTGCCGAGCTGCAGCTCCACTAGGCCTGTGTTGCGAACCTTGCCGACGAATGAGAACACCTTGGTGCCCGTGCTGGTCGGTGTCCCGAGACCTGCAAACCACTCTCCGCCGCGGGCGATGATGACAGGAATATTGCACCATGTTTCGACATTGTTTATGGATGTAGGTCTGCCATAAAGGCCCTTCTGGACAGGGAAGGGAGGTCTGGGGCGGGGCCTTCCCGCATTGCCTTCGATAGAGGCGATAAGAGCGGTCTCTTCGCCGCAGACAAATGCGCCTGCCCCTGTCACAATATCGATATCGAACGAGAATTTGGTCCCGAGAATGTTAATCCCTAGTAGTCCATGCTCGCGGGCATCTTCAATCGCTTTGGTGAGCCGGTACACGGCAAGCGGATATTCAGCGCGAACATAGACCACACCGCGCGTTGCGCCCATGGCATAAGCGCCGAGGATCATACCTTCAAGGAGCATGTGCGGGTCGGATTCGATTTCGTTGCGGTTCATGTAGGCTCCGGGGTCGCCTTCGTCCGCATTGCAGATGATGTACCCTTCGCCTGGATTGTCGAGCAGCGATTGCCGCATAATTGACCATTTTTTCCATGTCGGGAATCCAGCGCCTCCACGGCCTCTCAGGCCCGATTTGCGCACTTCTTCGATAATCGATTCGGGGGGCATGGAGGTAAGCGCGCGGACAAGACTGCCATATCCACCAACCGCGATGTAGTCCTCGATGCTTTCCGGGTCGATGAGCCCCGCATCGCGCAGAACAATCTTCTCTTGACCCTTGAAGAAATTGAGATCTTTCCATGCTGGGAGCTGGGCGTACCCGTGACCGAATTCGATCTTTGAGGTTCTGAAATCCCATTCCTCGATTTTGGCTTCCGCAAGTTTGGCTATTTTGTCGTATGAAGCTGAATTTTCCAGTCCGCCGAGGATTCGCCTGGTCTTCTGCTCATCGACATCGGTAAAAAAGAGCACCGGTTTTCCCGGCATCCATGTCATGACAGCGGGCTCTGCGGCGCAAAAACCGAAACATCCAACCCTGCGCACCAGAATTTCGCTCGCTTTTGCTTTTTGATTGAGTATTTCCCAGACTTTGTCTGCTCCCGAGCCTATACCGCAGGTACCCATCCCGACCGAAATCCATGGTTTATCTCCATGGATGCGAGCAAGCCCTGTTTGGGCAAGAAAGCCCAGATCACTGGCGTTTTTCATTTCTCGCCCCCTTTCTTCATTTTTTCAATCAAAGAGACGAGCTTCCCGACTGTCATGCGGGAGAGCACCTTCCCATCTACCATAATGACCGGAGCGAGCGCACACTGGCCAAAGCAGGCAACAGTGCGGATTGTCGCAAAACTGTCGCTGCTAGTGGCCGAGTTTTCCTCTTCTTCCTTGAATTCCTTGATGCCGAGGCGGGAGAGGGATTCGTTGAGAAGCGCCAGAGACCCCCTCGTATGGCATGCGGTTCCTCTGCATACGACAATGACGTGCTCGCCTTGCGGCTTCAGGCTGAAGAAAGAATAAAATGTAGCTACTGAATAAACCTTGGAAAGAGGCACTCCAAGTTTAGCCGATATTCTCCGAAGCGTCGCCTCCGAAAGGTATTTCCTGGGATCATTCTGCTGAGCCTGCTCCAGAGCGCTGAGCAGACTGCCAGGCTTTTCTTTGCATGAGTCGATTATCGAATCGATGTCAGGCATTTTTGTATTGGACGCGGTCTTTGTCATGGTGCCTCCCTTTCGCAATCGCCGCATGGTGCGGCCATTGATAATAATTTTGCTACATGTTGCTGTTTTTGTCAAGAAAAAATTATCTATAAAATTATATCAAGCAATTTTTATATAATATAAATATGATATGGAGTTATTTATATAATAAAAAATTATCTATTATAAAATATTTTCATATTTTATAATAAAATAAGAAATACTACATTTTCAGGACGGCGCGAATATGCAAGGTGGCGCGAATATGCAGGCAATCATACATGCGCTTGGCACAATGCATTTGAGGGTCGCCATACATATGCGTAAGCTGCAAGAATTCGATAGTGTCACGAACCCTGCATATGAATTTGAAGTGAAAGCCTCTTTTCTTGCGTCTACAAGGAGAGGAGGTCTTCATGCATCATTTTCATTTTTGTCCAAACCCGGCCTGTGCGTATCACCAGCACG
>Ga0302253_1000617_pt1 | contig 27498 bp, 22 predicted proteins | sample AAG_RA_Trp_MG_FD_193537 | JGI IMG/M metagenome (GOLD analysis project Ga0302253, IMG submission 193537) | Enriched activated sludge microbial communities from anaerobic digester in WTTP, New Holstein, Wisconsin, United States - AAG_RA_Trp | ecosystem: Engineered > Bioreactor > Anaerobic >...
GTGCGAGGATGTCGAGCATCTCAGCCCTGTCGATGCGTCGTGCGAAGCCGTTGCGGATGAGGAATTCGGCCCCGCTGCCAAGGGAGGTACACGTTTCAAGCGGGGCGTCGCACGGTTCTTCGCCGATGTGCACCTTCTCGTGGCGGCATGAGCACAGGCCCACGGCAAAGGTCGTATGCCTGTCTACCAGCGCGCGTGCCCTTTCGTGGTCGAGTATCTCCGTCCTCGCCGACTCCTCCACCGCCTCTTCGTGCGGCAGGGCACGCATGATGGAGATGCGTTGCCCGCTGGCGAAGTTGGCGTCGAAGAACGTCGTATCGCCGAACATGTAGTCGTTGAAGAGACGCGCCCACGTGCCGTGGGGCAGGTCGCCGCCCGTGCGCATCATGGTGAATTCGAAGATGCCGATGACGATGGGGCTTATCATGTACGTTGCTGTGTCGCCTTCACGCAGGTCGATGACCAGCCCTTTCGCACATAACGTGTCCAGCATCGCCTCGACACGTGCCCTGTCCATGCGGCACACGGCTGCGATGCGCGAGGCCGTTGCCGGACGGTAGGGCATGCAGGCCACAAGGTCGGCTTCTTCAGGGGTATAGAGTTCACGCAGCAGGGCGCGGAAGGCGGGGGTGTCCGGCGTGCGGACAGGTGTGTTGTCCAGTTTGCCCGCCAGTCTTCTGTATACGTCCTTGCCAGTGAGATGTCCCATGTGCCTTCCTGTCGTGTGCCGTGCCGGGGAGAGGGTATGCCGTCCCCATGTATCGTGTTGCCGTGTCGTGTATGTCGTGTGGACGTTTACGGCGAGTGTTGCCGGTCGTGAGGTGCCGCGGGCTGCATCCGTGCGGGTCGTCATCATGCCGGATGTGGGGCTACCCGTCATTCTCGGCTTTCCCGCTTCGCTTCTGCCCTATGCATCTTCCGGCGACTTCACCGTCGCCGCCCTTGCCATCCGTCGACTCCATCCGGTGAACCGTCACGATGGGCCTGTATCCGTGCCCCGGCCACGGTAGGCCCGGTCCGGAGGCGTGCCCGTACGCGGACGAGACGGCTACCCCGGTATCGCCGGGTGGTAGTGGTGAATCAACCAGTCACTGGGCCAGCCATTGGGCCCACAGCTTGCGCGAACGGGGGCCGTCCCATTCGCAGAAATAGATGCCCTGCCATGTGCCGAGGCGTACCTCGCCGCCGTCCACGATGAGCATGAGTGAAGGGCCGAAAAGGCTCGTCTTGATGTGCGCGTCGCTGTTGCCTTCGGCATGGCGATAGTCGCCATGGCGCGGCACGAGGCGTCCCATGTTCACGGTCATGTCGCGTGCCACGTCCGGGTCTGCGGCTTCGTTGACGGTGAGCGCACCCGTGGTATGCGGGCAGAAGAGCAGCAACGCCCCGTCACGCCAGCCTCGTGTGCTCACGAGTTCGCGGATGGCGGACGTGATGTCGAGCATCTGTTCGCGGGTGGTGGTATGCAGGGTGAGGGTCTCCATCTTGTTCCTCCGCGAATGGGGTGGTGCCCGGTTGGACGGCCGACAGGGTAGGGCGTACGCGTCGGGGCAGAGTATGCCGTTGTGCCGGGGCGAACGCTTCGGGTCTTGGACATCGGGTCTTGATCTCCGGGCCGTACGCAGCAGGCCATAGGCCCCGGGCCGTATGCAGCAGGACGGGCGCGTCGGGCGGCATCCCGTAAGAGAAAACGGGTGGCGCATGGCCCGTGCTTGAGGCACCGTGCTTTTTTGCCTACAACCACAACATGCCCTACGGCAAGGGGATGTCGCGACATGCCCCTGCCGTCCATTTCCGGCCACGCGCCGGTCACAGCTAGCATCAGGAGCGACCATGCCTGTAATCATGGGCACGGCTGGACATATCGACCATGGCAAGACTTCGCTCGTCCGGGCACTGACCGGCATCGACTGCGACCGCCTCGACGAGGAGAAACGGCGAGGCATCACCATCGAACTGGGCTTCGCCTTCTGCGACCTGCCCGGTGGCGGGCGGCTTGGCGTCGTCGACGTGCCGGGGCACGAGAAGTTCGTCCGCAACATGGTGGCAGGGGCGTCGGGCGTCGACTTCGTCATGCTGGTCATCGCCGCCGACGAGGGCGTCATGCCGCAGACCCGCGAACATCTTGAGATATGCTCGCTGCTGGGCATCCGGCATGGTCTCGTCGCCCTCACCAAGGTGGACATGGTCGACGCGGACTGGCTTGAACTGGCACAGGACGACGTGGCTGGATTCCTTGCCGGGACATTCCTTGAGGGTGCGCCCATCTTTCCGGTCTCCGCCGTGACAGGGCAGGGTCTCGACACCCTGCGCGAACACCTCGCCACCCTTGAACGTGAATTGCGTCCTGAACGCCGTACCGACCTCTTCCGCCTGCCCGTCGACCGGGTGTTCACCATGCGCGGGCATGGTACGGTGGTGACGGGCACCATGATATCCGGTTCGCTCAAGGTGGGGGACGATGTGGTGCTCTATCCCGAAGGGCGCACAAGCAAGGTCCGGGGGCTGCAAAGCCACGGCGGGCCTGTGGACAAGGCCCTTGCGGGGCGTCGTACCGCAGTCAACCTCCAGGGCGTGGACGTGGCCGAGGTGCAGCGGGGCGAGGTGCTGGCGCTGCCCGGTACGTTGTTCCCCGCGCAGCGGTGGGACGTACGCCTGACCTGTCTCTCGTCCGCAGCGCGGCCCTTGCGTAACCGTACCGAGGTGCACTTCCATCACGGTGCGCGCGAGGTGCTGGCGCGTCTGCATTTCCACGACCGCGACCGCCTCAATCCCGGCGAGACGGCACTGTGTCAGGTGCGTTTCACGGAACCGATGGTGGGCGTGTTCGGCGACAGGTGCGTGGTGCGGACATTCTCGCCCCTGCGTACCGTGGCGGGGGGCGTGGTGGTCAACCCCACAGGTCACGACCTGCGTCGGCGCGACCCGCATTTCGCCGACAAGGTCGCCTTGCTGGCAAGCCTCCCCGAAGCCACCGAAGAGGAACTGGTGCAGGCCCATGTGGACCTTTCCGGCAATGCCGGTGCGGGCTTCGTACGTCTTTCCGTGCTCACCGACCTTGAGTCGAAGCGGCTTGAGAAAGTGCTGCAAGCGCTCGGTGCACGCGGGCGTCTGTTCTGCTTCGACCGTGAGGAGAGGGCCTACGTCGGGGCGGATGCCCTGCAAGCCCTCTCTGCCGGGTGCCTCGACCATGCTGGCGCGTTCCATGCCAAGGAACCGCTCAAGCCCGGCATGGCGCGCGGCGTGCTGGCCTCGGGCTGGGGACGCGGCTTGCACCCCCGCCTCATCCATTTCGTGGTCGAACGCCTCATCAAGCAGGGGGCACTGGTCGCCGAGGGCGACGTGTTGCGCCTGCCCGGACACAAGGTCTCGCTGGCTTCCGACCAGGAGGGATTGAGGGGCAAACTGCTCGCCATCTATTCCGAGGCAGGCATGACCCCGCCCAACCTCAAGGATGTGCTGGAGACCCTGTCGCTGGAACAGAAGGAGGCCGCGCCCGTGCTCAAGCTGCTGCACGATGGCGGCGAACTTGTGCGCGTCAAGGACGGGCTGCTCTTCCATCGCAGTGCGCTTGATGAACTCAAGGGCCGCGTGGCCCGGTGGTTCGACGACCACGACGACCTCGACCCCTCGGGTTTCAAGGAACTTTCGGGGGGGCTGTCGCGCAAGTACATCATTCCGCTGCTCGAGTACTTCGACCGTGAGCGTGTCACCATCCGCGTGGGAGACAAGAGGCAGCTACGGGGGGCCAAGGCCGGGTAGCAGCCTTGCCCAGGGCCATGAGCGCAGCACATGATGGAGCGGCGGCATCGCTTACGGGGATGTTGTCCGCACAGTACGGCGTCCTTTGACGATTCGGAAGGCGGCTGGCGACAGTCGCCTTTTCGCGTAGGGCCAAGGCGGGCGATTGACCCCTGTTTCACGACGGGCATCAACGTGCCCGCTACGCATGCCAGCCATGGGCATCGGGGCAGGTGGCAAGCTGGCGGGCAGGATTGGGCTGTGTCTTCCCCGGCAGCCGCGGGCTGCCCGTCCGTGTGCAACAGAGAAGGGCGACCGTTTCCGGTCGCCCTTGGTAGGCATGAAAGCTGTGGTGTTTGCGAGGCTAGTCGACGAGACGGCCCTGCAACCAGACGATGGCCTCGATGTCGTCGCCCGCCTTGGGTTCGAAGCCGCCAAGAGTGCGCTCGGCGACGTAGAGCATGGCGCGCAGCGCCTTGTCGTCCTTGCCTGCAAGCGACACGGTCAGCATGAACACCTTCTCGCCGTTGAACTGGCAGGTGGCGACCTCTTCAACGGGAACGCGAATCTGGTATTCGCTGGCGTTGACGTACTGCTGCATGATGCGGGCGCCCTTGAGCGGGAGCGTCAGCGGAGGGATGCTGGCGGGGTCGACACCGGGGTTCTTGTCCACGTATGCCTTGGCGTAGCTGTCGAACTGGGGGCCGCCCTTGACCTGGATGCTGTCACGGGTGGCGGGGCGCAGCGCATAGGCGAGCGCGGAGAGGGTGAAGACCTGCTTCTGCCCGACGATGCAACTCCAGCGGTCACGGTAGAGCAGGGGGTCGTAGAACCAGATGCTGTCGTCACCGGCGCGGCAGGCGGCGATTTCGCCTTCGGCGTCGTTGCCCCACGGGTGCACTTCGGTGACTTCAAGCTCGTTCTCGAGCCCTTCCAGCAGCGGCAGGGCACTGACGGGCTGGTAGTTCTCGCCGTTCTGGTCGCCACGGATGATGAGTCCGGCGCGGCAGGGCTCTGTGGCAGGCCATGCCATGAGCACGGTGTGCCCGTCGGGGGTGTGCGACTGCCACGCTTCGCGGGTGCCGCCTTCATTGGCGATGGTCTGGACGAGACCCTTCACGGTTTCGTCGGGATTTTCAACGAGAGCGCGCCACTTGTCGCCGAGACCTTCAAAATGCTTGAGCATGGTTTTCCTTGTCGGTTGCGTAGTTGGGGGCGCGCTCAGAACATCAGCGAGCGCAGCGCGCCCACGAAACCGGCGTAAAGCCGGGTTGTTACGCCTGCATGCTGATGCGTTGCGGCATCGGGAGTCATGCCGAGACGCTGGCGCAGCAACGTATACGCGCGGTCGAAACGCTCAAGATGTTTGCGTCGCCGTCTGGCGTCGCGCTCTGTGATGCGTTCAAGCCTGCGCATGGCAGCGTCGTGGCGCTGCCGGAGATGTTCAATATCATCCATCACGAACCTCATTGCGTCCCGCGTCCAGTCCTCCCCCGGGTGTCGCATTGCGACATAGCTGTATGCAGGTCGTGAATATATTTGAACAAAATATGGTGCGAGAGTGTAGCCTCGCCCCGCCCCCGTGTCAATTGTGCTGCAAGCGAAAATGCACATGACCGGAGGCGACGAAAAGATGTGATTTCTTGGGTGGTTCGCCGCAAGCCTGCCTGACGCTGCCATGCCCTGCCTGGGCGAATGAGGTGCGAGAGCGGATGACGTGCCATCCGGCCTTTCCGGTGTCACGACTGGGTCCCCCTGCGCGGCGCTGCCTGTCCCACGAGAAAGGGCGCGGGTTGCCCCGCGCCCTCATGGTGTCAGCTAGTTGCGGTCGCGTCCGCCGTCGCGGCGTCCGCCATCGCGGCGACCACCGTCACGTCCGCCATCACGGCGACCGTCACGACCGCCGTCGCGGCGACCATCGCGCCCGCCGTCACGGCGTCCGCCTTCGCGGGGACCGGAGGGGCGAGCGGTGTCTTCGGGCTTCCATTCGATGCCCTGCTCTTCAAGCAGGACGGCCTTGCGGCTGGCGCGGATGCGGTCGCCGTTGATCTCGATGACCTTCACGACCATGTCCTCGCCGAGGCGGGCCACGTCGGACGCCTGCTCGACCCTGTTGGTGTCAAGCTGCGAGATGTGCACGAGGGCTTCGAGGTTGGGCAGGATTTCGACGATGGCGCCGATTTCGAGGACCTTGCGCACCTTGCCGGTGTAGTTCTTGCCGATGTCGGCGCGCTGGTCGTAGTACTGCACCATCTCGCGGGCCATTTCCATGGCTTCGAGCGTGGGCGCGAAGATGGAGACGCGGCCGCTGTCCTCGATGTCGATGGACGCGCCGGTGGTGGCGGTGATGGCCTTGATGTTCTTGCCGCCGGGGCCGATGATGATGCGGATGATGTCGGGGTTGACGAACACCTCTGCATGCTGCGGCGCGTAGGCGGAAAGTTCGGCGCGGGGGGCTTCGAGAACCTTGCCCATCTCGCCGAGAATGTGCAGGCGCGCATCACGGGCCTGCTGCATGGCGCGGGCCATGACTTCGGTGGGCAGGCCCTTGACCTTGATGTCCATCTGGACAGCCGTGATGCCTTCGCTGGTACCGGCTATCTTGAAGTCCATGTCGCCGAGGGCGTCTTCGTCACCGAGGATGTCGGTGAGCACCACGTACTGGTCGCCTTCCTTGATGAGGCCCATGGCCACACCGGCCACAGGGGCGGTGATGGGCACACCGGCGTCCATCAGCGAGAGGCAGCCGCCGCAGACGGCGGCCATGGACGACGAACCGTTGGATTCCATCGTCTCGGCGACCACGCGCAGGGTGAAGGGAAAGTCTTCGCCGAGGGGCAGGATGGGACGCAGGGCCTTTTCGGCCAGTGCGCCGTGGCCGATTTCGCGGCGGGAGACGCGCACGGGCTTCACTTCACCCACGCAGTAGGGGGCGAAGTTGTAGTGCAGCATGAAGCGCTTGGTGACGTCGCCGGTCAGCGAGTCCATGCGCTGTTCGTCGGTGGAACTGCCGAGGGTGGCCACGACCAGCGACTTGGTCTCGCCGCGCGCGAACAGGGCGGAACCATGGGCGCGGGGCAGGATGCCCGCTTCGATGAGAATGGGGCGAACGGTGGTGGTGTCGCGACCGTCGATGCGGCGGCCTTCGCGCACGATGCGTTCGCGCACGATGCGCTTCTCAAGCGCAGAGAGGATGTCGCCCACGGCGCGCAGCGGAGTGGTGTCTTCGGCGTAGGCGGGGTCGGCCACAAGGGCCTCCATCACCTTCTCCTTGACGGCCTTGCGGGCATCCTTGCGGGCCATCTTCTCGGGAATGCGAAGGGCTACGTCAAGGTCTGCGGTGGCAAGGGCGGCCACACGTGCGGCAAGGTCTGCATCTTCGACCGGTGCGGTGAACTCGCGCTTGGCCTTGCCAGCCATCTCGCGCAGCTTCAGCTGTGCGTCGATGAGGGGCTGGATTTCCTTGTGACCCCATTCGAGGGCTTCGACGATGACCGCTTCGGGCACGAAGCTGGCTTCGCCTTCGACCATCACCACGGCATCACGCGAGGCGGCGAGCACGATGTTGAGGTCGCTGCGCTCCATCTCCTTGATGGTGGGGTTGATGACGAACTGACCGTCGATGCGACCGATGCGCGCACCGGCGACCGGGCCGTCGAACGGGATGGACGACAGGCCGAGTGCGGTGGAGGCGCCGGTGACGGCGAGCACGTCGGAGTCGTTGTTCTGGTCGGAGGAGATGACGTTGGCGAGCACCTGCACCTCATCCTTGAGGCCCTTGGGGAAGAGCGGACGGATGGGGCGGTCGATGAGGCGGGAGACGAGGGTCTCGCGCTCGCTGGGGCGGCCGATCTCGCGGCGGAAGAAGCTGCCGGGGATGCGGCCGGCGGCGTACATCTTCTCGGAGTATTCGACGGTGAGCGGGAAGAAGCCGAGGTCGCGGTCAGTGGCTTGCGAGCACGCGGTGACGAGCACCACGGTACCGCCGCACTGTATCCACACGGCACCATCGGCCTGATTGGCGAGGCGACCTGTCTCGAAGACGATCTCCTTGCCGCCGACAGTGGCGGTGACGCGCATGGCGTTGAATATATTGGTCATGTTGTTTCCTCTCCGTCTGCGAAGGGGATTCCGGGGAGAAGGTCGGGCTTTCCGGACGGCGTCCGTGCGGCCCTCTTCCCGGACCCCCCTTACCGAAGACGTGTTGTATCGGCGCGTGCCGATGTTTCGACGGAGGAGGGGGGCCGTGCGGCCCCCCTCTGGACGAACCTGCTACTTTCTCAGACCGAGCTTCTCGATGAGGGCACGGTAACGCTGGACGTCCTTCTTCTTGAGGTAGTTCAGCAGCTTGCGGCGCTGACCAACCAGCTTCAGAAGGCCGGTGCGCGAGTGGTAGTCCTTCTTGTGGACCTTGAAGTGGCCGGTAAGCTGTTCGATGCGGGCGGTGAGCAGGGCGACCTGCACTTCAGGAGAGCCGGTGTCGCCTTCGTGCTTTGCGTGTGCGTCGATGACGGCCTTTTTTGCTTCGATGTCCATAACCACAGCTAGTTCCTCCGATGTTGGGCGTTAACTCCACAGTCCCCGGAGTACGGCCCAGACCTGTCTGCCACCTACGATGGCCGTTTCGACAAGAGCCACGGGCACCTCGCGCGTGTCGAGCAGTATCGCCTTCACACCTTCCATGAATGGCATGTCCGCCACCATCTCGGGTTGATAGGGCAGTGGTATCCCGTTGCGTACGCTCGCCTCCTGCTGGAGGCTGATGCCGACCTTTGGCCAGTGCGGCAACGCGTGCGTGATGGGGATGACCCGCTCTGCGAGGCGTCCGGGTTCTGCGAGCACGGCATCAAGGGTATGCGCCATGTCCAGTCCGAACGGATGACTGTACTCCCGGGTCAGTTCCGTAAGCACGGCGCCGCACCCTAGACGTATCCCCAAGCTGTGGGCCAGGGACCGTATGTAGGTGCCGGAACTGCATCTTACCCGGAAACGTACATGCGGCAGGTCGCACCATACGACCTCCGCAAGGGAAATCTCGACGGTCTTCGTCTTCACCGGGGTCTCGCGGCCTGCACGCGAAAGCTTGTACAGGGGCTGGCCCTGATGCTTTGCGGCAGAATAGGGGGGCACCTCCTGCTCGGAGGAACCCAGCCACGAGTCGACGATGGCGCGCACGTCGGCTTCTGTCACATGGTGCCAGGGCGCGGTGGCTGTCACCGTACCTTCGGCGTCCCAAGTGTCGGTCGTCTCGCCAAGGCGCAGGGTGCCTGCATACACCTTCTCGCCATCGGCCATGAGGTGACCTGAAATTTTCGTCGCATGTCCCAGCAGGACGAGCAACACACCACCAGCCATGGGGTCGAGAGTCCCCGCATGACCTATCTTCTTCTGACCCAGCCGCTTCACCTTCGAGATGCACTGGGCCGACGAGGGGCCACTGGGCTTGTCCAGCACCAGCAGACCATGCTGCTGTACGGGCATCTGGTCAAACATACAGTGACGCTCCATCACCGTCCAGCCCGAGTTGTTCGCCTAGGGCTGCAACGACTTGCCGTGAGGCTTCTTCCGGCGGCAAGGGCATTTCCACGCCCGCCGCGTTCCGGTGCCCGCCTCCGCCGAAGCGTGCGGCCACGGCGCGCACATCATCAGGCCCGGTGGAACGCAGGCTGACCTTCGACCCTTCCGGACCGTTGCCGCGAACCATGACCGAGACGCGCACGCCCCGCACCTTGCGCATCTGGGAGGCCCAGCCTTCGAGGTCGGCACGTCGTGCGCCGCATGACTCGATGAGCGCATCGGGAATGACCGATATAGCCACTGTGCCGTCGAACGCAAGACGCATCTCCTGCATGAGCCTGCCCCACAACTGCATCCGGGCGAAAGACCACTGATTGTCGTGCCGTTCGGTGAGGGCCGCCACATCCAGCCCGTTGCCTACGATTTCGGCGGCAAGGGACAGGACTCGGGCCGAGGTGTTGCCGAACGAGAACGACCCGGTGTCGGAGACAAGGGCGAGATAGAGGCATTCGCCGAGGGCACCGGCGAGGGGCTGGCCCAGCGCGAGGGCGATCTCGGCCACCATTTCGCCGGTGGCTGCCCGCTGGGGTTCGACCCAGTTGTCGACGGTGCCGAAGAGGGGATTGCCCTGATGGTGGTCGATGTTGATGGACGGTAGGTCGGCAAGCGGGGCACGCAGTGCCTCGCCGGGGCGTTTCTCGTCACCGCAGTCCAGCACGATGGCAAGCCTGGGCTGAAAGGGCAGTTCATCGAAAGATGTGTACACCTGACCGGGCAGGGGAACCCATGAGAGGTGCGAAGGCACACCGGACACGTTGCAGAGGCAGAAGCGCTTGCCAAGAGTCGCCAGCACGTGGCCCATGGCACCGAGTGAACCGATGGCGTCGCCATCGGGATTGGCATGGGTGGTGATGAGGATGTCGTCCGCGTCGCGGAGAAGGGCGGCTATGCGAGCCTGTGGTTCCTGCATGGTATGTCCGGGGGCGGTCAGTCGGCCGCGAAGATTTCAATGTCGCTGTAGACCATCTCTTCGGGACAGACGGCCTCCATCATGGCGAGGCACTTGTCGAGACGGCTCTGTAGGTGCTGGTGGCTGTTGCTGACGGAGACTACCGCGAGACGCAGCATGGTGAGGGAGTCTTCTGTTTCGACTTCGGCGATGGCCACGTTGAAGGTGTTGCGCACCTTCTGCTTGAGGCTGTTGGCGATGCGCCGCTTGCCCTTGAGCGAGTCGTTGCCGTGCAGGCGGTATTCTACGGTCAGTACACCAAGAACCATGGTTCATCCGGTGTGGGGCGCATGGTGGCGTGCATTGCAACACATGCCGTGGCGCACCCGCTGTCATCGGGGGTGGAGACGGGCTCCACCCCCGTAACAAGCACTACAGTGTAGCGGCCTCTTCGACCATTTCGAAGGCTTCGATGACGTCGCCGACCTTGATGTCGTTGAAGTTCTCGAGGCCCATGCCGCACTCGTAGCCCTTCTGCACGTCGCGGACGTCGTCCTTGAAGCGCTTGAGGGACGTGATCTTGCCCGTGTAGACGACCACACCGTCGCGCAGCAGGCGCACACCCGCGTTGCGGGTGACCTTGCCGTCGGCCACGTGACAACCGGCGATGACGCCGATCTTGGGCACGCTGAAGGTCTCGCGCACTTCGGCCTGACCGAGGTACACTTCGCGCTGCACCGGGGCGAGCATGCCCGCCATGGCGCTCTTGATCTCATCCACGAGCTTGTAGATGATGTCGTAGAAGCGGATGTCCACGTTCTCCTGCTCGGCGATGTCCTTGACCTTGGAGGTCGGGCGGACGTTGAAGCCGATGATGATGGCGTCGGAGGCCGATGCCAGCAGGATGTCGGATTCGGTGATGGCACCGGCACCGCCGTGGATGATGTTGATCTTGACCTTCTCGGTGCTGAGCTTGCGCACGGCCTCGCTGATGGCCTCGAGCGTGCCCTGCACGTCGGCCTTGAGAACGAGGTTGAGCGTGAGCGCTTCGGCGGCGTCGGCACGGCGCGACAGGAAGGTTTCGAGGGTGACCTTCGATTCCTTGGCGAGTTCGCGCTCGCGCTGCTTGACGGCGCGGCTTTCGGCGATGCGGCGGGCGACCTTGTCGTCGGCTACGCTCACGAACTCCTCGCCGGCTTCGACGACACCGTCAAAGCCCTGCACCTCGACCGGAGTCGAGGGACCGGCTTCCTTCACCTTGCGGCCCTGGTCGTCGAACATGGCGCGCACGCGGCCTGCGAACACGCCGCAGACGAAGGCGTCGCCCTGACGGAGAGTGCCTTCCTGCACCAGCACCGTGGCGAGAGGGCCACGGCCCTTGTCGAGCTTGGCCTCGACGACGTGACCGCGGGCGGCCTTGTCGGGGTTGGCCTTCAGTTCGAGGATTTCGGCCTGAATGGCGATGAGTTCGAGCAGTTCGTCGAGACCTTCGCGGGTCTTTGCCGAGACCTTGGCGAAGATGGTATCGCCACCCCAGTCTTCCGCCACGAGGCCCAGTTCGGACAACTCGCGGATGACGCGGTCGGGGTTTGCCCCTTCCTTGTCCATCTTGTTGACGGCGACCATGATGGGCACGCCCGCAGCCTTCGAGTGGTTCACGGCTTCGCGGGTCTGCTCCATGACGCCGTCATCGGCGGCGACGACGAGCACGACGAGGTCGGTGATCTGGGCACCACGTGCGCGCATGGCGGTGAACGCCTCGTGACCGGGCGTGTCGAGGAACACGATCTCGCCCTTCTTGGTGGTCACATGGTAGGCACCGATGTGCTGGGTGATGCCGCCCGCTTCGCCAGCCGTCACGTTGGACTTGCGGATGGCGTCGAGGAGGGAGGTCTTGCCGTGGTCGACGTGACCCATGATGGTGACGACCGGAGGCCGGGTGACCAGCGTCTCGGGCGCGTCCTCTTCCTTGGGCACGAGGTAGTCGTCTTCCGAGAAGCCGACCTTCTCCACTTCGTAGCCGAACTCTCCGGCAACGACAGTTGCCGTATCGATGTCGAGCGACTGGTTGATCGTCGCCATGACGCCGAGACCGAAGAGCACCTTGATGATCTCGTTGGCCTTGAGACCCATCTGGTGGGCCATGTCGGCCACGCGGATGGCCTCGTCGACCTTGATCTTGCGCTTGACGGCCTTCAGCGGCTGGGTCGCGGCGGGACGTACGTCCTTCTTGCCGCGCTTGCCCCGGCCGCGGGGGCCGCGCATCACGTCGTCATCGCTGCGACCACGAGGCCCGTCAGCCTGAAAATCTACGGTACGACGGCCCTTCTGCCGCTTCTTCTTGCTCTGGTCGCCGCGGCCATCGGCACCGGGTACGGGCATGCCGCCGGGTGCACCGCCGAAGCCGCCGGGACGCGGTGCGCCACCCGGACGGGGAGGACCACCGGCGGGACGGTAGCCGCCCTCACGCTGTCCTTCAGGACGCGGTGCGCCACCAGCGGGCCTGTAGCCACCTTCGGGGCGCGGTGCGCCGGGGCGGTAGCCACCTTCACGCTGACCCTCGGGGCGGGGACCGCCAGCGGGCCTGTAGCCGCCTTCGGGGCGCGGTGCGCCGGGGCGGTAGCCGCCTTCAGGGCGCGGACCACCGGGACGGTAGCCACCTTCGGGGCGGGGTGCGCCGCCGGGGCGATAGCCGCCTTCGCGCTGGCCTTCGGGGCGGTAGCCGCCTTCGCGCTGGCCTTCGGGACGGTAGCCGCCCTCGGGACGCTGACCGCCGGGGCGATAGCCGCCTGCTTCACGCTGTTGCTGTGCCGCCTGCTGCTGCATCTGCTGTTGGGCCACAGCGGCAGGGTCGGGACGCGAGATGACGCGAACCTGCGGCACCACGGCTTCAGGCTGGCGGCGCTTCTTCTTGCGGCGACGCTGCTGTGCATCGTCGTCATCACCATCCGCGTCGGCGTCTGCACGCTCGACGGTGTCGGAAGGTTCGGCGGAACGGACAGGCAGCGTGGGGGCAGAGGACGTACCGTCCGGCACGGCCGAGGCGTCGGGCGTGGCAGGACGCACGACACGCGCCGTGGCGGGCTTGTCGGCCTGCGGGCGTTCGGATTCGGGCTCTACGGTCTTCGCAGGGGCTGCTTCGGCCGTGACGGTCGCCTTTACGGCGGGCGCTTCGGGGGCGGGTGTCTCTGCGGGTGCAGCCTCGACGACCTTCGCCACAGGGGCGGGCTCGTCAGGACGGCGGATAATGCGCGCCTTGACAGGTTCCGCCTGCGGCTCTTTGCGGGCACGCGCGTGGGCTTCCGTCTCCGGAGCCTTGGCGGGCTTCGCCACAGCGGGCTTGTCGGCTTCTTCGGCCCTTTCGGGCGCGGAGGTCTCGGGCATGGCGGCTGTGGCCTCCTGCTCGGGGGCCTTTGCCTCGGCGCGTGCGGACGCCCTGTCGCCGTCGCGATGGCGACGGCGCACGATCACGTCGGGGTTGCCCTCTTTGCGGGCTCCACCGTCGCGTTGCGCCTGAACGCGCTCCTTGATCCGCGGCAGGTCTTCCTGAGCGATGACGCTGGTGGAGGTCTTGGCCGAGATGTTCATATCCTTGAGCACCTGACCCAGCTCCTTCGTCGTCACGCCCAGTTCGGCCGCGAGATCCTTCACCTTGGTCTTGTTTTCCGTCATTCCTTAAACCCCCTTGCGCTTCCGTCGCCATCCGCCGAACTTGCGGAGCCGCTCCCGGCATGCCGGGTCGCCGCATACGTACCATCCCCTTCCGGGAAGGACCTGTCGCTCGTCGGCGACGGGCGCTGCCCCTTCGGCGGGGCAGACGTAGCGCAGAAGCTCATGCTTGGCAAAGCGCCGTCTACAGATGACGCACATCCGGACCGGCTGGTGCCGTTCCTCGGAAGGCGTCATCGATTATTCCGTCTCCCCGTCTGCGTCGTCCCCGTCTGAGGCGGAAGGCGCAGGGCTGAGGAAGTTGATAGCAGCACGCAGGTCGGCGATGCGATTGTCATCGATGCCGAGCCCGCTGGCGAGTTCCTCGTCGGAGGCTTCCCGCAAACGTTCAATGGACTGGAAACCCGCCGTGACGAATTGCTCGATGGAGATTTCGGCAACGCTGGCGATCTGCTCGAGGCCGCGCCCGATGGCGTTGGCCTCATTGTACCGGGTTTCCGTATAGATATCTATCTTCCAGCCCAGCAGCTTCGCGGCCAGCTTGACGTTCTGCCCCTTGCGCCCGATGGCGTTGGTGAGCTGGTCGTCAGGCACGATGACTTCGAGGAGATTCTCCTCTTCATCGACCACGATGCGCGAAATGACGGCAGGAGACAGGGCATTGCGGGCGTAGGTGGCGATTTCAGGGCTCCACACCACGATGTCGATGCGTTCGCCGCGAAGCTCCTGCACGACGTTCTGGATGCGGGAGCCGCGAATGCCGACACACGCGCCCACGGGATCGACGTCACGCTCACGCGAGAGCACGGCGACCTTGGCACGGCTGCCGGGGTCGCGGGCCACGCCCATGATCTGCACGGTACCGTCGTCGACCTCGGGAACCTCGCGGCGGAAGAGCGCTGCCATGTAGTCGCGGTGAGAGCGCGAGACGATGACCTGCGGCCCGCGTCCTTCCTTGCGTACCTCGATGATGATGGCCTGAACCCGGTCGCCGCGCTTGTAGTGCTCGCGGGGGATCTGCTCCTCTTTGGGGAGCAGGGCCTCGGTACGCCCGAGGTTGATGATCCAGCCGGCCTTGTCCCGGCGCTGGATGATGCCGCTGATGATCTCGCCACGCCGGTCCTTGAACTCGTCGTAGATGAGCTCCTGCTCGGCGTCACGCATGCGCTGGATGATGACCTGCTTGGCGGACTGGGCGGCGATGCGGCCGAGATCCTCGACCTTGAGGCGGAAGCCCATCTCGTCGTCGATCTGGACGCTGGGGTCGTGCTTGCGGGCTTCTTCGAGGACGATGTGGGCGTTGCCGTCCTCGTCCTCGTCATCCAGTTCGGCGACGACGATCTTGAACTGGTAGACTTCGATCTCGCCGCTTTCGTCGTTGTACGAGACCTCGACGTCGATGTCGTCGCCATACTTGCGAACGACCGATGTGCGGACGGCCTCTTCAAGGGTTGCGACGAGCATGTCGCGTTCGAGGCCCTTGTCCTTGCTTATCTGGTCGATGGCTTTCTTGAGTTCCATGCTCATGGAAAAGTCCTCCGGCTCGGTCTTGGCTTTCCGGGGCTGCCTAACGGCGGGGCTTGTGGCCCGGCTCGGGGAACACGTGGATGAGATTGGCCTTGCGGACGCCCTGCCACGATGTGCGCAGGACAGCCTCTTCGGCTTCGGGTGCGGGGGCACCTTCGGGACGCAAAACCACGGTGTCGCCCTCAACGGCCAGAAGCTCGCCGCGGAACTTGCGACGGCCGGGCCATTCGGGGGTGGGGTCGATGAGTGTGAGCTCTATCTGGCGTCCCACATAAGGGGACATCTGCTCCGCGCGGAAGAAGGGCCTTTCGAGGCCCGGTGAGGAGACTTCGAGGACATAGGCGGAGCTGATGACGTCTTCGACCTCCAGCGCGAGGCCCACATGGCGCGAGACTTCGGCACACTGGTCGATGGTGACCCCTTCGGGGCCATCGACGAAGAGACGCACGACGGTGCGACCGCCGTACGATAACTCGATGCCCCACAGTTCGAGGCCGAGCGACGCGAGAAACGGCCCGGCCATATCAGCTATGGTTGCGTCAAGTGCCTGTTTGGTCATTGTTGTTCCTTGTGCAGGGGCGTTACGCCAAAAAAAAGGGGGGCCATCGTCAGGCCACCCGGTAGGACCGCAATCGGTCAACAGGATGTGGAAGCGGTCTGTCGGCGGGCGCATGGCGGGATGCCCGGGAAGCGAGTCGCTTGAAAACCGTCTCGCCGCTTCATCTGATTCGGGGTTCTATAGCGCCGCGGAGGCGGGGTGTCAACCCTCACGCATGTTGTCAAGGGTTTTTGGCGGCGAGAGGGGGCATGACCCCGCACGAGAAGACTGTGCCGTGGTCTGCATATTGCAAAAGCAAGGGCGAAGAAGCCGCGGGCGTCAACACCCCGTAAGGAGGCCCCATGCAGGACAGTATGCTGAGCGGTCTGTTCGGTGCTCTCACAACCGAGCATCGACTCAACAATATCGCCAACAATCTCGCTAATGTGAACACCAACGGCTACAAGCGCGACGTCCTCGCCTTCAAGGACACCATGGCCCTTTTCGCGCATGACGAGATCATGGAGCCCATGGCCAATGTCCGGTCGAAGAAGCTGTTCCCCGAACCCCTGCACGTGGCAAGGCCCCGCATCGCCGTGGCGCGCACCGACTTCAGTCAGGGCAGCTTCCATTATACGAGCGACCCGCTCGACCTTGCCATCAGCGGTAACGGGTTCTTCAAGGTGCGCACTCCCGAAGGCGAGTTCTACACCCGCAACGGTCATTTCCGTCAGACTTCCGACGGGCAGCTCGTCACCATGCAGGGGTGGCCCGTCCTTTCAGAGGGCGGCGACATCAACCTGCCGCAGGGCAAGAACCTTCAGGTCGCCTCCGACGGGCGCATCGCCGTGGACGGTGTCGACGTGGGGCAGTTGCAGGTGGTCACCGTGTCCGACCTTGAAGGGCTGGAGAAGCTCGGCGGCAATCTCTACCGGCTGCGAGAGGGCAGCACGGCGGGCGAAGTCCCCGTCGGGCCGGACGTGATCGTTTCACAGGGCTACATCGAGACCTCCAACGTGGAGGTGGTCAACGAGATGGTCAACATGATCGAGACGCAACGCCAGTTCGAAGCCTACCAGAAGGTGATGCAGACCTCGGACACCGTCGACCGCGACGCCATAACCAAGATAGGCAGGGGCCGCTAGGCCGGGCCGTCGGAACATAGCGGGCCGCGCACGGCGTCCCGACAGGGAGAAGGATCATGATGCGTTCACTCTGGACTGCGGCTACCGGCATGGTGGCGCAGCAGCTTAACATCGACGTCATCTCGCACAACCTCGCCAACGTGAACACCTCCGGCTTCAAGAAAAGCCGCGCCGAGTTCGAAGACCTGATGTACCAGAACATGCGCATCGCAGGTTCGGCCACCGAGGGCGACAGCCGCATCCCGGTGGGCATCCAGGTGGGCATGGGCGTGCGCCCCACGGCGGTGCACAAGTTTTTCTCGCAAGGCGACTTCCAGAACAGCGGCAACCCGCTGGACATCGCCATCGAGGGCGACGGCTTCTTTCAGGTGCTGGTCAACGGCGAACCTCGCTACACCCGCGCCGGGGCCTTCAAGCTCAATCAGGACGGTACGGTGGTCACGGCCAACGGCTATGTGCTGCAGCCGGAGTTCACGGTGCCTGCCGAGACCAAGAACGTCGTCGTGACAGAGGCGGGGCACATCGCCGCACTCGATGCCAACGGGCAGGAACTCGCCGCCGCCGACATCCCCCTCTACACCTTCATCAACCCGGCGGGACTCGACGCCATCGGCCGCAACCTCTACGTGCCCTCGGAGGCGTCGGGCGAAGCGGTGGAAGGGGTGCCCGGTGAAGACAACGTCGGGACGCTGGCGCAGGGCTTCCTCGAGATGTCCAACGTCGAGGTGGTCGATGAGATGGTCAACATGATCGTCGGTCAACGCGCCTATGAAATGAACTCCAAGGCCATCTCCACTTCAGACCAGATGTTGCAGACGGCCGTGAACCTCAAGAGGTAGACCGGGCATGAGGCGAAGCGGATTACTTGTGGCTGCGTGCATGGCGTTTGTGTTGTGCGGCGTGGTCGCGGTGCTGGCTGCCACCGGGGATGCAGGATGGCGCATACGGTTGCGCGAAGCCGCCGTGGTGGCGGGGCCGACGGTGCTTCTCGGCGAGGTGGCCGACCCCGTGGGCGAGATGCCCGCCGCGGTGTGGCGCGACCTCGCGGCACGTCCGCTGTGGGCAGCCCCCGCCGACGCCGGGCGTCCCATGATCGTCAACAAGGTGCGACTTGGCGAGGCGTTGCGGGCGGCGCTGGGTGCCACGGCAGACAGCTGCCTGCTTCCGCCGTCCATGGCGTTGCAGCGTGGCGGGGCCGTGTTGCGCGAGGGCGACCTGCGCGACATCGTCGTCAGAACCATGACGCCGCAACTGGCGTCCATGGGGGGCGAGGCTTCGTTCTCCGATTTCAGGCTTCCGCCCTTCGCCTTTCTGGAACACCCGCAGCAGAAGGTGATTCTCGAACCGTTGCAGCCCGCGCCCGGCAGACTTTCGTTGCGCTTCGCCGTGCTGGAGATGGACGGCGCCGTGGTGCGCCGCTTCACGGGCACGGCGTTTCTGGATGTGTGGCTCACGGTCCCCTGCGCCGCCCAGCCCCTCAACCGGGGGGACAGGCTCGAAGTCGAAAAGGTCACGTGGATGCGAAAGAATATCGCGCACCTGCGGGCCGCTCCGTGGGATGGCCGGGGCGGGCCGTGGCAATTGCAGCGTCCTGTGGGGGCAGGGCAGGTGGTCTATCAGGACGACGTGGCCCCCAACCCGGCGGTGACCCGTGGCGGAATCGTGACACTGGTGTACGAGTCGCCAGCCTTGCGTCTTGCCGTACAGGGCGAGGCGCTGGCGGACGGAATGCCCGGTGAGACCATTCAGGTGCGCAATTTGCAGAGCAGAAAGCAGGTGTACGCCACCGTCCGCGACGGAAGCACCGTGGTGGTCAGGTAGGCGCACGGAGGATTGACGATGATACGCAAGACACTGGCCGCCAGTTGCGCGGTGCTGCTCATGGCCGGGTGCAACGCCGCGCGGCAGCAGGCATCGCCCCTGCCACCGGTGGCCCCGCCCCAGACCTATGTCGAGCCGGAACAGGCGGCTGCGAATCCCGGTTCCATGTTCAACGACGCCGAGGCCGACCTCATGTTCTCCGACAGCCGTGCGCGGCGTGTCGGCGACATCGTGCTGGTGAAGATCGTCGAGAACGCCAAGGCCAAGAACAAGGCCGACACCACGTCAGAACGCGATTCGACCAACAACTATACCGTAGGGGCCTACTTCGGACAGGACAGCGCGTCCATCAACCCCATGAACCCCGTGGGTGCGTTCGGGGGCAAGGTGGGCACCAACGCCCTGTTGCAGACCGGGTCGAAGAGCAAACTCGACGGCAAGGGCGAGACCAAGCGCGAGAACACCGTCACCGCTACCATCGCTGCACGCGTGGTTCGCGTGATGCCGGGCGGCCTTCTGCAGGTGGAGGGCGCGCGCGAGACGCGCGTCAACGACGAGACGCAGTACATCGTCTTGAGCGGCCTTGTCCGTTCGCGTGACGTGGCCAGCGACAACTCGGTCATGTCCACCCAGCTGGCCGATTCGCGCATCGCCTACTACGGCAAGGGTGTCCTTGCCGACAAGCAGCGTCCCGGCTGGTTCTCACGCCTCATGGACAACCTCTGGCCCTTCTAGGAGCGCATGATGTCGTTGTTTGACCGTCCTGCCCTTTGGCAGGGGGTGTGGCCCCTTCTCCTTGCCGTGGCGTTGTCCACGTTGCTTCCGCTGGCCATGCCGGGAAGCGCCGGGGCCGTGCGCATCAAGGACATCGCCACCTTCTCGGGTGTGCGCGACAACCAGCTTGTGGGCTACGGACTCGTGGTGGGCCTTGGCGGTACGGGTGACAAGAAGGAGTCGGTGTTCACCGTCAGTTCCATGGTCAACATGCTCGAACGCATGGGCGTGGCCGTCGACCCCAAGCAACTCAAACCCAAGAACGTGGCTTCGGTGATGGTCACGGCGCGCATGCCTGTCTCCGCAAAGCCGGGCGCGCGTCTCGATGTCACCGTGTCATCCATGGGTGACGCCACAAGCCTTCTGGGCGGCGTGCTGTTGCAGACCCCGCTCAAGGGTGTCGACGGCAAGATATACGGCCTCGCGCAAGGCTCGCTCGCCCTCGGTGGCTTCTCCGCCGAAGGGCAGGCGGCGCGCGCGCAGAAGAACATCACCACGGTGGGGCTCATCCCCGGCGGGGCCATCATCGAACGGGGCGTGCCCTTCGAGTTCAACCAGCAGGACAGGCTCACGCTGAACCTGTCCACCGCAGACTTCTCCACGGCCCAGCAGGTGGCCGAACGGCTCAACGCCGCCATGGGCGGGCGCTACGCCAACGCCGTAGACGCCTCGACCGTGGCCATGGACGTGCCCCCCAACTATCGCGGCAATCTCGTGCCGTTGATGGCGTCGGTCGAGAACATCGAGGTCGCCCCCGACGCACCTGCGCGGGTGGTGGTGGACGAGAAGACCGGAACCGTGGTGCTTGGGCGCGATGTGCGCATATCCCGCGTGGCCGTTGCCCATGGCAGTCTGCAGGTCACCGTGCAGGAGTCGCAGCAGGTGTCGCAGCCCGCCCCCTTCAGTCAGGGGCAGACGGTGGTCACACCGCAGACCAACGTGAACGTACGCGAGGAGAACCGCCGGCTGATGATGATCGAAGGCGCCACGTTGCAGGAACTGGTCGATGGGCTCAATGCCATAGGCGCCACGCCTCGTGACCTCATCTCCATATTGAGGGCCATGAAGGCTGCGGGCGCGTTGCACGCCGAACTCGAGGTCATCTGATATGACTGCCCCGCTCACCGACCCTTCGCTGGCGCGCGCCGCCAGCCAGCAGGACGACCTCGTCGCCCGCAAGCGGAGTCTCGACGCCCTGCGGCAGCGCGTCGGCGCACAGCCCGACAAGGCCAAGAAGCTGCGTGAGGCCTGTGAGGGGTTCGAGTCGGTGTTCCTGCAGAAGGTCTGGGAGCAGATGCGCACCACGGTGCCCAAGGAAGGCTACCTGCACAGCCGTGAAGAGCAGTTCTGGCAGTCCATGTTCGATCAGGAACTGGCGAAGAAGATGTCCTCTGCGGGGGGTATCGGCCTCGCCGACATGCTCTACGACCAGCTTTCGTCCACCCTGTTGAGTGCAAGCCGCCGTAGCGCAGCGCAGGGGACGCATGATGCCGTGCCGGTGGACCCCGTGTCGGCATTGCCGGAACGTGGGGCGGGGCAGACCGCGTCCGTCGTATCGGGAGGTGACGCCACTGCCGGTGCCGCGAAGCCGGGTGAGGCCTCTGCCGCTGCGGGTGCTTCGGCCCCCTTGTACGCGCCTCTTTCCGACGCCGCCCATGGGCAGCCGACTTCCGCAGCCGAGGGTGCCATGGGAGGAATGACGACGGGGCAACCTGCGCCGCCCGTGCCATCTGCCTCGTCCGCGTCGTCACCGGCGTCTTCGGCGAATGCGGCAGACGCCGGTCACGCCAGCCCGGTAGCGGCTGCCGGAGAGGCCTCCACCCCCGCAGTGCCTCTCTCGCCCGACCAGCAGGCCGTGTTGCAGCGCGAATTGGCCGCCTACGCCCGTCAGGTCGCAGCACAGCGCAGTGCCGCACCTGCTGCGGGAACAACCGGCACGGAACAGGTAGCCACTGGTGCGGCCGTAGCCGCCGCAGGGCCGACCGCCGCCTCCGGCCCCGAATCTGCCACGACCTCCCCGGCTGCCCCGATTCCTCCGGCTGGGCACGACGCAGCGCGCGCCGCGCGTTCGGCCGGTGCCGATTTCATGACCCCGCCGCCCGTGGTGCGAAGCCCGCGCAACGGTCGCCCCGACATCCCCACCACCTACCGCCGCAATGCGGGCCGCCGTACCGACACGGCCAGCCCCGCAGTGACAGGGCCTCGCGTTCCTTCGGGGCAGCCCGTGACGCGCCGCCCGGGTATGACGCCCGCGGAAGGTGCGCAGGCGGTGCAGAACGCCGCGTCTACGTTCGCGCCGTCTGCGGCAGCGGCACAGGGCGTGCCGGCACCTTCGGCCCCGCAGCCTCCGACGCTGCCGGGTGTACCGGCTTACACTCCCGGCGTTCCGGGTATGGTGACGCCCCCACAGGGCGCGACGCAGCCTGTACCGCCGGTCGCATCACCGCCTTCCTCTCCCGCGGGCGCACCCGTGGGAATGCCCGCGACGCGTCTTGCCTCGCCCGTGGGTGGGCCCGCCCCCGCCCCCCTGCCGGGACGTCTCGCATGGCCGGTGGCAGGGCATATCTCCGAAGGTTTCGGCTGGCGTAGCGACCCGGTCACGGGAGAACGTGCATGGCACCCCGGCGTCGACCTCGCCGCCGCCGAGGGTTCACCCGTGCGGGCCTGCTGGGATGGCAAGGTCGTGTTCGCAGGGGAACAGGGCGACTACGGCAATCTCGTCGTCGTGGAACACGCGGGTGGATGGCGTAGCTACTATGGTCACAACGCGGCACTCTCGGTCCGTGCGGGTGATGTCGTCGCCTCCGGTTCGGAACTTGCAAAAGCAGGGGCGACAGGGCGCGCCAACGGCCCTCACGTCCATTTCGAAGTGCGACTCGGCGAACTGGCCCTCAACCCGGAGACCTTGGCAGGCAAGGGGAACGCACCATCAGCCAGCTGATGCACCCATGACGGAGGTAGACCATGTACGACAGCATCCACGGCAATCTTGTCCGGCAATCACGGGCCATGGCCTTGCTGCTGACGCTGCTTGAGGAAGAGTTTTCCCTGCTTCAGGCCCGCGACAGCGAAGCGGTGATGGGCCTTGAGCTCTCCATCCACGAACTCATGCGCCAGCTGGCCGCCGAACGCTGCGAAGTCAGGGCGATGCTGGATGGCGGTCGTGTGCTCGACTATGCGGCCCTGCTGCCCGAAGGTCAGGGCGATGCCCTGCGTACTGTCATGGCTGAACTTGACGCCACGGAACAGCGCTGCGCCCGTCAGGCGTCGTTCAACGCAGACCTCACGCTGGCACTGCTCGACCAGAGTCAGGAGCTTCTCGACTACCTGCATCGTCGTCTCGTGCCCCCCAAGCCCGTCGCCTATGGCAGACGCGGCACCGTCGCGCCCCAGCGCGTCGAGGCCGCCATCATCCACGGGAGGCTGTGATGTCCATCTCCTCGCTGTTCAACCTCGGCTGGAATGCGCTCAACGGTGCACAGAGTGCCATCCAGACCACCGGCAACAACATTGCCAACGTGAATACCCCCGGGTACTCGCGTCAGGAGGTGCGCTTCGAGGAGGCTCCCACGCTGGACAAGTTCGGCGGGCAGATGGGGCAGGGCGTCTACGCCGCCGAAGTCATAAGGCATTTCAACAAGTTCCTCTTCTCGTCGTACCTCGACAAGTATTCCACCCAGCAACGGTGGGAGAAGCAGTACGAAGAACTGCAAGGGGTGGAGAACCTCTTCAACGAGGCCAACACCTCCGGCATCAACGCGGCCCTGACCACGTTCTTCAACGACTGGCAGGAACTCTCGAAGCGGCCGGACGACAAGTCGGTGCGGGAGGCGCTGCTCGCCCATAGCGACAACCTCACCAAGCTCATCCGCAACGCCGACGACACCATGCTGCGCATGCAGCAGGAAATCGACCAGCAGATAGGGCAGGATGTGGACGCGGTGAACGACATGCTGCGCTCCATCGCCGACATCAACCGTCAGCTCAACATCCACGATGACCCGGGCCGCAACAACGCCAACACGCTCTACGACCAGCGCGACCAACTCGTCCGCAAGCTGGCCGAGAAGCTCGACGTCACCGTGGTGGACAACGGCGGCGGCAACTACACTGTCAACACCAAGGCGGGGCAGACCCTCGTCGACGGCACGGTGGCCTATGAACTGCGCTTCGACGGGCCCAAGTCCGAGGCGCAGCTGACCACCACGTCGGCTTTCGACGGGACGCTGGAGTTCACAGGAAGCGACAGTTCGGAATACACCCTTGAAGTGGTCACGGGCGGGGCTGTCGGCACGGCCACCTACCGTGTGTCGCTCGACGGCGGGCAGACGTGGCTGAAAGATGCCGACGGCAACGAACTGCATTACACGACGCAGACGTCTCCCACCACAGAGCGGGTCAAGGGACTCGACATCTCCTTCACCGGGGCCACACAGCCCATGTCGGCGGGTGACCGGTTCACCATCACGCCCAAGAGCGGCCTGTACTGGGTGACGCCCACGCGCGACCCCCTCAACGTGACCCCGCAGGCCCTTTCCGACGGTACGGACAACACTTCGCGCATCACGGGCGGGTCGCTTGGCGCCCTCTTCACCGTGCGGGACGACAAGATAGGCGAATACCGCGATAAACTCGACGCCTTCGCCAACACCCTCATGTGGGAAGTGAACCGCATCCATTCGCAGGGCGCGGGCCTTGAGAAACTGGCGCAGTCTGCGGGTACGACCAAGGTGCCCAACACCACGGCCTCACTCGGTTCACCCACGGCGGGCATCAATTTCCACGACCGTTTGCAGGATGGCAACATCGGCATCTATGTCTACGACAAGACGACCGGGGCCGTGGTCAACTCCGGTTCCATCGACTTCTCGTCGGTGGTCCCGCCCGGACTCGCCAACTTCAGCAAGGACGACCACAGCCTTCAGGATGTGGTCGACGCCATCAACAACGACGCAAAGTTCACGGGCCTCATCACCGCCAGCATCAAGGACGGCAAACTCGTGGTGGACGGTGTGGGCGACAATGTCTTCTCGTTCGGGGCCGACTCCACAGGGGTGCTTGCGGCGCTAGGCCTGAACACCTTCTTTCAGGGGTCGGGTGCCGCCGACATAGCCCTGCGTCCCGAGTTGCGCCAGAACACCGGGCTCATCAATGCCGGTCAGGTGAACGGCGCGAGCGAGGGCAACTCCGGCGACAACAACAGCGCCAAAGAGATTGCGGCCCTCGCCACCAAGAAGGTCACGGTGTCGATGTTCAGTTCGAACTCGGGCAACCAGTCGCTTTCGGAGTTCTACAGTTCCATCGTCGCCGTGGTGGGTGCCGATACCGCCTCGGCGAAGTTCAACAAGGCCTTCCATCAGGCCATGTCCGACGACATCGACTCGCGCATGTCGTCCGTCTCCGGGGTGAACCTCGACGAGGAGATGGCAAGCCTCGTGAAGTTCCAGCATTCGTACAAGGCCGCAGCCAAACTCGTGACCACGGCGGACGAGATGTTCCAGGTGCTGCTGGGGCTGAAGCAGTAGGAGGTGGGGAGATGCGCGTTTCGCAACGGATGATGTACCAGAACTTTCTGGGCAATATGAACTCGTCGCTGGCCGACCTTGTGGAGTCGAACATCCAGTCGTCGAGTCAGAAGCAGATCAATCGCCCCTCCGACGACCCCGTGGGCATGGCGAGAGTGCTCAACTACCGGGCTTCGCTCGGTGACGTGGAGCAGTACAAGAAGAACGTGGACACGGCCAAGGGGTGGCTCAACCTCGCCGACTCGACGCTCACGAGCATGAACACCGTGCTCACACGCATCAAGGGGCTGGCCGAACAGGCCGCCACCAGCAGCGTCAGTCCCGAGAACCGCAAACAGATCAGCTTCGAGTTGCGGCAGCAGTACGAGCAGCTCATCAACCTCGCCAACACCAAGTTCGAGAACAGGCATATCTTCGCCGGTCACAAGTACGACGAGGCTCCCTTCGTGCAAGGGTTGCAGGTGACGACGAACGACCCCAACCTCCAGTCCGCCGCACTGCCTGCGGGGACGGAGTTTTCGGTCGAGGGCGCGTCGCCGACCAGCATCATGGTGCAGTTCCTCGATTCGGGCACCGTGGGCGGGGCCACACCGCTGAACTACCGCTTTTCCGCCGACGGCGGGGCCTCATGGCAGACGGGTACGCTTGCCGCGGCTGCCACGTCCATCGACCTCGGCACCACAGGGGTACGCCTCAACCTGCCCAACGGGGCGACGCTGACCGCAGCCAACCCGCCCGACCCTGTGGATGCCGACAACGGTTCGCTCATCTATGTGCGCCCCACGGCACTCTACCGCGGTGACGACAACGACCTGCCCCCGCAGGTCGACGCCTACGGTGCTGCCGCCGGCACCACGGCACAGGCGCGCGGGACGTTCTCGGGTGACGTGCTGGTGAAGGTGACGAATACAGGCGGCGTGGATGTGGCCGCCCCGCCCGCCACCGTCAGCTACGCCTACAGCACCGATGGGGGCAGCAACTGGGTGGCGGCGACCTCCACCACGTCGGTGGCGAATCAGGCGACCCTCTCCATACCCGGCGGTTTTCTCACCGTGGATGTGCCAGCGGGTGACACCACGCTGGACGAAGGCCAGCAGTTTCTCGTAAGACCCCGCCGTGCCGACCTCGGTTTCGAGGTGTCGGAAGGCGAGTACATCACCGTCAACTCGGTGGGTAAGGACATCTTCGGGGGTATCTACAAGAATCCTCTCGACCCCGCTGCCACGGCACAGCCCGTGGGCGGCGGCACCACGCCCAACATGTTCGAGACGGTGGGCAGACTGGTCGCCTTCGCCGAGACGAACAATCAGGACGGCGTCCAGAAGTGCCTTGACGAACTCAACGGGGTGAGCAAGACCATACTGACGGCGGCTGCGAGCATCGGCGGGCGCGAGAACAGGCTCGATGTCGTCTCCGGGGTGCTCGACAACCAGAAGCTTGATCAGACGACACGCATGAGCGCCGTGGAGGACGTTGACTTCTCCGAACTCATGACGCGTCTTGCGCAGGAGCAGCTCATCTACAACAGCGTCCTCAAGTCGTCGTCGATGATCATGCAGATGAACCTTTCGAACTTCCTCTAGGCAAGGTCGGTCCATGCTCATCCTCACACGTAAGGCGGGCGAGAGCCTGCACCTTGGTGACGACATCCGCATCACCGTCCTCGGCATACAGGGGAAGCAGGTGAAGATAGGTATCGAGGTGCCCGGCGACATGGTCGTCTACCGGGAAGAGGTGTACAGGCGCGTCATCGAAGAGAACCGTATGGCGCTCGACATCAGCAACGCAGACCTTCTGGCGGCGACGAAGATATGGCACGGCAGAACGAAATAGAGATTCAGACGCGTATCGGGCGTCAGCGTATCACGCTGGACAAGATCATCCATTTCCCGCGTGGTCTTGCCGGGTTCGAGGGGCGTCACGACTTCACCCTGCTGCAATTGCGCGAGGGTGCGCCGTTTCTCGTGCTTCAGAGCCTCGACGACCCCGGATTGGGACTCCTGGTGGCAGACCCCTACAGCTTTCTCACCGACTACCAGATTCGCGTAGGCGACCCGGAACAGCGGCTGCTGAAGCTGGAGAACATCCGGCAGGTGGCGGTGCTTGTCACCGTCTCCATCCCCGCCGGACAGCCCGAGAAGACCGCCCTCAACCTCACAGGACCCATCCTCATCAATCACCGTGCGCGCATAGGCTTGCAGGTGCCACAGACCGACGCCTCGCTTCCTCCGCAGTTCTATCTGCACATGGACGACGCCAACGGTTCCACGACGGTGCGGCGCAAGGCGTCGC
>Ga0302253_1000618_pt1 | contig 27489 bp, 25 predicted proteins | sample AAG_RA_Trp_MG_FD_193537 | JGI IMG/M metagenome (GOLD analysis project Ga0302253, IMG submission 193537) | Enriched activated sludge microbial communities from anaerobic digester in WTTP, New Holstein, Wisconsin, United States - AAG_RA_Trp | ecosystem: Engineered > Bioreactor > Anaerobic >...
ATGAGGGACCGACGAATATGGGAGAAAGCGGATGCAATGCGGACATCCATAGAACAATCCGCATAGCCGGCGTTGCTGGCTGATGTATTTCAGCGTCAGCGCCCCGGTTGACTTTTTATAGGAGGTTCACCATGAGAACTAATGTCGTTATCGATGATGCCCTCATGGAGGAGGCGAGAAGGGCGTCCGGCCTGAAAACTAAAAAAGAGACGATCGAAGCAGCGTTGCGCTTGATTATCGCAATGGGAAGGCAGGTTGAGATAAGGAAATTGCGCGGCAAGCTGCAATGGGAAGGCGACCTTGAAGCAATGAGGCAGGACACATGATTGTTGCCGACACCTCTGCCTGGATCGATTATGTACGAGGAGTGCAGGCGCCTCATACGGATGTGCTCGATTATGAACTTCTGCATAGCAGAGTAGCCACCGGTGACATAATCATCGTCGAGTTTCTCCAGGGATTCAGGAATGAAAGAGACCTCATAATGGCGCGGCAGCTCATGGACAGCCTTGAGTACTATGATTTCGTCGGGAAAGAGATCGCATTGAAAGCAGCTGAAAATTTCAGAAAACTGCGAAAAAATGGAATCACGTTGAGAAAGACGATCGATATAATAATCGCCACATTCTGCATCGAAAATGGTTTTGATCTGATTCATAATGACAGGGATTTCGATCCAATAGAAAAATATCTGGGATTGAAAGTCCGGAGGATGTGAGCCCGGCGCTTGCTTTGGCGCCGCACCGCCCTTGCACTCACGGCGCGAAGGACTATACTTGATTCAGCGAGGTATTGCCATGCGCCGGCTCATCGCCATTCGGCTTGTCGCCTTTTTTTTCCTGATTGCAGTAATCGCTCTGCCTCTCTGCGCCCAGCATAACGAGGCGCTCAATCGCATCGCGCTCGTCATAGGGAACAGCAATTACGAAGGCACCGCAAAGCTCAAAAACCCGGTAAACGACGCGCAGGATATCGGCGATACGCTCACCTCGCTCGGCTTCGATGCCGAGGTCCTCACCGACGCAGACCTCTATTCAATGGAAGATTCGGTGCTGCGGTTCCGCGACAAACTCGCCAAGTCGCCGAATTCTGTGGGATTTTTCTATTACGCCGGCCATGGCGTGCAGTCAGGGGGCGAAAACTATCTCATTCCGGTGGATGCGCGGCTCAATTCGGAATCGATGCTGAGAACGCGCGCGGTTCCTCTGCAGTTCGTGCTCGATAGCCTCTCCGAGGCGCACAACAAGCTCAATATCATTGTCCTCGACGCCTGCAGGGACAATCCGTTTTCGTGGGCGCGGTCGAGCGCGCGGGGGCTTGCGGTTGTCGGACAGCTTCCGCCTGCGAGCATCGTGGTCTATTCGACGAGCGCAGGAAGAGTCGCGCAGGACGGCACGGGCCGCAATGGCATGTTCACGGAGGAACTGCTCAAGCATCTGCCGACGCCGGGGCTCGATATCACAGAAGTCCTGCGCAGGACAGGCGAGGGCGTTCAAGCTAAAACCGACGGCGCGCAGATTCCCGCCATCTACAGCCAGTTTTTCGGGTTTTTGAGGCTCGCGGGCGAGGGTGAGGGCGGCGGTCTTGCCCAGGACAGCGCTGCGCAGAGCACGACCTATGGCAGCGCCCAGGGCGGCACCCAGGGAGCGCCTGGCGATGCCAGCCTTGACTACCTCCCCGCCTTTTTCGACGAAGCGCCCCGGAATACCAAGCTCGCGATTGCAAAGGCCGAGGAGCTCACCTGGGATGAAAAATGGCTCTCGGCCTGGCGGCTCCTCCAGAAAACCGACCCCACTGACCGCGATCCCTACATCCTTGCCGAAAAAATCCGCACCGCGCTCGATAGCAACTCGTACACTGACAATTACAGGGGCTTTTCCTTTTATGACACGCCGCCTGACGGCGATGTCGACAAGGCGCGCGCCGACGGCACCATCGACGAGGAATATTTCGACTTCGACCCCCATGCCGCTGTGCAAGTCCTGCTCGATCGCGGCGTGGACATTCCGCCCGTGCTCGCCTTCGCCCTTGGTGATTTTTATTACAATGTCTACAATTATTACCCTGATGACTGGAGCCTCACTTCGGACGAGATTCTCGCAGAGGGCCTGCGCTGGTTCGACCTGGCGAACGAAAATTACATCGTTGTCGACACCACGAGCGTTATCCACTATGCTGAGCTTCTAATGAAGGCAGGGCGCAACACGGACGCCGTGGCCATCCTGAGCGACCAGATCGAATGGGAGCCCGACGACCGCTACCTCAGGCAGACCTTCGTCGACGCCCTCGTCAGAGCTGTCCAGATCGACGAAGCCCTCGGCCAGCTCGACATGCTCATCGCGAACACAGGATCAAAGGAAGAAGCCCTCGACTACTACAAGCAGGCCGCGCAGATTGCCTTCGACAACCGGAAAAGCACTCAGCTTGAGCACTACCTCGCCGCCCTCGAGAAAGACTACCCCGATGACTGGTTCGGTCCCGCCATGCGTCACCGGCTCGCGGTCAACACAGGCGACAAGCTACGCGCGCAGAAAATCGCCGAAGACCTCCTCACGCGCTTCCCGCCCTCTGTGAGCACCGACGCGCTCGAGAGCATCCTCACCAACTGGCTCCTCGACCCTGCGGGCCCTTCAGCCGGGCTCAGCTTCCTGGACAGCTCCATCCTCGCCGCCAAAGGCAAGCCCCGCGAGCTTGGCATCTTCTACCTCTACCGCGCCCTCTACCGATACTTTACTGTGGAAAAAGACCCAGCTTCCAAAGCCAGGGATGCCGCCATCCAGCGCTCCTTCGAGGACCTCGACAGCGCAGAGAAGTACCTCCGCCAGGCCGGCGAGCCTGAAGATGGCCTGCTCGAATCCATCAAGTACATCAGGGAGGAGTGGGGGAAGGGGAAGTAGCCGGCAATCGGGGCGCGCAAAAGGGCGGATCGAACCTTTCAATGCTCGGACTTCAGCCCCTCGCCGCACATGGGAATCAAGCTGTCGCGCGTGGGACCGTGATGGTCGCAATAGGAAAGATAGGCGGCATATGTCGCCGCGCTCGTGTGCTCGCAACAGATGTACAGTGTCACGAACCTTGTGTATGCCTTTTTTGGAGCTCTGACTTCTCTTGCCGGAGTAATGCATGTTTGCTTCGCATTTGGCTGGCTGAGCAAAATACACAATCTTCGTAACACTTGAGAAGAGATGATAGAACTCGTCAGCGCATGAGAAATCACAGCAATAACAGATAACGTTCATAAACGTTTCATACGACAGGGATACACATAACTATGTGAAAGATTTAAATAACACTCTGGATAGTACTGATGGCGCACTTTTTCAGCGCAGCACACACACGGGGTGAAAAAGAGCTAGGCTATGAACTGCCATGACGACAACGATCAAGTCCACGACGGGAAAGAAGGTACAGGAGCGCACAAGGGCCACAGCGGGAAAGGGCATATGTTCATGATGGCTATATGCTGCGGCCTTCCGATTCTCCTTCTCGCCTTATTGCCGCTGCTTAGCGGAATCCCCGGCGTCAACTCGCTGTCCAGGTATATTTTCCTGCTATGCCCCATCCTCATGATCCCCATGATGTTCTCGATGATGCGCCCCAGCGGAACGAAGAATCCTAAGTCAAGTGAAGCTAAGCATAAGCATATACCGAAGTTCAGGAATTTCTCGAAGGACATGAAGGACAGGCGCGTTACAGGCGCCATCCGCAAGAACGGCGAGCGGTAGACAATCTGGATGCAACATAACCGATTAGCGCGCGTTCAGTTGCGCCCGTTCGATCTCCTGGTTTTTGTGCTTGGCGTGATGGCGATCGGGATGTCCATCTACTTCACCACTCCGGTCAGAGGCGGTGTTCCCGAAGTTGAGGTACGCTCTCCTGCAGGGGTCTGGCTCTATCCGCTAAAAAATGACTTGCTCCTTCCCCCCGTCGGCCCAGAGGGTACTTGCGTCATCGCAATCGAAGCCAGAACTGTTCGCGTTTTGAGCTCGGATTGCCCAAAGATGATCTGCCTTCAAACGGGACGCATTTCGCAGCCCGGCCAATGGATCGGCTGTCTTCCGCATCAAGTCTTTATTCGAATATTGGGAAGATCAGAGGAGGGGGCCATGGACGCAGCGGCATACTGATCCATACTTGGTAGTTAGCAGATCAAGACGCAGCCGTTTCCTTTTTTATCCTCCAGAAGAGGACAGCGGCACAAGCGTAAACAACTGCTCCGGCAATCAGAGCGGATGTGAATCCCCATGAAATGCCGACAATCATAGCCAAGGCAGACCCAAGCACAGATGCGATTCCGTTGACACCCCACATAAGCGACGTGAAACTTTCGAATTTATGAATGCGCAAATACCTCATCGCGATAGGGAATGGGCATCCCATTAGCACGCCGAGAGGAAGAATAAGCAAAAAGCTTGCCAGACGCGGATCGAGAGGCATAGCGTAGATCGGCTGGAACAGGAACATGAGTAGTATGATTATAAAGGCGATACCCAGAGCTGCGATCACCGCTCCTATCAGAGATTTCCTCGCTATGAACGAGCTCAAGAGGCTCCCCAGGCCCCCGCCGAGAAGGAGCGAAAAAAGGAGAACCGTAAGTGCCATTTGAGGCTGTCCTATATAGAGCATCAATTTCTGGAAGAATGCGATCTCGATGACCATGTAACCGATCCCGAGGGCTGAGAACAAGAGCAGATACTTCTTGAGGTTTGGATTCTCCCTGAGTTGGTCGAGCATTCTCTTTGAGTGCCTGCTGGTCTTCGTCGGCTTCAGGCTCGATAACACGATCAACGCTGCGAAAAAGGCTACGATCAGGAACAGGAAAAACCCGAAAGGGCTCGGCAATCCACGCTCGAATTTGTAGAAGAAAGGACGGTCATCCGAAGGAGGGCGCAAGTCGATCGTCGAAGCTCTGGTCAGGGTCGCCATCGAAAGTTTCCCCTTCGAAATATCGACCAAGAACTGATCGAACATCCTCAATTCCTTATCGACGCCGATCCGCTCTCCGGGTTTGATAACCTGTTGCGCGATATTGGGAATGAAAAACGCCCCCTTGTCGAAGCCGAGCAGATGCATGGCTCCGTGTATCGCCTGTGCCTTATTTTCATCTATAGGCTGTTTCTGTATTACGAGTGCCGGCATCATGTCAGCGGCGATGGTATAGATATGCTTCATAGCATCGCTTTCCGACATCCCTCGCTTTCCGAACGCATTTACCGCGAGGCCAACGAGCTTGTATATCTCCGCATCGTTATGGGCGACGATTATTATCTGTCCGCTCTCCGTAAGCCGGTCTAGATAATCCTCGAATGCCTCGGTCGTAAATAAACTGTTCTCGGTGAGCGCATAACCCTCAATACTGCGAGAGCTTTTTGTAACAGGTATAGACAGCATGATGACATCGAACTTTTGCTTGGTTGTGCGTACATAATTTCTGCCTTCGGCTATTACCGGAGTTATTTGAGGATGGCCTGAATATATACCGCCATTGAAAGCGCTGTATTTCTTGACGATTTGAACGACATCAGGGTTAACCTCTACCGCCGTGATGTTTTTTACTCCGCCCAGTAACGCGATTACAACATCGCGCCCGCCGCCGGGTCCGATCGCGAGAGCAGTCTGTTTTTCCTGGTCCTTCATAAACAGGAAAGGAAAGAACTCGCCATAATGTAAAGTAAGATGAGCTTTTTCCTTCTCATCTTTCAGGATCGCTTCCAGGTTGTACATGGCTGAGCCGGCAGCTCCATCGACGAATAGAGTCATCTCGTTGGGCAGAAGCTCGCTTTTGACGAGGTCGGTCCGTCCGAACGAACTCCAGCGGCTATCCACGATCTTCGCCTTGTAGGCTGGATTCGCGAGCATCCTATACATGTCCTTGTTGGGATCCTTGGCGATGGGAACAGGAACAGATGAACCAGTCGCGATGAGCAAGGCGAATCCGCCGGCGAAAACAGTGAGCGAAGCAAGGGCAAAAATGGACCAGCGAAGACTCGGAAGGCTGAGGAAGAAGCCTCCAAGGGCTGCGATCGCCGCGGCGAGGAACACGGCATTGACCCCGCCGAAAGCGTCCATTGCAGGTACAACAGTGAGAGCTCCCATTGCCGCGCCCAGGAGGTCTGCGCCGTACAGAAGCGAGCTTCGATCCGAGTACTCCTGAAACAAGCCTGAGACGCAGAGACCAGCTGCACAGAAAGGAAGCAAAGCCAAGATTATGTAGAACCAGAAGCCAAAGCCCGTAATTGAATCCAATTCGTAGATGGAAGGATGAGTATGGCGAGTACGGCCAAGACCAGTATCAAAGGAAATATGAGAGCGCTCACCTTGATTGCCAGCTTGGGAATAGCCGCCCCGAATCGATTGAACAGCGCTCCGCCGAGCCCCAATCCGAACATGGCGGTCGAAGTTATCGCGAACACGAAATGGTAACTCAGCATGACCGAGAAAATACGCGTCAACGCTACCTCGAAGGTAAAAACGGAGAAACTGATGAAAAATATCGCAGGCAGCACCGCTATGAAACGCGACTTGGCCTTTGCATCGATCACGACAATGCTCCTTTCGGGATCGCAACCACGATCATTCCCCGCTCAGCCCTGATTTTTGCGCCTCCGTTGCGTATCAGGCTGGCATGCTCTCTTTTGCGATGATCTGCGAATTGATGCAGATCGCCCTGTCCTGCATGACCAGAAAGTGCCCGCCCGAATTGCCTGGATTGATCAGCTTGCATCGCTGTGTTGGATTGCGATTTCCACCTCTTGGCGAAGAGTACAGTGCGGCTGTGAACCTTTTGTGAAGCTTGTATGTCATATCAATGCATAATGAAATAGAATTGGGTGCAGGTGGTTCATTGTGAAGACATTCGAAGGGCTGTACTTCGAGGTCCTGGCGAGAACGCTGAAAGACTAGGTATGATCGTGATGCTCATGCCCGTAGCTGTCGCAATGTTCTAGCAGCAGTGTCTGTGGGAATGGCCACCATGGTCGTGGCCTTTTGGCTTGTCATCCTGCGATGAATCTGTCGTCTCTTCGACCGGCACGAGGTTCATGCCGCACACCGGGCATTTACCGGGTTCGGAATAGGTTTTTGTGCCTTCGCAGCTCATCATGCATTTGTACCTCATAAAGACCTCCTGGAATCGATCCTTGATTCGTATACTTGTATAATATCAAACTATAACCAAAAAAAATTCGCCCAAGCAAAAATTCATAAAATTATCATCGAAGCATCATACGCTGCACACAAAGATATTGGATATAAACGTCATCTCTCGCGACAATAAGCCTGTAAGCTCGGAGTGATTTGACTTAGAAGGAAGAATGCAGCGCAGCTGGCGGGCCATGGCGTTGTGTTCCATCGATCCGCAGTCGAGTCGAGATGCATCATCGAACACCTCCAGTCTTTAGGGCAAGAACCTGAAACTAAGGTGATGCCCCTCAACCCAGAGCGCTGTCAAGTTCGCTTATCAGATCCGATACATCCTCGATCCCCACCGAGAGCCTGAGCAGCCCATCGTCGATGCCATAAGCTGCCCGTTTTTGCGCTGGCAATGATGCGTGTGTCATCGTCGCAGGATGGCATAAAAGCGATTCCACGCCACCAAGGCTTTCCCCAAAAGAAATTATAGAGAGCTTCGATACGAGCTGATCAACGGCATGCAAGCCGCCTGGAATTCTGAAGGATACCATGCCGCCAAAACCGCGCTTCAGAGTTTTTATTGCCAAATTATATTGGGGATGCGATGGCAGCCCGGGATATAGCACTTTATCAACCATAGGATTGGCCGCAAGATGTTCAGCTATGATCTGTGCATTTTCGCAATGGCGTTTCATTCTGAGTTCCAAGGTCTTGAGGCCGCGCAAGGTGAGCCAGGAATCGAAAGGAGAAGGGATAGCGCCGGCAGCATTCTGATAAAACTTTACTTGCTCCATGATTTGGTCATTTGATGTGACTACAGCTCCGCCTACTACATCAGAATGGCCATTGATGTACTTTGTCGAACTATGGACCACGGCCGAGGCACCAGACTTCAATGGATTCTGTAGATAAGGACTTGCGAATGTGTTGTCTACAATGAGAGGCACACCATAACGCGCTGCAACGTCGGCCAATGCTTCAATATCAGCCAACTTCAGCAATGGATTGGTCGGTGTCTCGATCCAGGCTAGCTTCGCGCCTAGCGCCAAGGCCTCTTCAAACCGTTCGGCCGAAGTCTGGTCGAAATAATCGATCTGAATGCCCAGTGGGCGATACATTCTCTCAAATTGGCGATAGGTCCCGCCATATATATCGTCTCCTGCGACAACCCGATCGCCTGGCTTGAGCATGGAAAGAACAGCCGCAGTTGCTGCTGATCCTGATGAAAACGCGGAACAAAACCTCCCCCCTTCGAGGGAAGCGAGGCATTTCTCCAAGGCATCGCGGGTCGGATTTCCCGTCCGTGAATATTCATAGCCCTTGTTCGTCCCGATAGCTTCTTGTGTGAACGTGGTACTCATGGTAATAGGAAGGATAGTCACGCCTGATGTTTTATCAGCGCCTTGCCCTTCGTGAATGGCGATTGTTGAAAAGTGCATTGTACAAGTCCTTATTTCTAGATTTTAAGCATATTCGCGAAGGAGATTCCCGACGAAGCGACAAATGCCGCGGTCCGCTCATTGCGAGGATTGAGAAAAAGCTCCCTCGGTTCGCCCGACTCAACGATGACGCCTTGCTCAAGAAACACAACTTTCTCCGCTATTGATGCGGCGAAACGGAAATCATGGGTTGCGATTGCCATTGTTACTTTTTCGGCGGCAATGGCTTTCAACGTCGCTGAAACCTCCGCTGCAAGCTCCGGGTCGAGCGCTGAAGTCGGTTCATCACAGAGCAGGACTTCCGGAGAATAGGCAAGCGCCCTTGCTATAGCTACTCGCTGTTGCTGTCCACCTGAAAGGGTAGAGGGATAGGCATCCGCTTTATCTGCAAGACCGACCTTATCCAGCAATTCCATTCCTCGCTTTTTGGCCTTCGATTCATCCCACCCGAGAACGACCGTCAAGCTTTCGGTGATATTGCGAAGAGCAGTGCGATGGGGGAATAGGTTGAATGCCTGAAATATCATTCCGGTCTTGCGGCGAAGACGCAGAATTTCATCGCTGCGAGGGTGTTTATTCGGGGCGAAGCTCACGCTCATGTCCCCCACGGAGCAGCTGCCTGCCTGGGGCAGCTCAAGGAGGTTTATGCATCGAAGAAGCTTGCTTTTTCCCCCTCCGGAGGGACCAATAAGCACGGTCACGGTTCCTTCTCTGATTGTTAAATCGATTCCTTTCAATACCTCAAGATTTCCGAAACTTTTCCTAATGCCGCTCAGCTTAATCATTTCGAAGCCTCCGCAGCAACCAGATTGCGCTCCAGACGGAGTTCGAGCCGGTTCTGCAAAGCTGATAGAACCGAACTGAAGGCCAGATAGATGAGTGCCGCTTCCGTATAGAGTATAAGCGGCTCGTAGGTGACTGCGGCGATCCTTTGGGCCGATTGAAACAACTCGGGAACTGTGATCGCAGCGGCGAGTGATGTATCTTTGACGAGAGAAATAAAGGAATTCCCGAGAGGGGGTGTCGCGACTCGCATAGCCTGGGGAAGAATCGTCCTGCGCATTGTTTGTGACCAGTTCATACCAATGGATTGAGCAGCCTCCCATTGTCCTTTTGGGATTGAGCTGATCGCTGCTCTCAGGATTTCAGAGAGATATGCCCCCATATTGACCGAAAAGCCGATCAGAGCCGCTGGGAATGCGTCCAGCACAATGCCGATACTCGGCAATCCGAAAAAGATGAGAAAGAGTTGAACGAGCAAAGGGGTTCCACGCACGATCCAGACATAGAAACGAGCGATGGCAGAAGCGATGGGCCCCCCGAAAAGCCGCGCAAGGGCAGCCAAAAATCCAAGCCCAAGCCCTAAAGCGAACGAAAGAAGACTGAGCGGCACGGTAAAGCAAAGGCCTGCTGAGAGGAAAGGCCAAAATGAGTCGAGCATAATCTTGAACCAACGCACTTCTTGCATTTGGCCTTTCCTTGCTTTTCAGCTCTATTTGGATACGTCTTCGCCGAAATACTTCTGCGAGATTCTGATATAAGTACCATCTGCCTTCATCTCAGCGAGGGCCTTATCGAGCGCGCGCAGGAGTTCCTCATTGCCTTTCCTGAGCAAAATGCCCTGCGCTTCCGCCGATTCCAGCGAATCGACGATTTTTACCTTTGCGTCGGGCTTCTGCTTTTTAAAATCCAGATACGAAAGGTTGTCGTTGATGACAGCGTCGGCGCGTCCGGAGAGAAGGAGGTCTAACCCCTGATTGAAGCCATCTACAGCGACAACGATCGCTCCCTTGTCACGAGCCAATTGGCCGAAATTGCTGGTAAGGCTCTGTGCTGCTCTCTTTCCCTTGAGGTCGGCAAAGGATTTGATAGTTGTGTTATCTTCGCGAACGATCAGGACGGCTTTGGATACAATATAGGGCTTCGTAAAGTCGTACTTGGCTTTACGTGCTTCCGTGATTGTCACTTCATTCACGACAATGTCGTAACGCTTGGCATCGAGTCCTGCTATAAGCCCATCCCACTTCCCTTCAACAAACTGTGCTTCGACGCCGATACGCCGCGCCACTTCGCGAGCAATTTCAACGTCGAATCCGACGAGGGTTCCTGTGGAATCATGATACGTGAAGGGTGCATAGGTACCTTCGGTTCCTACTTTGATTACACCTGCAGCCTTTATCTGATCGAGCAGAGTTTGCGCACTAACAGATGCTACTGAAAACAGAGCTACTATCGCGAGGACAACTGCCCTCGTGGCATTATTGAGACGAATATTCATGTTGTTTCTCCTGAAACTTAAATAGAAAAATCGGGGAAGAGTTGCGCGACCGAAGCGACCGTCATCCCCGCCAAATAATCTCGAACTACTTTATCGAGACCCGTCCATACAGGAAGTGTTCTGCACTCACCGGAGCGAGAACAGGATGCGGGGTTGGCGGTACAATCAAGGAGGGACGTGCGTCCCTCCAGCACCTCCACGACGGTCAAGAGACTGATCTCGGATGCAGGCTTGGCGAGTGAATAGCCACCGCCAGACCCGCGTTCCGAACGAATTATGCCAGCCGATTTTAGAGGAATGACGAGTTTAGACAGATAATGCTCGGGTATTCCTTGACGCGCCGCGATACTCCCCAGATCGAGGAGTTCAGTCCCGCCATGTTCGGCGAGATCGATGAGAAAACGCAAGCCGTAGCGCGACCGAGTGGTTATCAAGTTCATATTACATCTATTTAGACCTTTTTAGTATACTTCAAACGAACCTATATTGTCAAGTAACCCAGAGCAGCTGCTTTGCGAGCCCGAAACAAAACGTCATTGTTCAATCGTGGCTGGTACGACTGCGGCCGCGCTTTCCGGCTTGAGCACAAACTGGAAAACGATAACGCTGGCTACCAATACGATTACATAAGCGATAAAGGCAATTTTCCATTATCTGTTCGGCAACCTCCAGCGTTTGAACGAGATGTGCATCCCGTACGCGGAATGAACCGCGAAAGCGATGATTCTGGGAATGGGAATAATGCTATCGTGGATGAATTTGGAGGCGTATGGTTTTCCTCGTTGCAAGGCAATACGCACGTATGGCAGCAGAGGCGCAATCCGGTCACGGTTTGTCTTGGTCCCTTTCAATCCATCGACGGCACTCCAGGAATAACTGACATAAAGTCTATCTCCGCTCTTTCATCTTTCCATTGAACATGAAATGGCTTGGATGCTTCATCTTCGGTCAGAATACCTCGCTTATGGGGTTGTGGATTGAATTGCAGAAGCCCTTTTGTTGGATCAACAGCTAGGTCTCCATGAGATGCAGCGCACCTGAGGTCTGCAGTACCAGCAAACATAATTTGGTTAACTGTATTTGCCGTTCGACCTTCCGCAGCAAGCTTTAAGCAAAAGTCCCCAAGATCATGGATAGAAATTTCATTGAGCAGTTTAGTCTTGAAGAAAGCTTTCTCCCAGTATTGAATCCTATGTAGTGATTCCAGGACATGTCGCCTTCCAATACATTGCCCATTGAGATGCTTTTCCCTGACATAAGGAGATGTTTCATAGGTCCAGAAATCCTTGAGGTATTGAATGAGTAGTTTATGACTGGATGAAATCGCAAGGACAACAGATTCGACAATACCGCACGCTTTCAAGGCATCGATGATTCGATAGCCTCTTGATTGAATCCAGCTGACGTAATCGTCGAAATGGCTGCATCCAGGGATAGAATTTCAGATACTTCTCACCGTTCATTATTGAGTGAACTTGTATCGGTGTAACGCCCGCGTTGAGCTTTAGGAAGACTACTCTTGTTCCAATCAATTGCTATGCCGCGAGCCTAATCAAGGCCAGAGGTTCGAGCCGATCGGGGGGAGGAGTATTCTTTTATGATTGGATTCAGGATTTGAACGTAATAAGTGCCATTTCGAAGATATAACGAGAACTGTTTCTAACGCATTGAATCCTCCCTGGACGGAATTTCTCATAATTCCATCTCCTAATTCGGATAAGGATTCAGCGCCTGTTTTCTGGTAGCTGAACTATTTTCTCTCCCTAAAATTATTTAGGGTATGGGCCCTGCTGGACTTGAACCAGCGACCTACGGATTATGAGTCCGCAGCTCTGACCAACTGAGCTAAGGGCCCGGATTTCGTGCGGGTACGGCCGGCGCGTCCGCAAAAGAAGGAAAAATGCGCAAGCTGGCACGCGCACAAGAGGCGCAATGAATGTAGCAATAGTATGCGAAAAAGTCAACGGAAGAGGTCAGATGGCAGGGCAAGCTCGCTTTTATGAAAAGCACAAGCTTGGGAGCACATATAGCGAAACACCCGTTTGCTGCTACAATATCATGCCATGGAAACCAAATTGAATTTTGCTCAAGACGCAAGGCTGAAGAAACTTCGCCTCGCCCTGATTGAGCTTGAAGGGCTTCATTGGGAACGCGCGGCGGAAGTGGCGCCAGAAGCACTTTTTGAGATAATTTTAGAGCAAACTCGCGCATCGGGCACAGAGGCTCGGGCCTCTCAGCCACAAAGCCCGGCGCGCGATTCTCGCCTGACAGAAAGCCGCACACGTGCGGTTCGCGACATGCTCCGCAACGGTTCGTACAAGCCAGCAGGCCGCGCCAAGCCGTCCAGTGAGTATCTGCTGGCGGCGGCGCTCGATGGCGATTTTCCGCGGGTGAATCCTTTCGTGGACGCGGTGAACCTGGCAAGCCTCAAATATCTTTACCCTATGAGCATTTTCGATGCGGACAAGGCGGGGAGCGCGCTAGTGTGCCGGCTTGGCGCGGCCGGGGAGTCGTATGTGTTCAACAGCGGCGGCCAGGAGATCGATCTTGAAGATCTGCTCTGCGTCTGCGCCAAGGCGCCTCCGCGTGAGCTCGGTGTATCAGCGATGGGGCCGGCAGAGCTCGGCATACCCATCGTCAATCCGGTGCGCGATTCGATGGCCACCAAGCTCTTTGAAGGTGCGCACAATGCAATCGCCATCATCTATGCTCCCTCTGGGGCCGAAGGAGCCGATCTCGAACAGGCGGCAGCCGATATTGCCGCATGGTGCGGGCGCGCATGCGATCGCACTGCCATCAGGCTTGCTTCCTTGTCATAAATGCAAATAATGCATAGTATTGCTAGCCATGGAGATTCTGAGTACCAGCGAGGCTGATCTCGCCAAAGCGGCCCGAGCGCTACGTGAAGGAAAGCTCGTCGCCATTCCCACCGAAACGGTCTATGGGCTTGGGGCGAATGCCTATGACGAGAGGGCGGTCGCCCGTGTCTTCGAAGCAAAGGCGCGGCCTACCTTTGATCCGCTTATCGTGCATATCGCCCGCATCGAAGATCTGAATGTGGTGGCTCGTGAGGTACCGCCTTCAGCGCGCGCTCTTGCAAATGCGCTCTGGCCGGGGCCGCTGACCATGATTCTGCCAAAGAAACCGGAAATTCCCGATATCGTGACCGCGGGCCTGCCGACGGTGGCTGTACGTTTTCCGAAACATGCAATTGCGCAAAGAATTATCGCGTTGGCAGGCGTGCCGGTAGCTGCGCCCAGCGCTAATCCCTTTGGATATATCTCTCCGACAACCGCGAAGCACGTCATAGCGATGCTGCGCGATAAGGTCGATTTTATTGTGGACGGCGGTCCCTGCGATGTCGGAGTTGAGTCCACGGTCATCGACATGACCGGGACTTCGCCGATCATCTTGAGGCCGGGTGGCATGGCGCTCGAATCCATCGAGGCAATTATCGGAAATGTATCAATTCAGGCACAGCCAGGCCGCTCGCCAGGAACCACGAATACGCTGGATACAGCAGGGGTTCCGGAGAAGGGGCTTGCAAGCCCGGGGCAGACTTTGAGCCACTATGCGCCGAGCACTCCACTCTATCTATTCGATGCGGACAGCCTTCCGCGGAGTGCAAAGGAATCCGAAATTCCGCACCCTTCTGTCGCGCTTGTATTCGATTCGATACGCGCCAAAGAGCTCGAGTCGTATCATATATTCGAGCACGTGGTCGCTCTCGCGCCAAGCGGAGACATGCGCGAAGCGGCCGCGCGGCTGTTTTCTCTTCTCCATGAGTTCGATGCAACAGGCTATGAGGCGATCTTTGCCGAACGCGTTCCGGAGGCGGGCCTGGGAAGAGCCATCAACGACAGGCTCTACAGGGCTTCAAAGAAATAGGCTGGTTATGGGACGGGCGCAAGAGTGGGCTGTGATGTGTCGGGTGCGGGTGCAGCGGGCGCTGGAGCGGGCTGCACACTGGCTGGCTGCGGAAGCGTCTTCCCTGCAAGCATGAAATCGAGCATATCCTTCGAGCTGATTCCGTAGTACATTTTCCCGTAATTCAAAGCCGCAGCGATAATGTTTTTCGTGTATTGTCGAGGTTCTGCCACAGGATACAGTTCAATCAGAATATCATCCTCGAGATTTCCCCAATCCCGTGCCCATTGGGCCATGCGCGAAGGCCCGGCATTGTACGCGGCGATGGCCCTGGCCGGCTTGCCATCGAATCGCTGCAGCATGTAGCCATAATAGGTAAGACCGATAGTCAGATTATCCTTCGGGTCGAATAACGCATACTGGCTCATTTTCAAGCCGCGCGCAGTTTCGGCTGCGGTGCTGGGCAAAAGCTGGCTCAACCCCATCGCCCCAGAACGCGAAACAGCTCGCTGATTGAACATGCTTTCGGATCGCACAATAGCATATGCGAGAGGTTCGGCGATGTTTCGTGGCGCGGTGAGCTCCGAAAAATGCTCTGGCCATGCCCGTGGATAGAGCAGGGCATAGGCAATTTCAGGCTTGGCTGCTGGTTTGCGGGTGGCCGCTTCAAGGCCGATACGGAGGGCGGGATAATATTGTTCATGCTCGGTGAATTTTGCTGCAAGCCACAAAAGCGAATCGGTGCTGAACGGAGAGAGCACTGCAACCTGCTTCGCAGCAAGCGCTTCCAGACCATAATCGAGCGATTGTGTGATGAAATCGAGCACTTCCTTGAGCTTTTCGTCGCTGACTGGCGCTGCATCAGACTGGGGAAGCTGGCTTGTAATTGCTGAAACAATATCGAAATTCTTGTCGAGGACTGGCGTATCCGCAAGGATTGGCGGCTCTCTGCCCAATCGCCATGCGGCGAGCGTACGGTAATGTTCCTCGATGCCGTTTTCGCGCAGGAGCGCTTGAAAGAAGAGAGGCGAGGTATTTGGCGCCAAGGGCGCCGAGAGTGCCGAGGATGCTGAGGAAATCTGCGAATTCGAACCTGAATCCGGCTGACTTTGGGAAACAGCGTTTGTCGCCGCATTCGGACTGCTTTGGTTTTGGTTTGTTGGCGCGAGCCATTTCCAGAAATCGCTTTCTGTCGACAAATCAGCGGAGGCGCGCCCCGTTTCGATCAGCCTTCCGGAGAGATACAGCAAGGGTCCTTTCATGGATGCGGTCAGTTTCTGGCTCATGAGCACGCAGAGCCTGACAACATCGTTCCACGCTCCTTCTCTTAAAAGACGGCGCATGTAATTCGCGACGATATCTTCGAAATAGGAAGGGCTCTTCCATAAGGCGGCGGCTTGCGAGAGGGCGGAGAGCTCCAGGGATCGCTTTGCCTGAATCCCGTTCGCATCATCCTGTCCAAGGTCGCCAAGCGCGGAGTCTGTGGCTGCGATGGAATTCATGGTGATATCGAGCCAATACCAGAGCGCCGAATCCGAGTCTTCGCCGGAAAACGCAAAGGGAACAAGGTCGATGAACACGCTTGCAGCGGTCTGGTTTTCGCCCAGCCCCTGGTACATGCGGGCGAGATAGAAGGCCATAACCCATGAAAGCTCGGTAGAGACGCGTGCGCGGTCGATAATGGGCGCGCTATTCATGAAAGGCGCGCGCTCAGCGGCGGACGCGGAAAGCGGCGCTTCGAGCGAGCTTTGCGATGGTGCCGGCGACGGCGCGGGCAATGCAAAACCGAGAGCCTTCAGGAAAAAATCGATGCCTTCCCGATAAAGACCTGCGCCATAAAAACTCTTGCCCAGCTCCGAAATCCATGCCCGCGGAGTGTCTGACCCCGAGAATGTGGGCAGAATCGGACGCGCATAGGCAATCGCGTCGGCATAGTTCCTTTCTGTGGCTGCGGCGCGGAGCAATGCGAGCGCTGCTTGATTTTGCGGGACATTCGGCACGGCGGCATAGAGCCTGTAGATTTTTGCGATATAGGAATCGGGTGTTCGTGTTTTGATGAATGGCGGGCCATTTGCAGCCCAGGAATAGTCCTGCATACCAAAGCGAGCGTTGTATTCCATCCAGGAAAGCTCGGTACTTCGGCTTTTTGCTGTGCTCGGCATTGCCTTGGAGAGCTCGGAAACCAGAGCGAGGGCGTCCGGAAAAGAGCCTTGGGCTATCAATGTATCATAGAGATTGCGGTACATGGTCCAATCCGGTCCGAAGGACTGAAGCCATTCGCGTGCTGTCGAAGCGGCTTTTGCAAGCCTTCCCTGAGTCGACAAAAGCGAAAAGAGCGAGCGCCCGGCTTCCAACGCCGCGGGCCCTTTCGCGAAGCGGAAGGCAAGTGAGTACATGAATTCGGCAAGGCGCGCCTGTTCTGGCGCAAGCCCAGCGTCTCCGGCTTGCATGCGCATCTGTTCGGCTGCAAAGAAAAATCCCGAAGGGTCGGCAGGCTCGGTCAGAATGGGGAGCATTTGGGGCGGAAGCTGGAAAGGCGCTTCTGGCGTTTCAGACGCTTGTGGCACTTGCAGAACGGAGGAACCTGGAGATGAACCGGGCAAGGATTCAGAATCGAGCGCTGTCAATGGGAAAGGCGCGACGCACACTACAAATGCGAGCAGCATCACAGAAAAGCATTTCATCCGCGCGTTACCTCAGTTTTCCCACAGCGACAAGCATTGTCGCATGCTGGTCATATGCCCTGCCATCAAGATCGCCATAGATTTCGATATGCGTGAACCCTGCTTTGCGAAGCAGCGCCCGAAGTTCTGTCCCCGAGTAGAGCCGAATCGCGAACGCTCGCTCGAACACAAGCGCTCCCTTTTGGGCTTTCCAGAAGTTGCCCAGCTTTTCCCATTCTCCGATGATCGAGTAGCGGGCACTTGCATTCCATCCATCGCGAGCGATGGTTTCTTCCTCGATAAAATCGCGCGCCGCGGTTTCCTTCCCTATTGTTTCAAGAACGAGAACCCCGCCTGGCGCCAAACTTTCGCGGCAGCGCTTCAGAAGCCCAAAATCCTCGCGGGCATCCGAAAAATACCCGAAACTCGCGCCGAGGTTGACGCAGAGCGCAAATTCGCCAGGCCTTGCAAACTGACGGGCGTCCTCCTGCACGAACTCTATCGCAAGCTTTTCAGCCTCGGCGCTCTCGCGCGCAGCCTCGAGATAGCTCGCGGTGATATCCACTCCTGTCACCTGGAAACCGCGGCGCGCAAACGCAAGGCTGTGCCTCCCAACTCCGCAGCACAGATCGAGTACCTTCGCTAGCGGCTGTATGCCCGTCAGCGCGAGAATATGCTCGACCTCCGGATCCGCGAGCGCCCAGCGCGTCTCATCGAACATAAAGGGAGCGAAGGCATCCCAGAAACCTTCATCCTCGAACCATTCATGTTTTTTAACTGGTTTCTTCACTGATCTTTTCACAAGGCGCCATAATCCATAATGAGCGACATCGCATAGGTGACATTGTCCATATCGAGCTCATCAGCGCAATCTGAAATCACATCCCTCAATTCTCTCCATTCGGCGAGTGTGAGCGGTGTTCCGTCATATTCTTTGAGCAGCACGCCTGCGAATGTGGCAATTGCGAGCGGCATGCGGGCTGGATCGGTTTTTAGTTTTTCCACTGCAAGGCCTGTAAGCGCTTCGCGGGTGGAGCGGGGGAGCATAGGGAGCCACTTGTCTATTGCAAGCGAAAGGTCCTTTTCGGTCCACGCGCGTCCAGCGAGAGCGCTGAGGCTGTCGAGAAGGCTGTTGATGGCTCTTACTTCCGGTTTCATGGCAATAGTCTCCTTCTCGTGATAGTTTTCCTAGTCATATTATCGACAGAGATAAGAGCACCCTTGAAACAAGAATGAGATGGCAGACTCACGCAAGCACAATCAAAAGAATTATTCCGTCGTAGAGCGCATGACCGAGCGCGAGCGAATGAAGCCCGAATCCTTTGAATCGCAGGCTTGTATAGAAAGCAGCGAGGACTGCGGCAAAGCCGATGCCGAAGATTCCCTGGGCATGATGCGAGAGCGCGAATATCAGAATCGACACGACAGCAGCTGCATTGACCGGGGCACCTGCCTCCATAAGTCCATCGATCATGAAAAATCGGAAGAACAGCTCCTCTGCATACCCCACCGAAAGGCTCGACAACAGGATCAACGGAAATAAAACCAATAGCGGAAGGCGGTTATGCGCAATAAAGAGTGGATTTGCTATGCCGCTCAGCCAGGAAACCAGCACACCGACTCCCGCGCAGCCCAGGCTGATGAACATTACCACCAAGGCCTGGCGCGCGTCATGCCGGGAAGGAGCTTGAACCAGCGCTTCTTTCCATTTGCTTTTTGCAAACAGGGTCAGCTGGCTGGCGATATACAAAACAAAAGCGATGCGAATGACATTCTTGAGCAAAACGCTGATAAACCATAGAGCCGAGAATGCGAGTGGTTCAGGAATGGCAAGCAGAATGTCAGCCCACGCGGTGATATAGGCGAGCAGCATGATGATGTATCCGGAAAAGCGTTTCAGGGAGAGGTCTGCCATTTCAATAGCACATTACTACGAATTGCTGTTTGTGTCATTCAATTTTGAAGCGGGGAAGCAATATTTCGCGTCTTTTTTATGAGGATGAGGCAGGTGCATTCGCGAAAGGCTGAGCATGCGGCGCGAGGTTGGCGGCGCCGTTTCGCATTGTCCATAAAAAGATGCTGGCGGTTTGTCGGAACGCGGGCGGAACCTGCCTGTATAGCTGCGATCGGATTGTGGCTGGGGTTTTTGGTGGGCGGCAGTGGGCTCCTGGATTTGGTCTTGGCGTGGGTAGCGGCGGCTTTTGCAATTGCCATGGAATGTTGGCCGAGGAAAACGAGGGGAATGCCGCGGACTCTGATGATTGTGGGGGCACTCTGTTTCGGTCTGGCGATGAGCGCAGGCGTGCTTCGCTATCAGGCGCAGCAGGGAAGCATGGCGCAGGCGGTCTCGCTTCAGGGTGGAGTGCATCTCGAGGCGGTTGAAGGAGTCCTTGTCGGGGACACACAGGTCACTTCCAAGAAAAATCGGCGGTTCGATGTAAGCGTGCAAGCAGCAGAGTTTGGCGCGCCAGGAATCAAGGCGCGATGCGAATGGAAGCGAGCAGTGTTCTTGAAGCGGCCAGCATTCTCCTTGACATTGATTACCGGCGCAGGAGAGCGAATGCCCGCAGTGACCTCAATTCGTGCTGAAAGGCTGAAAAGCGGAGATTTTATATGCGTGGATGAACGTGATTTGAAAGTGAGCGGGACTCTCCCGCTTCTAGCCAGACTTAGGGCTGCGATTGCCGCTCGCTTTGCGTCGGCGCTCTTTGCAGTTGCAGGCAGGGCTGGGGCGCTCGCGCAAGCGCTGCTGCTTGGAGTGAAGGACGAGCTGGATACGGAATTCAAAGGCCTCTTTCAGTCGGCCGGGTGTGCGCACATGCTCGCGCTTTCCGGGCAGCATTTGTCGATTATATGTACACTTGCGGCGCTCGCGGCGAAACGGGTACTCCATAGGGAAAAGCTGACTCGACGAGCGTCGCTCGTGTTCGCGTGGTTTTTTGTGTGGCTTGCAGGGCCCGGGCCTTCGCTGCTCAGGGCGGTATTCATGCTGACTGCTGCTGAAGTTGGCAGAATGCTGGACAGGCCACAATCTAGTTTTGCTCTTCTTTCGCTCGCCTCGCTTATGCTTGCGCTTTTCGATCCTTCTTCGACTACGTCGCTTTCGAGCATATATTCTTTTGCCGCGATGGCAGGGCTCGTGCTGTTTGCTGGCCGGTTCGACTACGCGCTGAGGCCATACATGCCCGCCCGGATTTCGCAAGCGTTTGCCGCATCCTGTGCTGCGGTATGCGGGACGGCGCCAGTTTCGATTCTTGTATTTGGAACATTTGTTCCGGCTGGCATACTCGCCGCAACCATTGCCGCGCCGGTCATGCTGGTTTTCATGTGGCTGGGTCTGGGAGCGGGGCTTATAGGAGTCTTTCTGCCGATAGTCGCGAGCGTGTCGGCACCGCTTCTTGGAACTTTGCAGGACGTTCTGCTCGCAATTCTTTCTTTTGGGGCGTGGCTTCCTGCTCTGCAGACAGGGACTGGAATGGTGGATCGCGCCTTGTTCTGCGCTGGAATTGTTTCGATTTGGGTGCTGATATATGCTGTACCCATGCTCCAATGGAAAAAATCGCGCGCTCAGATGCAGCGGATGCGCTTGATATTGCCGAGTATTTCTCCCTGGGGTGGGCTTTCGTTATGACAACAAACTTCGATTCGCCTGCATCGATTCGCGCTTTCCTCGAAGCACAGGGGCTGGCGGTCAGCAAAAAATTCGGGCAAAACTTCCTCGTCGACCGCGGCATGCGCGAGCGAATTATCGAGGCGCTCGATGTGCAGCCCGGCATGAGTGTGTGGGAAATCGGGCCCGGCATCGGCTCGATGACAGAAATCATCCTGCAAAAAGGCGCGGACCTCACCACATTCGAAATAGACTACGGTTTTGTGCGGGTGCTGGAGGAGATGTTTGGCAGCGATTCTCATTTCTCGATTGTAAAAGGAGACATGCTCAAGACGTGGCGATCCGTGTCTGAGCGCCCCGATCGCATTTTCGGCAATTTGCCCTACAATGCGGCATTTGCGATTATCGCTGACCTTTTAGAACAGGATTGCGTGCCAGCGCGCATGGTGTTCACATTGCAGAAAGAAGCAGCGCGCCGCCTGGCTGCTCGTCCGGGTACCAAAGATTATTCTTCTCTCAGCGTGCTCTGCGCGTCAGTGTGTGATGTGCGCATCCTCTTCGATATCGGAGCGAGTGCGTTCTGGCCTCAGCCGCGCGTGACGAGTTCTGTGGTGCTTCTTGTGCCGAAAAAGGATCCTGTCGCTCCCGAAAAGCGTAAGGATTTTTCCGATTTTGTTCGCGCTGCGTTTTCTTCCCGCCGCAAGACACTTCGCAATGCCTTGCATGTGTGGGCGCACACGCATATTCTTTCGATGAACGAGACCGAATTTGAGTCTCTGCTCGCTGCCTGCCTGGCGAAAATCGGCGCTCGGCCCGATGTCCGCGCCGAAGCTTTGCCTCCCCGACAGCTCTGGGATCTCTATGATCTCCTCACCAGCGCCAGCAACAGCGCCAGTACCGGAGCCGGCGCTTGTACCAGCACCAACGCTAGCGGCAGCCCAGCCTAGCCTCATCGCTTCTTGCTGAAATCGCGCTATTTCTTTATCATATTTCCGCAATGAGCGAAGAAGAAGTAAAGCTGAGCGTCGTCGACGAAGAAGAAGTCGATACTGTCATCGGTTCTGAAATCGAATTCGATGGCGAGATCGAATCTTCGCAATCGCTCATGATCAAAGGGAAAATCTCGGGCAGCATCCGCTGTAAAACCGAGCTCTATATCACCGAACAAGCAGAAGTGAACGCGACGATCCACGCGGCCACAGTTGTCATCCGGGGCAAAGTGCGCGGCGATGTAAGTGCGGATTCACTCATAGCAGTGCTCGATTGGGGTCATGTCGAAGGCGATCTATCGGCGCCGGACATTTACCTCTCGCCGGATTGTTTTTTTAATGGAAAGACGGTTTTCACCTCATGATGCATAAACGGCTCAAACAAGCGCATATTTTGGTCTTTTGTGTGCTTCTGCTTCTGGGCGGCGATATCGGGTATGTGTTTTCGCAAGCCTTGCCCTCATCTATTGCCGCTCCCTACGGGATGACAGGCTCTGATTTGCTCCGCATGAGCCAGGAAGGCAAGCATAACGAAGTCGCGCTGCTTGCTCCGGAAGTTCTAAGAAAAAACCCTCAGGATCTCGATGCCTATATCGCCTATGCGTGGAGCATGAACGCGCTCAAAGAATATACCAAAGCTCGGGATATTGCCCAGGGTGGCTATGCAAAGTTCAATGATCCACGCCTCGCCCAGGCGCTTGGCGAAGCGCTGTACTATCTTGGAGAAAATGCCGCAGCGCTTTCGAATTTTCAGGAATACCTCGCAAAATTCCCCGAAGGGAACAAGGTAGCGAGCACGTATTATCTTTGCGGCGAGCTGTTTGTGCGAATGGGGAAGTTCAACCACGCGGATATCGCGTTCAGCACCGCACTGCAGTACAACCCCAGCAATGCCCGATGGTGGGAGCGCCTGGGCTGGGTTCGGGAAAAAACTTCGCGCTATCTTGCCGCGCTCAAGGCGTACGAACAGGCTATCAGCCTCAATCCCAGCCTTCAGGATGCGCAGAGCGGCAGAATGCGCATGCTCGCCAAAATAAAGGACTGACCTTTAAGGAATATCGATATATGACACTGCTTCGCGTCGCGTTCCAGACACTGGGATGCAAACTCAACCAGCTCGAGACAGAATCAGTCGCTGATCGATTTCTAGCAACTGGTGCCAAGATTGTGCCTTTCCATGAAGAGGCCGATCTCTATGTGGTGAATACCTGCACAGTGACCTCCAAAGCTGAGCAGAAGGCGCGCCACGATATCCGTGCAGCGCTCGCAAAAGTGCCGCGTGCGGTTGTTGTGGCGACTGGATGCTATGCGCAGATGGAACCTGGTGCGCTGGCCGCGCTTGGAGAGCGCGTGATTGTGATTCCGGGCGACCTCAAAGCGAGCCTTCTTGCACTGGCCGAGTGGCTTTCCGAGAATTGGCAGGGGCATGGAGAGCTTTTGCACGCGGTGCAGGAGTGGCAAGAGGAGATTCAGTCTGCGGCTGGTGTAGCAGCCGCGGGCACGCCATTAGCGGCCATGAATGCTTCGGCTGTGCCCGGCACAAGCTTGGGAGCACTACCCACAGACCGCTTTGCCTTCAACCCCGAACGCTTTGCCATGCACTCCCGCCCCGCCCTCAAAATCCAGGATGGCTGCAACAACCGCTGCGCCTACTGCCGTGTCTGCCTCGCCCGAGGGCCTTCGGTTTCGTTGCCAGCCCAGGAAGCCCTTGCCCGCGTACGCAAGCTTGAACAAGCAGGCAAAGCCGAAGTTGTGCTCACCGGCGTAAACCTCGCCCAGTACCGCGACAGCGCCCTAGGCCTCGACTTTTCGGGCCTCCTCGCTTTTCTCATCCAGGGGACAGAGCGTATCAATTTCCGTATTTCGAGCTATGAGCCTGAGCGCATCGACGATGCTTTTCTTGCGGTATTTGCGAATACGCGTGTGCGCCCTCATATGCACCTCTCGGTGCAATCTGGATGTACCGAGACGCTGCGCCGAATGGCTCGCCCCTACAGTGCCGAGCGGGTCCGCCGCGCGGTGCTCGACCTTCGGGCTAGTCGCCACGATCCCTTCCTTGCCGCGGATATTATCGCGGGGTTCCCAGGAGAAACCGACGCCGAATTCGAACAGACTTTCAGCCTCCTTTCCGAACTCGATTTTGCCTGGATTCATGCCTTTCCGTTCAGCCCGAGGCCCGGCACCCGCGCCGCGGACATGAAACCGCGCATCCCCGAGCGCATTGCAGGCGAAAGAATTGCGCGGCTCATCGCCCTCGCGCACAGCGGCAAGCAATCCTACATCGAGCGCTGGATCGGGCGCGAAGTGGAGATGGTGGTCGAGCACGAGGGTTTTGGACAGGATGACGCGGAACAGTTTGACCAGGCCTTGACTCGGCGTAGCGCTGAGACCCATCGCGGTTTGTCCAAAGTAGGGCAGCCAGAAGCGGACAGCAGCTCTGTGATAGCTGCGCTTAGTAACTTGCGAATCATAGGCACCACCGAGAACTATCTCAAGGCGGAAGCTGTTCAGAAAGGATCTGGCCGCCAATCCGGCATTCCGGCTGAGGCATTTAAGACAGACCGTAAAGCTTTAGAGGCGCTGGGTTTGCGTCCGGGAGACACAGTCAGGATTCTGATTCAGAATGTTCTCGCGGACCATAACGCCGAAGTAGCCGCATTTTTTGTTGATACTTGGACAAGTTGATCATTTATTTTTGCGTTATGACTTGATTTTTGCAGAATCTGCATTACACTTGCCATTGTAAAGTAATTTTCATACTCCCATTCAATGGGATTGGAAGAGGAGGTGTTTATGCGAAGCAAATATGTTGCGTATGCGGCACTACTGGCAATAATCGTATTGTTCTTTACCGGCTGCGATGCGCTTATAGCCAATGTGTTCAAGGACGCGAATTTGGGACAACCCAGCGCTGATAAAATCAAGGAACTGGATACAGCGGCATTAATCCAGCAGGCAGGTATTACATCTGGGGCAGTTTCGGATACTTTCATTCAGACTGTTATCGGCGATGAGGCCACCAAGAAACAGGTTCTTGAGACACTCCAGGGCACAGTCGACACCGGAACGCCTGCAGAGGCACAGGCCGCGCAGGCGCTCATCCTGGATATCAAGCTGGCCGATATCGGTGCCGATACTGTCATGGATAACCTTAATGCAGCGGTCGGGCAGCTGGCGACTCTGGCGAATAGCAACGAGGAATTGAAACCCCAGGACATCATCAATGCGCTCCTCCCTGCGGAACTGGCAAACAATCCAGCCAACCTGGCCAGTTTCATAGACAATCTCGCTGAGCTTGGAACGGATGTTGATACCTTGGCGCAAAAAATAGATGCAAATAATGGAACAGTTGCCGACGGCCTCGATATTGCCACTATCGCGCAAACGGCGGCGCTCGTGAAATTTGTCAAGATTGTAGAACCTGCCATAGGATATTCGACAGGAGAAGCTATCGCAAAAGCAGTGGAAGATCTAGAGAACGATCCCAATGCTGATGTTACAAAGTATTTTGCAGCCCAACCGGACATCGCCTCGCTTGCGGATAATACAACCCTGCAGACACTGTTTGATGCTGCCGGCCTGAGCGCCCTGCTCGACAAGATGAAGAGCGGCAGCTGAGAATCCTCTGACAGGAAAGGAGCAAATCTATGAAACGAAAAGCAATGATTTTCATGTTGTTGATTATGGCTGTGTTGGCGGCGACCGCGCAGACTACTCTCCAGTTTACAAGCCCGATGCCGAAAGACGCCCGCTCCATGGGCATGGGAGGGGCTTTCCGCGTATTCAGCCAGGGGTATTCGAGCTTTTTTGGCAATCCCGCCGGATTTGCGGGCATGAGCTCGCTGACCCTGATGGACATGAGCACCTGGGCATATCTAGCGCCCACCTCCGAAAATCTCGGCCGCGTTCAGAGCATTGTAAGCGGCAGCGCTTCAGATTCTGATATTCTGAGCTGGGCAGGCGATTGGCTTGCAAAGAACAACGGCCTTGGCGCCGGCATGTCTATGGGTGCAGGATGGGTGGGGGCCAAAGGTATATCTCTTGGAGTCAATCTTGTCACAGATGAGTTGGCGTATGGGAACTCGTTGCTTGGTGCAAAACTGCTCAGTACAACCCAGGCTAACGGCGTGCTTGGCCTTGCATACCCCATACATCTCGGACCCGTATGGCTCAAGATCGGTGTCGATGGGAGGGTTTTCTACAGAGTGCAATCGAAGCCAACGACAGGGTGGGGATTCAATACGATTCTCACCGATTTCCTAAATAATACATTCTCTGCTTCTTCCCTGACATTGCTCGGCGGCTATGGCTTTGCGGCGGATGCGGGGATTATTCTCGGCCTTGGGCCTGTCATGCTTGGATTCACCGCCCGTGACTTTGGTATGGAGTTCAAGGTTGGCGACTTCACAGCACAGGATGTCATCGACAAACAATTTAGCGCACTACCTCTCTCGGGAACAACCGCCGCTGCGCTCACTCCATCGTATACCGCGGGGCTAGGGATAAGGCTGTCCGAGAACGGCATGTTTGAGCCTTCTGTCTATGCTGAAGTAGACAATCCGATATCGCTCGTCAGCAGTACCGATATACTTTCGGATGTATTGAATTCCTTGCATGCAGGGGCCCAGCTGAGACTGCTGAGATTCGTCACGGTGCGCGGTGGATTGAATAAGGGATGGTATAGCTTGGGAGCGGGCATCGATCTTGCATTTGTTGAGATCGACGCTGCCATCTTTACTGAAGAACTTGGGCTGTATGCCGGAGATAAAGGGAGAAGCGGCATTTCGGTGCAGGCTGCGATTCGGTTTGGCCGCTGAAACGGTTGCTTACAGATCAATGATATAATAGCAAAGTAGAAGGAATAGTGATTTTAGAACAACAAGCCGCTGGTGCGATGGGCCAGCGGCTTGTTGTATGTTTCTCCATGCTTTTTTTTGCATTTGTGCAGCTGTTTCATCCGATATTATAATTGTGCAGTAAATACCGATGCCACACAGATGTCGCTAGCAAGCTGGCTATTGATTGCTGTGTGGTAATGTGGCTGTTGATGTGCCGGCCGAGAGTGTTTCGAGGACGATGGCCGCTTATCATTATAAAGTCATGTAGTTTGGAGGACTTGCGTGGAATATCGAGTGAACCGGGTAGTAGCGATAATGGCTTTGGCAATGCTGTCCTCTCTCAACCTTGCCGCCCAGACGGTTGTGCCAGGACTTTTGCCCAAGGATGCGCGGTCCATGGGTATGGGCGGTTCTTTCAAGGTTTTCGCGGAAGGATACAGCTCGCTATGGGGCAATCCTGCGGGGCTCGCAGCCAGGGGTTCGCTCACGGTTGCGGATAGCGCAACCTGGGCCTATGTACAGCCCACACCGCTCAATATTAAAAATATGGCTCTTCCGACTTCTCTATGGGTCAGATCACCATTTCTGGCATCATCGACAAGCCGCCCAAGTGAAACAGAATGACCATCTTGAAGCGTGAGCGGTTGCGAAAGCCGCAGGCGCGCGCTTTCAGT
>Ga0302253_1000619_pt1 | contig 27443 bp, 11 predicted proteins | sample AAG_RA_Trp_MG_FD_193537 | JGI IMG/M metagenome (GOLD analysis project Ga0302253, IMG submission 193537) | Enriched activated sludge microbial communities from anaerobic digester in WTTP, New Holstein, Wisconsin, United States - AAG_RA_Trp | ecosystem: Engineered > Bioreactor > Anaerobic >...
CGGGTGCTGCCAGGCGAGCACCGGAAGAGACGCATCCTCCTGCACCACCGACAGGTTTGAAACCGGAAGCAGGTTGAAGTTCAGATAAAAATCGTTCGACGGCAAAGACTCGTTCCCCGCACCGTCCACCGCCGTCACCGCATAGCAGTGCTCGGTCGGAGACGGCGTCGCATCCACCGCCGCCAGCTGCGCAACCCCCGTCTTGATCGGCGTCAGGCCCGTAATCGACGTGATTGTCGCGCTTGACGACCGGTAGAGGTTATACGTCACCGTCTCACCGGATGCCGGGGCTTCCCATTGCATCTGAATCCCCCGCCCCGCCAGTGTCAAAACCAGGTTCCGGGGCGGACCGGGCAGCGCCGAATCGGAAGAAACCGTCACGGGGGCGCTCATCCCGCCCGTCGTCTCCTCGCCGTTCGCCTGGCGGATCGCCGCCACGGCGTAACGGTAGGTTCCGTCCGTACCCGTCGTCTCGATGAACTCCGTCGCACCCGTCACCCGCGCATGGGCGCTCAACTCGCTCTCGCCCGGCGCCTGGCGGTAAACCTGGTACCCCACCGCCTCGGGAACCGCCTGCCAGCTCAACTTGATTTTACCGCCCGCCTGCGGCGTCGCCGTTAAACCTTCCGGCGCACCCAGCGGGGGAAGCGTCCCCTGGTAAACCTGCCAGTTCGTCTTGCCCGCAATCGTCGTACTCACGTTATCCAGATCGTCCGTCCCGCTGTAACTGAACCGCATGCTCTCCGGCGTCGCCTGACCCGCATCGGCAGGGAGAACAAACGTCCCCACCCAGGTCTGCGCGTCGCTCCCCTGGCGCGCCACTTCCGTCAGCGTCACCGCCGTCGCCTGGCGGCCCACACCGGACAAAAGATACGACAGTGCCGCCTGCGTTCCGACCTTCACCGGCTCATCAAGACCCAACGTTACCGTCACCGTCACCGGCGACTGGTTGTCGTTTTTGATCGGGTCTGCCGGCATCACCACCATCCGGCCCACCACGGGGCCACGGGTGTCGATCTTGATCGTCTGACCCGCGTCGATCTCCGTCCCCCGGTTCCCCACCTGGTCCCGTCCGGAGAACACCGCGTACGCCGTCCCGCTTACCGTCTCCGGCGTAATCGTAAAGGAACCCGCATACTGCAGGTCGCCGGACGGCGTCAGATCCACCACCAAAGGCACCCCGCCCGACGGCGTCACGCTCAAAAACGGCGCCGCCTGAAGGGCTTCGTTCACCGTTACCTGGACAGTCACCCGACCCGGAGCCATCCGACCCGTCGGCGGATCGTAAAAACCCTGGGGTGTGTAAACCACCGACGTCGCACGCGGAGCCACACGGTCCGATACCGCCGAGACCTCTCCCGACAGGTCGCTCTCGTTGTCCCCCGGGCTGACCGTCGTGATCCGGTAATAGTACGTCCCGTCCGAACCCGGCAGGTCATCCCGGGATAGTCCCGTCAGGGGCGATGCGTTCACCTTCGTCCCCTGAGAGATGCTGTTAAACGACGACGTCGCCCGATACACGTTATAGCCTTTCACCGACGTGTTCGCCGGCGCACGCCAGGACAGGACGATCACGCCGCCCGCCTTCGCCTGGGCCGATACGTTCGTCGGCATGGCCGGTATCGTCGTGTCCAGCGTTACCAGCACCTCCCCGCTCCGGGCTCCCACGCCTGCACGGTTCCGCGCCGCCGCACGGATCCGGTTCTCCCCCGTCGCCAGCTCCAGGGTCAGGCTGAAACGCCCTGAGTTGTCCACGGCGCTGAAAACGCCCGTCGCCGTCCCGTTCAGGTAAAGCGTCGCCTCCGACCCCTTCTCCGCCGTACCCGTTACCGTCAGGCTCTTTTTGTTCGTTACCGTATTGTTCGCCGGAGAACTGATACTTGGCGCCGCCGGTGTATCCAACGCGATGATCAGGTTGTACGTCAAGGTCGTCGTGTTCCCCAGCGTGTCGTATGCGACCACCCGGAACACATGACTCCCGTCGGTCAGGGGCAGGAGATCCAGGGTAAACTCGAACTGGCCGCCCGTCACACTCTTCAAGACCGTCCCGTCCAGCGTATACTCGATCCGGCTCACCCCCGAGGGGTCCGTCGCCGCCGCCGTGAAGGTGCAGGTTTTTCTCGCCGTGTAACCGTCGGTCAGCGCCGATCCGTTTACCTTCACGCTCGTCACGCTCGGACCCTGCGTGTCCGGAACCGGCGTGCCCGCAACCGACACGACCTCTTTCCGCTCCCCGTCGGACTGGTTCACCGCCGTGACCGCAAAGTGGTACTGCGTGTTGTTCGCCAGACCCGCCACACGCGTCGAGAGCGATCCCGTCGCCAGGCGCGGCGTCATCCCCGCAACCGTCGTAAACGGCGACGTCGATACATAAATCCGGTACAGTTTCACCAGCGAAGACGGACTCGATCCGCTCCAGGAGAGATCGACATATCCGCTGGAAGGCGATACCGCCAGGTTCGTGGGATTATTCAGGAGCGTGACCCCCGTCAGCGTCGTTCCCGTGCTCTCGTTCCCGTCGCTGTCCACCGACGTTACCTTGAACGGATAGGCCGTCGCCGCCGTCAGGTCCGTCCGCTCGTAACTGCTCTGGGAATTCGGAAGATCGATCCCCGTCGTCGCGTCGTTGAAGTAAACCCGGTAGCCCGACAGATCTCCCACGGCATCCGCCGCCGGAGTCCATGTAAACACCAGGCGGGTATCGTAGCAGTCCACCTTCAGGTTCGTCACGTTCTCCGGCGGCGTCTTGTCCCGGATCGCCGCCGATACCGGTGTCACCGCCGACGTGATGTTCCCCATCCTGTCCACCGGAACCACGGCAAACCACACCGTGGCGTTTCGCGCGAGGTCCGTCACCGTATACGTGAACGTCCCCGCGTTCACCGTCCCCTTCGGCGTCAACCCCTGGACGGTCGTGAAGCTCGCCGCCTCCGCGTAGATCCGGTAGCTCTGGATATCCCCCTGACCCGCCTCGTCGTACCCCGTCCAGTCGAGCGCCGCCGTCGTACCGATCCCATCGCCGTTCACCGTGAGCGTCGTCACCGCCTGGGGCGGAACGTCGTCGTAGACCACCGTGACCGTCGTGCCCGTCGCGCTCACGTTCCCCGCACGGTCCTTCGCCGTAAATACCAGTGTGTTCGAGCCGCTCGTCAGAACATGGGTGTACTGCCAGGTCGTCTCCGCCGTGTTTCCCACCACCTGCGTCCCGTTCAACAAAATCGCCGCGTAGGCCTCCTTCGTTCCGCTTGCCGTCAGGTTCTGGTTTTGGACCGGCGAAACGACCGGGTTCACCACTGGCGCCGCCGGCGCCGTCGCATCGTAGGCAAACGCATAGCTGTACGCCACAGACCGGTTCCCCAGAGTGTCTTCCAACTGCACCGATACCGTGTAGGACGACTCGGCAAAGGGAACGGACGGCGTGAAGATCAACTGGTTCGTCCCGCCCAGGCTCCAGGTTCCGTCCACCTCCTGGGCCGAAACGTTCTTAATGGATTTGCCCGTGTTCTCCAGAATCAGGCCGCTTGTCGCCTCCTGGTACGTGATCGTCACGTTCGCCGGAGGCGTATTCAGGAAACTGTTGTTCTCCGGAACGACCGCCGTCGCCGACGGCGCCACCGAATCGACGAACACGTCCACCCAAACCGACTCGCTCCGGTTACCCGCCGCGTCCAGTAGCCAGATCTCCAGAGCGTTCGCACCCTGGTTCAGGGTCCGGGTAACGGACCAGTCGCCGGTACCCGCGGAAACCAACCGGTAGTTGTTCATCCACACACTCGTCCCCGCCTCACGGGTTCCCGTAATCGTTACCGTCGCGTTCCGCGATTGGTTCGCAAACGGCCGCACCTGGAGCGGTCCCGTCACCACGGTCCCGCCCGTGATCGTCGGCTTCGCCGGCGCCTGGCCGTCCACGGTAAAGCTGAAGCTGTAGTCGTGGCTGTTCCCCGCCATATCCTTCGCCGTGAGGCTTACCGTATAGCTCCCGTCGGGCAGCGGTCCACCCGCCGGAGTGAAGGTGAACTTATCGTTTAACTCCGTCGTCGTTCCGGAAACCGTCTGCCCCCCGCCGTCCCGGACCACGACGCTCCCGATCACGAACGCGTCGTCTACCGTCCCGCCGTTGCGATCATAAAGCCTAAACCAAACCGTCGCCGCCTGCGCGACCAACGACCCGTTGCCCGGCGTCGTCGTAGACAGATACGGATACGCCGTGTCCGACACCTCCGGCAGGGATTGCGTCAGGCTGTTGTTCGCCTCGTCCGATTCCGCAATCGCCCCCGCGCTGTCCGCCACGACCGCCAGGCTGTGGCTCCCCACCTGCGCCGTCCACACCCGGCTCACCTGGACCGAGCCCCCAACGTCCACCACCGGGTTCACCGTCTGCGTCCCGATGCTCGTCCCGTCCACCTGGAAGTCCACCTTGAAGGCGTCCACACCCGGACCCGTCCCGTTGTTCCGGACCGTCGCCGTCAACGTCACCGTCTGACCGCCCGTTACACCCGTGGCGGGATCAGCCGTGATCTCCTCGATAAGATAGTCCGGCGGCTGGCCATCCGTCGTGAACTGCCATACCGGGCCGGCCGTCTCCAGCCCCCCGTTGTCCCGGGCGATGATCTGCCAGTAGTAAATCGTTCCCACCGTCAGATCCGCCTGCGTGTAGCTGAGCGCCGTGATTCCGTCGCCTACCTTTGTCAGCGCCGTCGGAGACGTCCCGAAGTACACGTCGTAGGTCACCGTGTCCGGCGGGTTCGGGTCGCCCCCCAGCCAGGAAAGCGTGACGCTCGTCGCCGCCGGAGCCACACGCACCGCGTTATGGGCCGGGGAAGGATTGCGCGGCTTAAACGGTGCGCTGTTCGGCGGCGGGAGCGTCACGCAAGGCGTCGGAGCCGCCAGCCACGGGCTCGCCGTCACGGAACCGTACGTCCCGTCGCCTCCCGGCTGGTTCGGGCCGTCGGCGTGGTTCCACCAGTTGTCCGTCGCATTGATCGTCGAAGACGTCGCGTTGTACAGACCCTTGTTCGTGTTCCGCAGGAAGTTGTTGTTGTGGATCTGGGGCGTGGCGGAATTACCAAGGTAGATGCCGTTACCGTTGTCCTTCAGGTTGTTGCAACTGATCACCGCATTGCTGCTGCCGGAACCCGTCAGGCGAATCCCCGCATCACTGCTGTTCTGGATCGTGCAGTTGCGGATCGTCGGGGAAGCGTTGTCAAGATAGAGATTGACCTGATGTTGCCAATAAGATGTTTCGCTTCCCCCGTACTCCACAATACAGTGCTCCAATATCGTCGAAGCGTCATGGGTCGCGTTATTAAACCAGATCCCCCGCCAGCTCCCGGGCGCAGGCGTCACCGCGTTGCTCGTAAACCGGATCGGCTGCTCCGCCGTGCCATGAGCAACCAAAGCGCCCGTATAAGATGAGCCATTTCCGATATAAAGCCATGCTGATGAAGCAAACCTCATCTCCACCCCCGGCTCAATCGTTAACGTCACCGGAGTGGTGGAGCCAGAGGTCGGGTTGTAAACATAAAAACTGTTCGTCACAATGTAGGGAACCCCTTCATTGCGCCAGATTGTGTCCTGGTTAATCGATGTCGACGACAATTCGATTGCCTGTATACTGTTCCCGGTAATCGTGTTTCCATGAATGTCACGGATATTCGCGTAGGCCTTGATGGCATAGCCGCCGTTGCCCGAAATGTTGTTGTGGCTGATCACGGGTTGAGACGACGAGGAAGACACAGAAATACCGGAAAACGCATTCCCGGTTATCGTGTTCCCCTGGCCCTCATCGCCGCCGATCGTCGGACTCGAATTGCCTTCCATCCGAATGCCATAACCGCCGCCGTTCCGGATCGTACAGTTACGGATCGTCGGAGATGCGCTGCTGATGTAGAGATTCGCCTTCCGAGATGTGGTTGTATCGCCTCCTCCATATTCCACAATGCAGTGCTCCATAACCGTCGAAGCGTCATGGGTCCCATCATAAAAATAAATTCCACCCCATCCCCCAGGCGCAGGCGTCACCGCGTTGCTCGTAAACCGGATCGGCTGCTCCGCCGTGCCATGAGCAACCAAAGCGCCCGTATAAGATGAGCCATTTCCGATATAAAGCCATGCTGATGAAGCAAACCTCATCTCCACCCCCGGCTCAATCGTTAACGTCACCGGAGTGGTGGAGCCAGAGGTCGGGTTGTAAACATAAAAACTGTTCGTCACAATGTAGGGAACCCCTTCATTGCGCCAGATTGTGTCCTGGTTAATCGATGTCGACGACAATTCGATTGCCTGTATACTGTTCCCGGTAATCGTGTTTCCATGAATGTCACGGATATTCGCGTAGGCCTTGATGGCATAGCCGCCGTTGCCCGAAATGTTGTTGTGGCTGATCACGGGTTGAGACGACGAGGAAGACACAGAAATACCGGAAAACGCATTCCCGGTTATCGTGTTCCCCTGGCCCTCATCGCCGCCGATCGTCGGACTCGAATTGCCTTCCATCCGAATGCCATAACCGCCGCCGTTCCGGATCGTACAGTTACGGATCGTCGGAGATGCGCTGCTGATGTAGAGATTCGCCTTCCGAGATGTGGTTGTATCGCCTCCTCCATATTCCACAATGCAGTGCTCCATAACCGTCGAAGCGTCATGAGTCGCATTGTTAAAAATGATTCCCCGCCAGTTTCCCGGCGCCGGCGTTGCCGCGTTGCTTGTAAATCGTATCGGCTGTTCTGCTGTACCTCGCGCAACCAGGGCACCGGCAAATGATGAACTACTACCAATTTCGAGACCAGTTGAAGGGGCAAAACGGACTTCCACACCCGGTTCAATCGTTAAAGTTACCGGAAACTCTGAATTAACAGAAACATAGACATTACCCGTCACAATGTAGGGACTCCCGGCAAGGGTCCAGGTCGTATTGGTCGTGATGTTGCCGCTGACGTTGGTCGCGGCAAATGAAACCATAGGCAGGAAAAAGAGAAGCGGAATCAGCAGGAGCAAAAAGGCTTTCAGCCAAAGTTTTCTTTTTCGTAAGTCAGCACCTCGGACTTTTGCCTCCATCCTTTCCAGATTTGCAGACGATTCATGGTTTTTCCACGCGCCGATGTCCATCATCGCTTCCCCCCATTGGTTATTGGCTGTATCAAATTTATACTTATCTCGATCCAAGTGCTTAGATTCTTTACCTTCATCAGAGATTGTCTTTGTCAATCTCACCCCCACCCTGCCCTCCCTCGTCAAGGGTGAGGGAACACTCTTGTGATTCCCCGGCTAGGAGGCTGTGTCGCAATTACAAAAACGGTCATTTCGAGCGAATGCGAGAAATCCTAATAGGCTGAAATACCTTAACTTTAAGATTCCTCCTTGCGGTCGAAATGACCCAAACACCCGTTGCGACACAGTCTCTAGGAGGAGGGAACGTTTGTGGTTCCCCCATACGCCAGGTGACGTTTCCGTGACACCCCGTCTACAGATGTTTCCCCTCCCCTGGGAGGCTGTGTCGCAATGTCATTCTGAGCCGTCAGGCGAAGAATCTCGTTTTTTAACATCCTGTTATGATTAGATTCTTCACTTCGTTCAGAATGACCTCAAACGGCAACCGGGTATTACGACACAGTCTCTCAAGGGGGAGGGTATGAAGGGAAGGGGGAGAAAACAACTCTCTCCTTTTTGCCCGAACACACTTACTTACACCAAACTCACCCCCACCCTACCCTCCCCCGTCAAGGGGGAGGGTACCTCTATAAACCCCACGGGAAACCGCTATAAACCCCACGGGAGACCGCTATGCCCCGCCAAAGGCTACATCGTAATGCCTGAGGCGCCAGCCGAAGAATCTTTTTCTTGCAATATGCCGTAACAATTAGATTCTTCCCTTCGTTCAGAATGACCACGATATGACACAGCCTCTCACATTGGACGAGACTCTGCTGTCTCATCGAGTCGATTAAATGCCCGTCACTCCGGGCAGGTTTTACACCCGCCGGAGACCCGGACACGTTCACCCGACGGCGCCTGCATTCGAGTACGGTTGCGCAGAAACGCGTCGTAACCTTCCCGGCCATCCCGGAGATAGACAAGATTGCTTATCCCCGCCAGCCGGACGAGTGCATCGATCCGATCAAACCGTTCGCCTTTTTCGTCACAAACCATGACGACTCCGGCCGGACTCCATCCCTCCGGCACGGCCCCGCGGAGTTGCGCAACCGCTTTATCCGCCTGGTTCGCAAGCGGCAAGTGAACCGCCCGGGGAATCAAATCCTTGCAAACATGCCTAGCCGAGACATCGATCACCAGCCAGGTCTGGGCGCCATTTTCTTCCTGAAAAGTCAGGACATCGACCGAACGGATTTCTGCCGCAGCGAAAGAATCGCCCTCCATGGCGCCGCCGGCAGCCTGCCAGGCAGAGAGGCCGCCGGCCAGAATGGAAGGATTGAATCCCCGGCTGTGAAGATCGGCGCATGTTTTCTCCAACCGGAGGCGGCGGTATCCTTCGTCGACCAGAACCAGCGTCTTTCCTTTGAGAAAGGTCTTGGTCCTGATGAAATCGAGAGGCATGTTGATGGAACCGGGGATCCGGAACCGTGAATACGCGTCCTGGTCCCTCACATCGACAAACTGGGCGGATTTATTATTCACATCCAGTTTCAAAGCGTTCGCCGCCGAAATATCGCAGGCAAAAACCGTCTTACCTTTCTGTCCCGGATTTTTGTTTGAAGCCTGCGCTGCAGATACCGGTGCAAAACCGCATACCAGGGCAAGCATCGTAATCAAAAAGGCCGCTATACATCTGTTCAATTTTTTTCCTCCCTTGTTCCCCTCCATCCGGAGGTGATGCCGTAATCACCTTTTTGCCCTTCCGCGCAAAGATCGCGGAACGAAGAGCCTGCCCCGTACTTGATACGGGGAAATCCAGCCTGACCAGCCATTTTTGGATACCGGCTTTCGAAGTTGTGTCGCAATGCCATTCTGAGCCGTCAGGCGAAGAATCTATGTTTTTCAACATGCTGAAACAATTAGATTCTTCACTTCGTTCAGAATGACCTCGAACGTCAATCGGGCATTACGACACAGCCTCAGGAGAGGGAGGCCTATACGGTACAACAGTAATCGTTTTACATCGGGACCGAACACATCGTTTACACTGCTGTTGATAACTGATGCTGTACCAAAGCATGTCCCCGACTCCTTGACGGCGCTTGACCACCCCTGTTAATCAAGGTTGACGTCCACGTTGCCAGCTTCACCGGATGTCACCGTCACCGCGGCGCTCCAGCGTTGCGTGCTCCCCTGGTCCACACGGAACTGATAACTCCCGGAGGGAATCGTAAACCCAGCCTTGCCCGTGGTATCGGTTGTCTCATGCCGGCCCAGGTAGCCGCCGGTCGTATTGAACAGGTAAACCTGCAACCCGGATACACCGTTGCCCCCCCGGACCGCCTTCACCGAAACATGACCCTCCTCGATCGTCATATCCGTATCCCGCCACTGGAATATGTCCGACCAGTACTGGCGGCCCAGGTAATCGATCCGCACCTTGTATTCCTCGTTGGGGAGATTGAACGACACCCGGCCGTTCTCGTCCGTCGTCCGGTTCTGGCCTAAATACGCCCCCGACGGCGTAAACAGGTACACCGGCAGCCCCGGAAGAACCCGCGCCTGCTGGTATAGCCCCGACACCGTCACCGCCACGTTCCGGTTCTCCAGGCCGAAACTCCCCGAAAGCGTGCCCGGAACCGTATAAACCTCCGTCCAGTGCTGATATCCCAGGTAATCCAGCCGGAACTTGTACGAACCGGCCGCCAGATCCAGACAAACCTGACCGGAACCGTCGCTCACCCCGTACATTCCCAGGTATGATCCGCCCGGATTGAACACGTAGACCCGCTGACCCGAAAGGGCATTTGCGCCGTCCGTCACCGTCAGGACAAATCGGCCGCCACCCGCGTTGATCTCGATCCCGTTCACCACGTCCGCCACGACACCCGCCGTCGTCCAGTACCGGCTCCCCTGGTAATCGCCCCGGAACTTGTAAGAATCCGCCGGCAGACGAAACTCCACGATCCCGTTCCCATTCGTCGTCCCGTTGATATTCAAATACGATCCGGCCGCCGAATACACATAAACCGGCGCACCCGTTATATCCTGCCCGGTCATGCTCGCATGAACATAGGCCGTTCCCTCCGGTATCGTCATCATAGGATTCTGCCAGGCGACCTCCCCGGACCAGTAGGACTGGCCCAGATAGTCCGCCCGGACCTTCACCGGTATCTCCGGCAGGCTGAACGTCGCCTGACCCTCCGCATTCGTGTATGCACTGAGGGAAAGATAACTGCCCGACGGGCTGAAAACATAAACCGGAACGTGATTCTTCGCCTGCACGTCGCTCCCCAGTGCCCCGTTGACCGTCACCGTCACATTCTGATGCGGTATCGTCCGGGTGTAGCTCATCGTCTCCGGAACACCGATCACTTCCGTCCAGAACTGAGCGCCCAGGTAATCCACCCTGATCTTGTAGTTCCCGTCGGACAGGTCGAACGAAACCTGACCGGCACTGTCCGTCGTGCCCGACAGGCCGATATAGCTGCCCGTATCCTGGAAGACGTAACAGGACACACCGGCAAGCGGCACGCTCTCGCCCTTGCGCACCGTGAAGGTAAACGACCCGCCTCCGGTATTCACACTTGCCGCAACGCTCTGATCGGCGACAACCACCGTCTCCGAACTCCAGTACTGGCTCCCCTGGTAATCCGCACGGAACTTGTAACTCCCGGCGGGAAGACGGAACGTCTTTAACCCGCCCTGATCGGTATTGGCCGTGATACCCAGGTACGCATTCGATGTGGAGAACACGTAAACCGGGACATTGCCGATCCCGGCGCCGCTTCGGCCTACCGTCACCGCCGCGTCGCCCAGGGGAACCGTCACCGTGCCGTCCGTCCAGTTGAACGCTGCCGACCAGTAGGACTGACCCAGGTAATCCGCCCGCACCTTGTACTCCTGTCCGGGCACATCGAACGTCCCCACACCGCCGCTCCCCGTCGTCTGGGACTGACCCAGGTAGTAACCCGCCCCGCTGAACAGATAAATCGTCACCCCTTCCAGCGGCGTCGCCGATCCGCTGAAAGAACTGTTTACCGTAATATTCACCACCCGGTGCTCGATCGTCACCGTCGTCGATGTGGCCCCCGTGACCGTCTTCTCTTCACTCCAGTATGAACTCCCCAGGTAGTCCACACGAACCTTGTAGGAACCCGACGGTACGCCGAAGCTCACTTCACCCGCGCCGTCCGTCGTCCGGCTCTGGCCCAGGAAGATCCCCGTCGCGCTGAACAGGTGCGCCGTCAAACCACTCATGGGAGCCGAAGCCGACTTGCGGACCGTCACCCTGAGCACGCCCCCGCCGGTGTTGATCGGAACATGGATGGTCCCCCCGCCGGTCACCTGGGTCACGTCGCTCCAGTACTGGTTCCCCATCACATCGGCCCGGAACTTGAAGGAGACCCCGCGCGGCAGGTTGAAATAAACCCGGCCGTTACTGTCCGTATCCGCGTACTGACCCAGGTAGCTCCCGGTGGAACTGAAGAGATAAACCCGCGCCCCCGATACCGGATCACCGGCAGTTGATATAACCACATCCACCGGATCCTGAGGAATCAACAGCGTCAGGGACGACGACCCCGTCACCACCGCCACATCCGACCAGAACTGGGCGCCCAGGTAAGCCACCCGCATCTTGTAGTTGCCGGAAGACAGGTCGAACGAAACCTGGCCGTTGCCGTCTGTCGTGCCCGTCATGCCCAGGTAGGTTCCGGCCGCATTGAAAACGCAGCAGGGAACACCGGTCAGCGGTGTATTCGCACCCTTCAGAACCGTAAAGACGAAGGCCCCGCCTCCCGTATCCACCGTCACCGGCGTCATCCGGTCCGCCGCCAGGGCCGTCTCGGCGCTCCAGTACTGGCTCCCCTGGAAATCCGCACGGAACTTGTACGACCCCGCGAGCAGGCGGAACGTCACCTTGCTGGTCTGGTCCGTCCCGGCCGTGATGCCGAGATAGCTGTTGGTGGCGGAGAAGACGTACACCGGTACGTTCGCATTGATCTGGCCGCTCCGGCCGACCGTCACCTCCACATCGGCCAGCGGAACGGCGACCGTGCCGTCCGTCCAGTTGAAGACCGCCGACCAGTACTGGCGGCCCAGGTAATCCGCACGCACCTTGTAATCTTTGGCCGGTACGGGGAACGTCACCTTCCCGTCGGCCCCGGTCGTGTGGGACCGGCCCAGGTAGGAACCCGCCCCGTTGAACAGGTACACATTCACCCCTTCCAGCGGCGCCGGGGTGCCGTTGAAAACCGTGTTGATCGTGATGTTCGCATCCCGGTGCTCGATCATGAGCACCGCATTCGCCGCCCCGGATACCGCCTTCACTTCGCTCCAGAACGAATAACCGAGATAGTCCACCCGGATCTTGTACGAGCCCGCCGGAACATTGAAGCTCACATTCCCCGCCGCATCCGTCGTCCCGCTCTTACCCAGGTAGCTCCCGCCCGCGTTGAACAGGTACGCCTTCAAGCCCGCCAACGCCACAGACCCCTCACGTTGAACCGTCAGATGGAAGACCCCGCCTCCCGCATCGATGGAAACGGGATAATTTCCACTGCCGGACACGGACAGAACACCGCTCCAGTATTGGTTTCCCATAATGTCCGCCCGGAATTTGAAAGCGGTTCCCGCCGGCAGTTCAATGGACACCCGGCCTGTACTGTCCGTATCGCCGTATTTGCTCAGGTAGGACCCATTGGCGCTGAACAGGAACACCCTCGCCCCGGCAGCCGGCACGTCCGCAGCGATAACCGTTACGTCAGCCACGGTCTTCGACGGCAAATGCCTGACGAAGAAGGGCGCGGCCTCCATCCAGGCTCCCGCCAGGCCGTGTTCGTCTCTGGCCTGGACCCGCCAGTAGTAAGTGGTGTTGTTGGTCAAATTCGAAGGCAGCGTCCAATTCAAAGCCGTGGTTTCATTCTGGGCGACGAGCGAGGTAAGGCCGCCGTCCGAGTAGACCTCATACCGGTAGGTAAGACCGTTTTTGTCCGGATCTTCCGCCGCGTTAACGGCAAGGTACGGCGTCAGTGTGACGACCCAGGCTTTGAGACCGGGATTTCTCAGGGTCGGCGCCGACGGTGGATCATTGGCCGTATTGACCGAGAAACTGCCCTGTACCCAACCGCTGTGACCTTTGCCGGCACCGGCCCGGGCTCGCCAGTAATACTGCGTATTGTCCTCCAGAGCCGATACCGCCCAGGCCGTGACGCCATTCCCGGACGCCAGGACCCCCGAAACCTGCCTGGCCGGGCTGTTAAACGTGTTCACCTTATCCAGTTCAAAGGTGTACGAGAGGGGATCGCCGTCGGCATCCGCGGCATTGGTCACGGTCAGATTCACCGTCTGGGCGGTTACTTCACTCCCCAAGGCGGGAGATGCAATGGTCGGCGGACCGGGGAGATGATTGGCCGTGTTCACCAGGAAAGAAGCCGGCGATGTAGAGGCCACGGCGCCATGCGCATCGGTAACGCCGGCCTGCCAGTAATATGTGGTGTTGTCATTCAACACCTTGTCCGCCGGAACGGTCCATGAGGTTATACCATCCGTACCGGCGGCAATACCGGAGGCGGATGCGACGAGGGCATTCAACCCGGAATCGGCATAGACGGCAAAGGCATAAAGCAGGACATCTCCATCCGGATCGACGGCGTTGTTTACCTGTAAAAGCGGTGTCCGCGTATCCACCTCGTCATTGTTTGCGGGCAAACCGACCTGCAAACCGGACGGAACGTCATTGGCCGTATTGACAAAGAAACTCCCGTACGCCCAGAGACTGTAGGCGCCGCCGTCGGTCGCCCGGACGCGCCAGTAGTATCGGGTGTTGTCGCTCAACAGCTGCGAAACGGTAAAGGAAGTCGTTCCGCTGCCTTGCAGAACACCGAGGCGGCTTATCACCTTGTTCTTCAAACCCGGATCCGAGAAAATCTCGAAATCATACGTCAGGACGCCGCCGTCGGGATCGGTGCTGTTCATAATCGTCAATTCCGGAGTCAGAACCGTGATTTCGCTTCCGTCAGCCGGAGAAACGATCACGGGCGTCGTCGGGGCATGATCGATCCGGGTCGGATCGCCGCCGTTCAGATATTCATCCAGATCGGATATGCCGTCGCCGTCGAAATCGCCTCGGCCGTCACGACTGAGATCCCCGAAATGCCTCATTTCCCAGTCATCGGGCATACCGTCGCCGTCCGTATCGTTGGCGGGGTAAATCGTCAAGGTCGCGGACCTGGCGGCAAACAGATCGCCGTTGGCGGCCTTGAAGGTAATCACATAGCGCCCGGCCTGACCAACGGCAGGCGTCCAGTCAAACACACCGGTGCCGTTTCCCTCATCGGAAAAAGCGGCGCGCGCTGGAAGCGGCGACGCGGACAGGACCGGCGTCGTACCGTCGGGACCGCTTGCCTCAACAATAAATGAAAGCGGACGGCCCTCCACGCCCGTCCGATCCGGGATGAACTGGAGGACCGGCGCCTGCGGCGTCGCACCGGCGTTATCGAAAACCAGGGTGTAGGAACCGGTCGAATTGCTGTCCAGGAGATTCAACTCGTAGATCCAGGTGTGATTTGCCCCTCTCGTCTTGGACAACCAGGCATTTTCCAGCCGGATGTTTTTCCCATCCGAGCGGACGACCCTTTTGAGAATCTTGCCGCCCGTGTAGGGATCGGGCAGTTTTACATACATGAATCCGGCAGTCACCGGCGTCGAAAGGGATTGATTCAACTCCGTCCCGCTTTGACCTGTATCCTGAAGCGTCGCCGAAGCCGATTGATCGGTTACGTCCGTATCGCTGTTTTCAGACTCATAAACCCGGTAAACACCGCCGTCTTTTGCCAGAAAATCTCTGACATTGTCTCTTCCCGGAAGATCGACCATGACGTCCCGGACCAGGAAATGCGTATTGACCGCTTTCATCAGCGATGTCAATTCTCCGCCCAGGGCATCGTCATGGGAGAATGTGGCATCGAACGCCGTAAATCGCCCGGAAAGCGTACAGGTCATGATCCACCGGGCAATCCCTGAGGTATTGGGGCCGATATCGCCGAATTCCGCCAGCAGGCTTTTCGTCGCCGGCCGGCCGTTGACTTCAGTGCCTTCGATGTTGAAGCCGATCAGCAAACCCCGTTCATTTTCGATAATCTTCGGTTGGGCCGAATCGATCTTCATGTTCCGACCCGTCCCGGTTCCCCTGTTGGCAACCCGAACACCGAGTGTAAAGGGAACAACCGGTTCTATGGCCGGGGTAAAGGCGTCATCGCCGTAAACGTCGGAGGGAAGAAAATAGTCCAGGGTAAACTCGGGCATCGGTTTGACGAAAATGTAATCGGGTGAGACTTCCGTCACATGGGTTTCACCTCCAATCGTGTAGGTCAGGGTGGCCCCGACATAGTAAGGCGTACCCGACTCAAGACCTTTGGACGCGCCCGTGGAAGGAATAATCAACCAGTGAATGTCGGCTGAAGTCGATGCCGCAACGGTTCCGGTTCCATCCACGGCATTGATTTTATCCATGGAATCGATTTTGATGAAAAAGAGCGCCGTTGTGTTGTTCGGATCCGAACTGGCAGGAACGGGATTACCTTCTGCGTCTTTAAACAGGACATCCACACGGATACTTTCCAGGCCGATATGGGAAAGAGCGTTGTTGATCCGCATATGGGCATCAAAAGCCTGCCGTTCCAACGTCGCTTCCTGTTTGATTTCAATCTTCACCGTGGCGCAAATGGAACCTTCGGCAAAGGAAGCGCCCCCCGGCAGGCATAAAAGAATCAATGCCGTCGACACGGAAAGGGTAGCAAGCAATCCGAACCGTCTTCTCTTCCTCATCGTATGTCCCTCCGTCGCAATTTCATCTTCAATACCGGTACGCTCATCCTTGGTTAATTCATGATAACGCTCAGTCCGTCGCCCTGATACCGGAACCGGTTAAAGGAAGCAGCAACCGAACCGGCCGCTTCTCCCATCAGTTTTACGGCAATATAATCGGACTGTTTTTTTCTTAAGACCCGCTTCAGGGGGTCGGCAATTTTCCATACGCCGTTCTCATGGAATTCCGACCAGTTATGATAGTCTGCAGGGTTCAAGACGCCGCTTTCCCCCGCAACGTATCCGCCGATACACCGGGCCGGTACGCCGGCGGCACGGCACAATGCGACGAACAGGTACATCTGCTCCGTGCAATCACCTTCCCGTTGGCTATAGGTTACACGTGCCCCGCGATCGTTGCTCACATAGCCCCGATAACGGATATTCCCGACGACCCAGTTGAAAATACGGTCAACGGTTTTAACCGGATCAGGTGACTTCAGGGACTTCGCCAGGCGCGCCAGCTCCGGATCATCGCTTTCGACGTAACGTTCAGCTTTAAGGTAGGCGGAAACATCCTCACCGGACGTCGCGGACGGTTTTTCCGAAATGACCAGGTCCGCGCTGACGGTGACGATTTTCATCCCATAGGGCGGGAAATTACGAAAAGCGAAGTGCAGCGACTGATTGCCCGCTTTATCCGCGATCAATTCATGGGGATATGAACTCTCCAGTCGGGAACATTGCTGCGTGGCGGTCTTCTTGACCGGGGCGAATACCCACAGATGGGATTCTTCGATCAGAAGGTTCGTGGTATTTTTGAGGGTAAAACTGTACTGAATCTGCCTGGGTAGTGCATCGCCCTGTTTTGATCCGGCACCTGCGGCAGAAAAACCAACGACAATAGAAAGAAGAACAAAAACTTTAAGGAAGTTTTTCCTGAATTCCCCCGGTCGCCTCATCAATCAAGGATCCTTTTCGTCGAATTTTTTGTTAACGCATATGAATCTCAAATCTTAATCGAAATTGACGTCCATATTTCCGTCCTCACCGGCCGTCACCGTCACCTGGCCGCTCCAGTGTCGCGCGACCCTTGCACGGAATGACGAAAAGATAATTACGGCACCGCCGCTGCGCCCGCATACAAACTTCAAATATCTATTTATATTCAATCAGTTAACAATCATGCATCGCGATAAACCGGATAAGAATAATTCACCGTCCGCAACCGGTATTTTTGAAACCGGCCGGACTCACGACCATTTAAAGTAGGAAAAGGGTGCAAAGACAGAACAGACCGGCCTCCCGTAAGTATTGGAAATACCGGCAGATAGTAGAAATGAAATTTATTGGAACAACCCCATTGGGAAATGGGAGAAAGGATCGAATGGAATAGTTTGACGTGCCTGACTACAAACACAGGCATACTTACTGTCCCCCGGTGTTAAAGTAAATATATGATGCAATAAAAGTTATGCTTTCATATCACCGGCATCATTTGATTTCAATGTTTTTTTCGGAACGCGGGACAAAAATTTAGCAAATATAAAATATATTAATGAATTTGATTAATTAAATAACAAACAATGTATTCATTGTTCAGGTCAAGGTTTAACAGCCGTATAACCGGCGCGGCTTTTTTTATTCCTTTCCGACAGGCAAACTTGTCGCGATGTCTGAGGCGCCAGGCGAAGCATCTCTTCCGCTCAACATAACGTTATTATTAGATTCTTCACTTCTCTCAAAATGACCACAACAGTCTCCAGAGGGAAAAGAAATCTTTTTAAAGATCCGTTTCGCCGTCCCGCTTGACCATCCGCGTAACCCGGAAAACCTCTTCCGGTGTCGTGACACCCGCCAGCACCTTCCCGACGCCCGCGTCGAGCAGGGGCTTCATACCCTGCTTCAAGGCCTCCTCATGAATGAGATTGGCGTCGGAGGTCTTCAGCACCAGTTTTTTTACGGCGTCCTCCATGATCATGATTTCAAAAATGGCGGTCCTGCCCCGGTATCCCGTATACATGCAGGCCGCGCAACCTCTTTTCCGGTACAGGGTATGATGACCAAGGGTGTGGGCGTCGATCCCCAGATGAGCCAGGGCCTCGTCGCCGGGAATATAGGCCTCCTTGCATTTGGGGCAGAGTACCCGCACAAGGCGCTGGGCGACAACGGCAACGATGGAGGAGGTCACGAGGAAGGGCTCGATGCCCATGTCGATGAGCCGGGTCACCGCCCCGGCGGCGTCGTTCGTATGCAGGGTGGAGAACACCAGATGCCCCGTCAGGGATGACTGAATGGCGATTTCCGCCGTTTCCCGATCGCGGATCTCGCCGACGAGAATCACATCCGGGTCCTGCCGGACAATGGAACGGAGACCCTGGGCAAAGGTGAGATCGATTTTTGGGTTAACCTGGATCTGCCCGATGCCGTCGATCTGGTATTCGATGGGATCTTCAATGGTGATGATATTGATTTCGGAACTGTTGATCGCAGTCAGGGCCGTATAGAGGGTGGTTGTCTTCCCGCTCCCCGTCGGCCCCGTCACCAGGATGATGCCGAAGGGAAATTTGATCAGCCTGCTGAAGAGATGACCGGTCTTTTCCTCCATACCCAAATCGGTAAGCTGTAAAAGCGCCTGGGTTTTATCGAGGAGCCGCAGAACGACGCGCTCACCGAAAGACGTGGGTAGCACGGAAACGCGAATATCGACATTGCGATCGCCCAGCCGAATTTCAATCCGTCCGTCCTGAGGCAGACGTTTCTCGGCAATGTTGAGTTTCGACATAATTTTAATGCGGGAGACCAGGGGCGACTGAATACGGCGCGGAAGATTCAAAACATCGTAGAGGATACCGTCAATCCGGTAGCGGACCTTGACCGTGAATTGATACGGTTCGATGTGAATGTCGCTCGCCCGGTCTTTCAGCGCACCCGTCAACAGGAGATTGACCAGCTTGATGATCGGCGCCTCGCTTTTTTCATCCAGCAGATCGGCCGTTTCGTCGATTTCCGAGATGATCTGGTCCGGCGATTCGCCGTTTATTTCTTCCAGAAACTCCTTGGCGGAACTCTCTTTGAGATCGTAGGCCATGCCGATGGCCGCCATAATCACGTCCCGGGTCGAAAGGGCCGTTTCATAGTCACGGTGATCAAGCAACCGGCTCAACTCGTCGGCAATCGCATAGTGGGTCGGATCATTCATGACAATGGTCAGGCCATGAGAATTTTCCAGAGGGATCAACCGGTATTTCTTCAGATACTGCTGTGGAACACGATCCGCCAAATCCGGATGCAGATGATCGAGGGGCAGCTCCCGAAGAAAAGGAATCGCGAAGTAGTCGCTTAAACCGGCAAGCAACGCCTCTTCCGAAATGATTTTCTTTTTGATGAGACCCTCCGTCAGCGAACCGCCGTTGGTGGATAAGCTATCCGCCACGGACGCCCAATTTTCTTCAGAAATCCCCATCTTTAAAAGATGCCCCCTGAGCGATGGGTTATTCTGTTCCGACTCGACTGACGGCAACCGCGATTCCCCCGATCCTAATGCACCTGCTTCTTTTCGTTTAACCGGATAACCCCTTCCTTGATTTCGCCCATCTCGTTCCGCTTCTGATCAGAAATGACCTTCATCTCCTCATGGGTTCGTATGATATGGGGGGTTAAAAAGACGTACAGATTGGATTTTTCTCTCCCCTTCGACATGGTCTTGAACAACCAGCCCAGGCCCGGTATGCTCCCGAGCAACGGAATGCGGTAAGTCGATTTTTCCGTGCTGTCGCCGATGAGCCCGCCAATGACGACGGTTTCGCCGTTCTTGATGACAACCGTCGTTTTGGCGGTCCGTTTGAGCGTCGTGGGTAAACCGACCGCGGATTCATCCTTGAGCACCTTGGTCACCTGCTGGTCGATTTTCAGGCGAACGAAGCCCAGTTCATTGATATTGGGCGTCACTTTGAGATTGACGCCGACATCCTTGTATTCGTAACTGCTGTAATCCACGCCGGTCGTATTTTTTTCCTGGCGTGTCATGTAAGGAACGTTTTTCCCGACATTGATTTCCGCCTCTTCGTTATCGACGGTCAGTATCTGCGGGGCAGACAGGATGGACACATCCGAATCGGTTTGATAAGTCTGCAAGACCGCGCCGATGCTCGGGAAAATCAAATCTCCGATTTTGATGCCGGCGCCGAGAACGCCCATGGAAAACCCACCGGGCAGGTTCGATATGATTCCTTTATCAATGGTCGGAAACAAATCGTACGGACCTTTCGGTCCCACACCACCGGACCCGACAAAAGCACCTGTGGAACCCGTGTCAAAACTGCTTATATGACCCGTATAATCTTTCGCGCCCCGCCACTCCACGCCAAGCCTGAAATCTTTATTCAAAGCGACTTCCATGATCAGGGCTTCAATAAAAACCATGGGGCGGGGAGAATCCAATTTCTCAATCACCTGTTCCAGGATGACATAATCATCCCGTCCGGCGGTGATGAGCAGCGTATTCGTCGCTTTATCCGGAACGACCTGCACATCCTTTGACAAAAGGGGGGACTTGTTTTTTGCCCCCTCCCGGCTTTCCTTCGGCAATGCCGAGAGCACCTTGGCCAGATCATCTGCCATCGCGTTCTGGAGACGGTAGGCCTTCAAGGATTGCTCACCCTTCGGCATCTCATGATCGAGCATCCCGATCAACTTCTTGATACGGTCCGTGTCGGCCACGCTTGCCGCGACAATGACACCGTTGGTCCTGTTGTCGGCAATGATTTTCATATTCGCCATGTTCGCCCGCTGCTGCTGAAAAATCGCGGTTAACGACTTCACAAGCTCATCCACGGCGGCATGCTGGACGGGAATAAAAGCGATCTGTTCGGAAACCCCCTCCACATCGAGAACCGTGACAATGTCCTGAAGTTTTTTGATATTGGACAGAAGATCCGTAATGATCAACATTCCCGTTGGTGCATAGGAAAGAACCACGCTATTTTTGGAAATAAGCGGATCCAATATTTTTTTAATCTCATCGGAACTCGCATAATTGAGCGAAAATATCTGGGTAACCACCCTGTCTTCCGGGACGATGTCGGTTTTTTTCAACAATGTCTCGACATTCTTTTCCCGGGCTTGCGGGGCCGGGATGATCTTGATCACATCTCCGGCAGGAATCGCCACGAAACCATTTATATCGAGAACCGACTCGAACACCTTGTATGCTTCTTCGAGGGAAATCTTCCGGGGGGATATGATGGTGACTTTCCCCTTCACCCGGTCGTCCATGATGAAGTTCTTCTCCGTCAGCTCGCCGATAAATTTAATAAAAATCTGGATATCGACGCTGTCGAAGTCCATTGTAATATATTTTGATTTGAGTTGCCTTGCAGCGTCCTGTTGGCCGAGGGAAGTGGCTCCATCCATTGAAGCGATCGGTGGGGCATTCTTTCCGGCCTCTTGGGCGCCGTCTGTCGCTGCTTCATCAGCAGCGGGGACTTCGGCCGGATCACCGGAAACAGCTTTGACATTGGCATTGCTGTTTCCCGGAACATCCGGTGAAAACACATCAATCGTCGGTTCCGGCAAATTTTGTACGGGCAAATCGGCGGCAGGGATGGTGGTTGGAAGGTCCGCCTCGGGCACCGGTTCCGGAGGAGCAGGTGGCGGAACCGGTGCATCTTTAACGGAAGGCACAGGGTCTGTTCCAAGAATCATCACCTGTGGAATCTGGCTTGTTGATGACGAAGAACCTGTTTTCATGCCTTCTTTCGCCGGATCTGCCGCCGCCGGATGAGATAGGCAAAGCATGAATCCCAAAAGGGAAAACAGAACCAGGGATCTCGTTATTTTCATCAATTCTATTCTTTCAACACTTTTTTAATCCGTTTGGGAACCATATATGCGTGTAACTAATCTGATTTTTTCAATTCCTTTCCATATCAGGCGGCACTGTGGAGACTTGAGAGCACCATTATGACAGCGGGATTCAACCCAGCAGGCTGTAAGAAAGACTTATCCACCGGGTGCTCAAAATCCACAAAAAATGACCAAGCATTTTAATGATTAAAAAACGCCGACACGGCTGAGAGCAGGATCAACCAACCCTTCCCCCGCCGGGGCCGATCCTCCAAAGTACTCCCCAAGATACGATATGCCTTCGTCCTTCTTGGGGCTTTACCAACTGGATGTTGCATATAACCCCTTGTGCACCCGGTCAAGGAAAAAATGAGAACGGCGATTTTTGTTCGACATTATGTCCTGTTAACAAATCATTTTTTCAGCGAAACACGTAATGAATCGTTTCCAAATGTCCCTGCCGTTTGATTTGAAGCGTCGTGGACTCCCCCGATCTTACCGCATCGAAAAGTTCCGTTATATCGGTGGTTTTGACCATGTCACGTTGATTCAGTCTGTAGAGAATATCGCCTTCCATAAAACCTAACTTCTGATAAATGCCGTTCGCTTTGATACGACTCATCAGCAGACCTTCAGGTTTGCCTCCGTTGTAATAAGGCCGAATCTGTGCGTCCTGCAATGCACGCTCCGCATCTCTTAACAAATCGGTAAGTTCTTTTTTGCTCAACTGCACATCTCTTGAGGACATGCTTTCCGGGATTTTGGGCTGTCCCGCTTTCCGGTCCTGCAGGATAGGTCTTTCCAGCGAATCGGTCCTTTTCAGAACCTCCTCACGTTCATTGCTTTTCACGACGACTGAATCTCTCAAGATTTTAATGACAGAAGCATCCAAAATATGGTCGCCAACTTTATAGAGCCTTTGTTTCTTGCTTATGCGGTCTTCAATCACGGCAAAACCGCGATCACCGGCGACAGTCCCTTTAAGCTGATACGTTGAATTGACTGAAACAATCTGTTCGGCAGCGCCGTTTTCCTTACTGCCGAAGGCTACGTTTGTGGAACCGAAAAGATTTCGATCTGCGATGATCCGATACCCATCCATGGGACCCCGGGTATCGACGATTGGATTACTTGAAGAATTGATGCGCACGACGGTTCCATGTGAAGGGGCAAGGTAGATCAGGACTACGCTGCGGTAAAACACATCCACAGATACAAAAACAAAAAGAGTAATCAGGAATAAAAAGAGAAGATGATGATGGAGTTCCCTATTGAACAGTATCGATCTGTGGGCAGAAATGAGCACATGAAATGACCTGATTTTATCAATCGAGAAAGGAATATTGCCAATAATTCTAAATCGTTTCTTCATCACACCCGCATTTATCAGTCGGAATCAACCGGTTCGGAAAAGTTTCCCATGCTGTTATTCTCATCTCACCATTTGATATGTGGCAACATGAAGTACCGCATTTAAATACTCGGGATCGTCTTTTGCCTTGGTTACGTCCATCTTGCGAACCAGAATGAGATTGGGGCGAGATTCACTCAAATAGAGGAAATCCGTCAGCTGTTTTAAAGTAACCTTTTCCAACCTTACATTAACCGTAACTTCTTCAAAGTCTCCCGAAACAAGCGCCCCCAGGGGACTTATTGATTTGATTCTGCCCGCCAGACCTGCCTCGGCGGCCTTTCCTTCAAGGTATGAAAAAAGAGTGAAATTCGGAGGTCTTTGTTTCAAGATCCTGTTGACCGTCTCCTTCTTCTGGGCGAGGAGACGGTATTCACTGCTCAAAGGCAATAATTCGGACAACACTTTTTCTTTGGCGGCAATAGACCGTTTCGTTCTTACACCGGCTTCCCTGATCGGAACAAGGATGAACTGAATGAGCAGATACATCAAAACGGTCAAAACACAGATCACGGCATATTTTCGCTGTGTTGGAGACAGTTTACTCCACCATTGTTTCATAGCGTGTCCTTCAAGCTGAGACGCATTTCAAACTCCAAGTGTCCGCTGGTTTTCGATTGGCGTGAATTTCCCACAGTCACCGTTGCAAATTGGCCGGATTGCAGCAACGATCGTTTGATGGTTTCTACGCTGTCAAAGCTTTTTGTTTCGCCTGTAATCAGGATGCCGCCATTTTCATATTGAAACGAACGGATGATGAATTCCACAGATGGCGCAATGAAAACGGATATTTGCTTCAATGCATCAAGAACTGAATGTCTTGGATATCCTTCATTTTTATATAAAATTGTCTTTTTTATTTCAGCCGTTTTCGCTTTCAATTGATTGACCGGATCGACAACCCGGGTCACATCGGGACACGTCTGGTGAAACACTCGGTTGATGTCTTTTTTCAGATTATCCAGTTTTAATTCATTAAAACGGTAAGCCAGATAATAATCGGCGCCGGCAAGCGTCATAAAAAACGCAGATACAATACCAATTGCAAACATTCTCCTTCCGGAGATTCCGGCCGTCTCGCCAACAGATGCGACGACATCATGGAACTGAACCTTATCCCCTTTTCGCAAGGAACTCATCGCCAGGGAAAGGGCTTGATTCATGATAGGAGCTTGCCATTTTTTCTGGAGTTCATATTCCATTGTTACGCCTTCGATAGCGGCGACATCAACAGGCTCCGGATAAAGGGCGAACATCCGGGAGATCGCTTTTTCCATCCCCGGTGGGAACGTCCCTTCACCTGTAACAAAAAACCTGGACGGTCTCTTCAGCAATCGCCCGTTCAGAGTAAGAATTTCCACTGTTTTTTCAAGATCCTCACAAAATGAATTCCCATCAACCGGATTTTCTCCAGATTGGAAACACCTGATATCGACAAGACATCCCCCCTCCGCAATAAAACAGTTCATCGTCCGAATCCCTGTTTCCAGAAGAATGATTGGTTCCTTAATCGCCTTTGCATTCAGAAGGACCGATAGAACAGCCAGGCCGCCCGGCGCGATTGCAGCAATATTTCGAACATATTTCTTAACCAGGGCGACTCTGTCCGCCAGAACTTTTTTAGGAATCAGTAAAGCCAGGATATCCGCACCTTTCTGTCCGGCTGTGATAGAAGAGCTGATAGCCACTTCATCTACGGGATGGGGGATAAGGGGCTCCAATTCAAACGGCAGGGCCTGCTGAATTTTCATCTTATCCGTAAAAGGGAGGCGAACTCGTCGCAACAGGAGTTCATGGGAAGGGACGGAAACGATACAGGATTTCCTGTCAAAGGTTATTTTTTCGAAAATGACCTGCAAATGAGAATCGACGCTTCGGCCTTGCTGGAAAGGAACTTGAGTGAAATCGGTAATACGACATGTTCCCCGCATATTTCTGGTTACAAGAACCGCTTTGATGCTTCCCCCGTCAAAATCCAGCCCTAAAAAGTGTTCCGCCATCACTCCACTTTCCAAGATAAGAGTTTTATCGATTTCTTATCCGGGTTTCTTCTGACCACCGCGACAATCGATTTGTTCATAGGACCGGAAACGCCCGTTGAAACAATCATGAATGTGTCGCTTTTTGTGGTAGTCAGTTGTGGATTGATCGTTACATTCGACATGCCAATGATCTGCTTGTACCATGTGGCATCGGAAAGATCATTCCCCCGGTTCCTGCGAAATGTGTCCATCTTTAGAGCCATTTCTTCCGTCACATCAGGAGAAAGTGCTCTCAGGACAAATAAAGGTGCCGTGTTGATATTGATCCGCCCTTCTCCGTGGAAAGTTATGTATTTACATAGGTCTGGTTTGGGGTCCATTCCATTCGGAAAGGATTCTTGCGCGTCTTTTATCGTCCTTGACGACTTTTCAATGCAATCAACCGATTCGCCACCCGATATCGCTTCTCCATGCGCCCCCATGCATTCAACCAGTGAATCTACAATTTTACTTGCTTGCTCCTCATTCATACCCAATTCAGGGAAACACAGAAAACGCACCAGAACAGACCGAATTTCACTATTTCCACCGATCCCGCTTGTCAGACAGTTAAGAGGTATTTTTCCTGATTCGTCTTCGATACTGACTCGGCAATCAGCATTTTCAAAAAGATCCTGGAACCGCAAAGACAGGCGCTCCTTATCGGCCCATTCCGAAACCAGCGTGGCATCCTCTCCGGTCTCTGAAAGAAGAAGCGTCCCAGCAATATTAAATCCCGATTTCGCCACATATTCCAATTGAATCGAATCACTGAGATTTGCTGCTTCGTAAATGGCCACACGGCTGGACCGATTCAACTGGAGCGAAAGTATGACTAAGACGCCGATGATCAGAATCACGATGATCAGCGCGATACCCTTCTGGTCATTCAATATTTTCATCAACCACCCGGGATAAAGGTATGCAAACCGCAGTAAAAAAAGGATAAACGTCATCCGGGTTCTTCCGGTTAAAAAAACCCAGGCGGATCAGAACCATGGAAGGCGTCTGCCCCTTCTGTTCCGGAAGATTTGATGAAGAATCCCAAGTTTCATGCTTTTCACCCCTGCGATCAACCAATAACATCTCCATATATTTCAGGTTATTGCATAAAATGAATTCTACCCCGTCGTTGCTTCCTTTCTCTTCCTTATCCACAAACATATGATCGCTTCGAAGCAGGTTATAGCGATCTCCTTCGCCTTCAATAATATGATAAGTCACTTCAACGATTCTGGACTGCAATTCATCTCCCGGCAGAACATCTGAAGTTGCTTTGAATGTGACTTTTTGAAAGTCCCGACCCGCAACATGTTCTTTGCGACACTTAAACTGAAGGCCAAACCCATCCCGGGAAACAACAGAGAGATCTCGAATCATTCTTCCCAGGGTTTGGCGTCCCATGCTGTATACTTCACGCTCATAATCCATATCTTCGACGAGACGTAACGTTCCCATATAGGCAACATAAACTACTGAAATGACAAGGCCAAGAATTAAAATGCTGATCAGGATCTCGATAAGGGTAAAACCTTTTTTTTTTGCTTCCCGGCTGAAAGATAAGGTTTTTCTTGTAACGAACATCATCATAGAGATTCCGGCTCGAACCATTCTTTTTCTGAAATGAAAAACTTTTATCATATCAGGAATTTCAGGCGCTTTATCGGCTCAATGCTACGGACTTAAACAATACAAGCCGATAAACATTATTAATTTTCATCACTTCGTTGGTTATCGTTATGGTGATTTTTTTCAGTTTTTTTTCTTCCGTATCCGAAGCATCCATATCCCAATTGTAATCGGGAAATTCTTCACCAAAATTTCCGGATTTGTTGATATCTTCGATATTGTTAAGATTTTCCAGTTCGGCCATTTTACTTTGTGCCAGAAGAGATGCGGTTGTAAGAAAACGGGATTGCGTTTCCATTGAAATGCTCTGAGACTGAAGTTGAAATATTGTGACAAGAGTCAACGCTAAAACAGACATGGCAATCATGACTTCCAGCAAGGTAAAAGCTTTATCATCGTGTTTAATTTTGTGAGTAAACAATGACTTCAACATAACTCCTCATGGAATCATGCATGAAAGAAATCGTAACGGAATTGCTTCAGGGACGGAGTTGCGAAAAACTATTATTAACTCAACTTTCGCAGTTTTTAGATATCCTATAACCCGTTGTTGTTTAACAAGAAACGAGTTTATTTTTCGATGAAAATAGGATCCTCGTTCGATAAATTTGCGGCAATTCATCCAGGAACCGGTT
>Ga0302253_1000620_pt1 | contig 27405 bp, 22 predicted proteins | sample AAG_RA_Trp_MG_FD_193537 | JGI IMG/M metagenome (GOLD analysis project Ga0302253, IMG submission 193537) | Enriched activated sludge microbial communities from anaerobic digester in WTTP, New Holstein, Wisconsin, United States - AAG_RA_Trp | ecosystem: Engineered > Bioreactor > Anaerobic >...
GGTCATGAACGTGGCGGGGAAGGTGCCCCTGCCACCGGTCAGCGTGGAAGCTCCCGGGAGGGTTGCAGCACTGTCGCTGCTGGAAAATGTTACCGTGCCGGTGTAGCCGGTCACCGTATTTTCATAATCGTCGACCGCGGCGACATCGAAGTCGACCGGGTTTTCAACCGCGGCCGTTGCCGGTGCGGTGACCGTGACGTGCGTTGCCGGCCCCGGGCTCACGGTAATCGTGCCGGAGGTGCCGGTGACCGATGTCGTTATCGTATCGGTGGCGGTGATGTACTGGGTCCCGGCGGTCCGGAGCGTTGCTTCGGAGGCGAAGGAGTGGACGCCCGCATCTCCCGCGACAAAGGTATAATCGGCCGGATAGGTGGCAGTAGCGTCGCTGCCCGTGAAGTGCACGGTGCCGGTATACCCGTCATTGGTGTTGCCGGCTGCATCGATTGCCGTGACCGTGAGCACGGTGAGCGGGATGCCGGCCGTTGCGGTCGCGGATGCCGTTACCGTGAAATGGGCTGCCGGTCCGGCTCCTACATCGATACCGGCCGAGTCCCCGGTGATCGTGCCGTCCACGGTGTCGATGGCGGTGATAAACTGGGTCCCGGCGGTCATGAACGTGGCTCCGGAGGGGAAGTTGTGAACCCCTGCATCGCCCGGGACAAAGGTATAATCGGCCGGGCAGGTAGCAATGGCGTCGCTGCTTGAAAGGTGCACGGTGCCGGCATAATCGGATACCCGGTTGCCGAGGGCATCGAGAGCGGTGACCATGAAATCGAAGGGAGTTCCGGCGGTCTGCGGCGACGATGCACTGACATAGAGGTGGGTCGCCGATCCCGTCCAGATGAAGATGTCCGCGGAGGTCTCAGCGCTCAAGCTGCCGGAGGAGGATCTGACCCGGACATGACCCGTTCCCGGTGCATGGGCCGGTGAGTCAACGGTGATGTGGGTGCTGTCCATCACCGTAAAATTAGTGCCCGGCGTGCCATCGAACGCGGCCCCCGATGCTCCGTTGAACCCGGTGCCGGTGATCGTGACCCTCGTGACGCCCGCGGCCGGTCCAGTTGCCGGCTCGATCGAGCTGACGATCGGGATGAGTTCAACCGGTACGGAGACCATTGCGCTGTCAACGGTCACGGATACGGTACCGGTCCCGGCGCCGGAGGGGGTGAAGGTGGCAGATGCTATGCCGCTGATGGTTGTGGCAGAACCCGGCAACACGCCGCCATTACTTGCTGCGAACGCGGCCGGGATGCCGTCCGGGACAGTATCGGGTCCCGGGGCAAGCGATACGGTGCTGCCGTCCGTATGATATGACAGGTTCGCCCGGATCGTTGAGGTCTCCGCAGTGGTGATGGCGGACGGGCTTGCGGTGATCCCGAGCACCAGCCATGTCGGTGCCGTTGCCCCACTGAAAAGATCATCGGAGGAGGGCCCGGCATTGCTGCCCCACCAGTTGTCGTGGGCGGCGATGGGGCCATAGAATGTATCCCCTTCATCGGGCGCGTAGTTGCTGATGAGCCGGCTGAAATGTACGGTGCCGCTGCCACTAGACGTATAGATAGCGCCGCCATCACCCCAAGGATTGCCCGCCCGACAGTTGGATATAGTTGACGACGTCACTGTCACACTCCCGCTACTGGTGGCGATTGCGCCGCCCCAGCCGCCCCCTACTGAGGCATCGCCCGCCCGACAATCGCTAATCGTGGACGATGTCACCGTCACACTCCCGCTATTGGTGGCGATTGCGCCGCCCCAGCCGCCCGTAATAAAGTCATCGCCCGCCCGACAGTTGGAGATAGTCGACGACGTCACAGTCACAATACCGATATCCGTATAGATGGCACCGCCATTGCCGCTAGGGCTGTAAGTACCATCGCCCACCTGGCACCCGCTGATAGTCGTCGACGTCACCGTCACACTGCCGCTATACGAATAGATAGCGCCGCCATGGCCGCTTACGTAGCCAGGACTATCCCCCGACCGACACCCGCTTATCTCCGACGACGTCACCGTCACGCTGCCGCTACCGGCATAGATGGCGCCGCCATGGCCATAATAGGAAGAACTGGAAGCAATCCCGTTCTGCAGCGTCAGGTTGTCGATGGCGAGCGCGTAGTTGCCGGCATCGTCGAAGATCCTGCCCAGCGACTGCGCGTCGATGATGGTGTCCGCCGGGCCGTGGCCGTCCGCTGCACGGATCATGATGTTCTTTCGTATCGTGATAGTGTGCTCGTTATACGTGCCCGGGTTCAGGATCAGGGTATCCGAAGGATCGGTACTGCTGCCAAGAAGGCTGTCGATCCCGGCCTGGATTGCACCGGCGCCGGGATCTATGGTCAGCTCCGCCGCCCCCGCCGGCGCCGCCATCGCCAGCAGCGTAATCACCAGCAGTACACCTGCAACGCACCGTCCCCGGTGCGGATACCTCCTCTTCGCCATGCGTCCTTCCTTCCCCGGGTCCCGGAAGGAACTATCCCGCCGGGATTATACTGCCGGAAAAATCAGGATGGGGGATGTATAAAGATTCCGAAATGAAATTTCAATGATTATCACTGAGATATACCGGCGGCGGGGGGTGGGAACGGCCGGGATGTTCCCGTTCAGCAATACTCCCGGAATCCTGAAAGGGCATCAGAATATCGGGAGTCTTTCCGACCCGGGTCAGGAGAAGAAGAGAGTCCTTCGACCTGAAGGATGAGAAAAACCCGCAGGAGTTCTTCGAGCAACGCCTTTTTGGTTCAGCAACCGGATGTTCCCCAGGGAAACTGGGGAAATTTTATTTATCTGGTGATGTAATGTAATTCTGGTGAAATATGTCAAAAGTGGAAATTAAACCGGTGGATACCCAGGGACGGATCATCCTGCCCAAAGCGTGGCGAAACCGTCTCAGGACCAGTTCCGTCATCATCATTGACGAAGATGATCGGCTGGAGATCCGGCCTGCGGACGTCGATCTTTCCCGGTTTGTTGATGCTGTTGAAACCGAAGCAGAACATTTTGATGATTATCATAAGCTTCGGAAAGGGCTGAGAAAAAATGCGATTCATTGATGCAAATGTGTTCATCTACGCAGTTCTGAAGCCAAAGACCATTCTGCCAGAAGCAGTCCGGAAGAAGAAGATGGCGGCAAAAGAGATCTTCCTGCGGGTGAATGACGGTGAGCCGGTCACGACTACTACGGTTCATATGAGCGAGGTGGCAAACGTTCTCGAGGATGTTGCGGGAATGACATTTGCATGCGACCTCCTTTCTGCACTCCTCATGAAATCTACTGTCAGTGTCGAACCGGTTTCAGCTGATGATTACCGGGACAGTATCCGGCTCTCCCAGAAAATTTCCATCAGCATCAACGACGCTCTTGCCCTCATCGTCATGGAACGGCAGGGAATCGATGAGATCTACACCTTCAACCGGCATTTCCGGCAGGCAAAGGTCAGGATTGTGCAGGAATAACAATCAGGACGGGCATTCCCTCTTTCAGAGTATATTATCAGGGCAGGAACGGTGAGATCTCGAAAAACCTGTCCGCTTTTTTAACCCGGCATCTGGCAGGATTGTAAACAAGATGCCAGATTACCAGCGTCTTTGTAAAATTTTTTTCCAGGATTCAAAAAAATGAGAGGCACGGATTTTAATCGTACTCCCGGAACAGCGCCGGGTTCTGCCGGTGGATCCACCAGCGCCGGGCGTACCAGCCGCCAGGACCGGGGCTTTCACAGCGGGCGCCGGAGGCCATGGGGCTTCTCCCGCACGCGATCCCCCGGTTCTCCGTCGTAGGATGGACCGCTGCTCTCGACCGGGAATACCCGGGGGGGTTGGGAGGGATGATCTCAACAGAGGCCATTTCAGCCTCCGATACACCCGTTTTCCTTAACAAATGACACTGTTTCCCCAAAAAATGACACCATTGTTTCAGGATACGCCCATTTCAGCCTCCGATTGGCACGGATATACCATTCCCGTGCCCGGAATTGTCGGGCTGCTGCACTATTACAGCGGCGGATCGGCTGGGGCCGTGCACAGGTGGCGGGGGTCCGGGAAAAGGTGCCGGGAAACCGCAGGGCGCCCGCCTGCACGCGATCTCCCGTTTCTCCGTCGTGAGAGGGTCCGGCACTCTCGACCGGGAAAACCGGTCCGGGTTCACCGGGAATTTCCCGGGGCCCGGTTTTTTGTATCCCCCGGGCTTTAGGGAAAAAAGTCAGTCATATTCCCGGAACAGCGCCGGGTTCTGCCGGCGGATCCACCAGCGGCGGACGTACCAGCCGGCACCGCGAGCGCCAGCAGCACGATCAGCAGCACTGTACAAAAAAAGTACCGTCCCCAGTGCGGAAACAACCCCTGCGCCATAGAACCCTGCACTTCCCTGCCCCCGCGGGCACATCCGCTGCAGGGACCGTTGTGATAAAAAAAATGGCGATTCGGTTTATAAATGCAGTGAAATGAATTTTCAGTGATAATCACTGAGATTATACCGGCGTCGCTATAGGCCCGGGGGGCAGCGGCCGGGAACCCGGCTGCCGGCAAACATCCTGACAGTTCAGGGAGAATCAGCAGAGGACAGCTCGGATAAAAGAGCACGAATCTCCTGCACCTTCTCAGGTTTTATCGTACCAAGAGTATCGCAGATCAACTCTTTTTCAAGGGCATAGATCCCATCGGCCTGAACATAACTGGGATGGTCCAGCGTCCCGGAGACGAGATCTGCATTTGTCAGCATTGCAGCCATCATCCGGGGTTTCCGCGTCGTGATCTTTACGACAATCACATCCCGGGATATGCTGTTGTACCGCGAATTTCCCGACAAGCGCCGGGCGCAGTTTGGACCGGGTGCGATCGGAATAAGAAAAATCCACAAGAACGATGGATCCCTGCACGAACTCATTCATGCATTAACCGTCGTTTTGCATGCTCTTTCCAGGCATCGTCGGGATTATCATAATCGATCTCGATCTTCGCTTTCCGGAATACGATCCGGTCCTTCTCGGACGATATGGAAAGGTAATCCCCGTCATGGATCCCGAGATCCGAGCGGATCTTCTTTGGCAATGTTACGAGACCTTTTGACGAGACCTTGACAAGGGTTGTGTCAGGCATCGGTGCTCACGACTTAGATTATAAGATTCTTAGATTATCAGCATTGCGGCCCCGGGACACCGCACCACTCAGCCCCGCAGCCCTCCCCGTTACCTGCTCTTCTGTCCCGTCACGTCCCGCAGCAGGCAGACCATCCCTTTGCAGGCACCGGACGGATCGGAAGTCACCCGGCAGTCCGCCTCGAGCCGGAGCACCCGGCCGCCCGTTGCATGGGCCCGGAACCGGACGGTTCCCTGCCGGGCCCGCTGCACATGCTCAAGTCCCGTCAGCACCCGCTCGCGGTCATCCGGCACGGCAATGGCCGCAAACGGCCGGCCGATCAGGCTTTTCGGGAGAAGGCCCCATTCCGCGGCCCGGGGGTTCACGTAGGTGACGGTGCCGTCCGTTCCGGTCTCCACAACCACGTGCAGCAGGTGCTCGATGATCCTCTGGAACCGTTCCGCCTTCCGGTTCATCTCGATCTCCGCCAGTCTCCGATCGGTGATCTCCTGGCTGACCGCGATCAGGCCGGGCGACCCGTCCGGGAACCGGACCGGCAGGTGATGGATCTCCATGACCTTCAGTATGCCGCGGAACCGGTCGTCGGCAACGACCGTATCCGACCCGCCGGCGATCGACTTTTTGCACGCGTCAAGGCAGTCCCCGAAGTTGTCGATCCGCTCCCCGAATATGTCCGGGAGCGGGATACCGTCAATCTCCGCGGGGGTCAGCCCCGATACGGAAAGGAGGTTGTCGTGGTACTGCACCACGCGCAGGTCGTTGTCGGTGATGCAGTAGCATTTCGTGGCATGTTTCAGGAACGCGGTCACCGGAAGGCGCTTTGGCAGGGTGTAGACCTTCGACCTCCCGGACACCTCCGCCGCGACCCACTCCTGCGCCATCAGGACGTCGAGATACTTTGCGGCCGACATCCGGTTCAGGCCGGTCCTTTCCGCGATCTCCACGATGTTGAGACCGGCGGGATTGCCCTTCAGCGCATCGAGGATCCGGGCGACGGTGTCCGGCCGCCCGGCCCTGAAATCCGCCCGGGATGACCCCGGATCCGTACCGCCCCGTTTCGTCGCCCGGTTGCCCAACGCAGCTCACTCCGTCCGTGTCCGGGGTGGTGCACCCGTCGCCAGAACATGTCGCGGTGTCTGCACTTCTCTGGGACATCAGCAGGGTCCCGGATTGCTGAGAAAAATATTGTCAGGGATATAATAAGCCTTGCGAAATGGATCCGGTCCGGGGGCATCACCGGTGCCGGCCCGATAAAAATCCGATCCCTCCGTTTGCCCGGAGATTCCGGGGCCGGCAGTGAGGGAAAAACCCCTCAGAATAAAAAAATAAGAACGAAATTTCCCGGCAGTCACGGCAGTCACGGCAGTCCCCCGTTTACGGCCGCCCAGCTGGTGCAATTGTCCGCGCTCGTGTACACGCCGTTCTCTGTGCCGGCATACAGCCGTCCGTTCACATCGCTCACGAGCGAGAGCACGTTCAGGTTCGCAAGGCCGGTATTGGTACAGGCGTTCCAGTGGTCGCCACTGTCGGTGCTGGAGAACACCCCGCTGCCGTATGTGCCCGTGTAGAGCGTCGAGGGCGTCACCGGGTCAATGACGAGCGCCCGGATATGGGTGTCGTCAGGCTGGGCGGTGGCGCCAATCCACGAGCCGCCGCCGTCCGTTGTCCGGTAGATGCCCGAGCCGTCAACGCCGGCGTACACGTTCGCGGGCGTAAGGGGATCGACTGCTATGGCGGTGGCTGCCCCGGAACTGCCGGAGGTCACCGTCACCGCGGTTATCCCGGCACTGTTGTCCACGGTTGTGGCGATCAGTGCCGTGCCCGCGGCCCCGGCAGTATACGTTGCCGTTGCCATCCCGGACAGGATCGTTGCGGAGCCGGGAGTGATGGTTCCGGTGGTTGCCGTGAACGTGATTGGGATGCCGTCCGGGACCGTCCCGCTTCCCGAGGTATCTTCACCGGCGGAATTGATGGCCAGCGATGTCCTCAGTGCCGAGGTCTGGCCCGGCGCAACCGATGAGGGGTTTGCCGTGGTGACCGCGAGCAGCCAGGGGGTGTAACTCACAGATCCCGAGACAAAGCGGGACGGGTTGTCGTTCCCGCCCCACCAGTTATTGGCGGCATCGATCGAACCCCCGACCGTAACGACCGGTGTCCCGATCGTATTGTTCCAGATCCGGTTGAAGCGGAGGGTGCTGCTGCCGGTGCTGGTATTGAATGCACTGCCGGAACCTTCCGTGCCGTCCCTGCCCGTGGGGGAGCTGTCGCCGAAAACGTCCAAGCCGCCGGAGCCTCCGGAGCCGCCCCTCCCTGCGGAGCAGCCGGTGATGGACGATGAGGTGACCGTGACCGTGGTCCCGGAGATGGCACCGCTGGAACCGCCGGTGCCGCCATTGCCCCCAAAGCCGCCCGCGCCGTTTGTCCACGTGCCGTCACCTCCGGCACCCCCGGTACCCCCGGCGCCGCCGGTCCCTGCGGAGCAGCCGGTGATGGACGATGAGGCGACCGTGACCGTGGTCCCGGAGATGGCACCGCTCGAACCACCGGTTCCTCCGGTGCCGCCATTAGTACCGTCCTCGCCTATCGTTTCGGGGGGGTAGGGTGAATAGGACCCTCCGGCACTGCCGTTACCGCCGGTACCGCCATTTCCTGCGAAGCAGCCGGTGATGGACGATGAGGCGACCGTGACCGTGAGAACGGAGATGGCACCCCCGGAACCTCCGGCGCCACCGGTATCGATGCCACTGTCTTCAGCGCGTTCTCCGGAGCCGCCGGTCCCCGCGGAACAGCCGGTGATGAACGATGACGTGATAGTACCCGTAGTACCAGAGATGGCACCCCCGGAACCGCCATCGCCGCCAGGTAATCCCATGTAGCCGCTGAGGCCCACGGTGCCGCCATTGCCGGCAGAGCAGTTGGAGGCGGTCAGTGACGTGACCATGACCGTTGTTCCGGAGATGGCACCCCCGGAACCTCCGGTGCCACTCAGTGCGAGGTAACCCCCGGTTCCGCCGGTTCCGGCAGAGCAGTTGGTGATGGTCAGTGACGTGACCGTGACCGTAGTCCCGGAGATGGCACCCCCGGAACCTCCGACGCTACCGTAGGCACCCAAAGCGGGTCCGGAACCCCCGATCCCGGCGGAGCAGCCCGTGATGGACGATGAGACGACCGTGACCGTTGCACCGGATATGGCACCCCCGGAGCCACCGGGACTGTTACCCGATGTATCCGGCATAAACATCGTGGAGGTGCCGATGCTGTTACCCGCGTTCCCGGCGGAACAGCCGGTGATGGCCGATGAGGTGACATTGACCATCGTGCCGGAGATCGCGCCCCCGGAACCGCCATCGCCGCCACGCCAGACAGCGATATAGCCGCCAGCCGTGCCACCGGTACCCCCGTTCCCGGCGGAGCAGTTGGTGATGGACGATGAGGTGACATTGACCGTTGTGCCGGAGATCGCGCCCCCGGAACCGCCATCACCGCCAACGGCACGATCGGCGGCGCTCCCCCCGTTCCCTGCGGAACAGTTGGTGATGGCCGATGCGGTGACCGTGACCGGGCCGGCCGACGAGATGGCACCCCCGGAGCTACCGTTCCCGCCCGGTATTGATCTCGCCGTATTATCAACACCGTCCGGTGCCCGCCCGTTCTGCAGGGTCAGGCTTTCGATGGCAAGCGATGAGGTGTCGGTGACCGTGATGATGCCGGGCGGGGCGTTGCCGCCGTCAATGATCGTGTCGGCAGGGTTGCCGCTTGCCGACCGGATGGTGAGACTTTTGCCAGTGATGGTGATGCCGTTCTCAAGATACGTTCCCGGGTCCAGGACGAGGGTGTCGCCGTCTGCTGCTGCAGTGACGCCCGCCTGGATTGCGCCGGTGCCCGGGCTGACCGTGATATCCGCAGCCAGTGCCGGCGCCGCAAGGAGAAGCGCAATCAGAAAAAAAACTCCCGCCAGACCGTACCCTTTCGTAACCGGATGAACCAATCCCGCACACTCCCTTGACCGGGGCGGTGCATCCGTCATCAGGACATTTTCGCGCACGGAAAAATCCATGCAGCGTCCGCTGTCCCGGAATCATGAGTACTCGACGGGGAGGGGATATAACGGTTGTGAAATCCGGGAAAAATGTTTTGGCCGAAATATTTCCGGGATGATGAACCGGAATGAAGATCCGGTTGGGAGATTTCCGGCAGGATGTTACGGCAGCCCGTTGTTCACGGCCACCCAGTTCGTGCACCCATCCGTGCTCGTGAACACCCCTCCCTCGGTACCGGCATAGAGCCGGCCGGCAGAGTCTGAGACAAGCGAGAGCGTGTTCAGGTTCGCAAGGCCGTTGTTGGTGCACGGGAGCCAGTCCACCCCGCTGTTGACACTCCGGTTTACCCCGCCGCCATACGTGCCGGTGAACAGGTGCGTGCGGTCGGGCGGGCTGATGACCAGCGCCCGGATGTGCAGGTTGCCTGGCTGGGTCGTGGCAGGCGACCATGAGCTGCCGCCGTCCGTTGTGCGGTATATGCCCCGGGTGTCAATGCCGGCATAGACGGTCGAGGCTGAAGAGGGATCGACCGCAATGGCGGTGGCCGGTGTGGTGTCGGTGACCGTGATGTACGCGGTGCGGGGGGTGACGTTCATGCCAATGCTGTCCGACACAGCAAGACTGACACTATAGGTGCCCGTCGCAGTGTAGGTATGCGCCGGGGGGTTTTGTTCAGGGGACGTGCTGCCATCGCCGAAGGACCAGCCCCATCCCGGGGATCCCAGCGTATTGGTTGCCGAACCGGTGAAGGTTACCGTGAGCGGAGCTGCGCCGGAGAGTGGAGACCCGGAAAGATCGACAACCGGCACGGGTTTGGCAAATTTCAGGTCGCTGTTCCCATAATAACTGATCCGGGGGTTCCCGGCACTGTCCAGCGCGAGCGACGTATCCGTCCCTAAATTCCCACCGCTGTCCACTGTCGTTATCGTCCACGAACCTCCGTTCCGTTCCGCGTATCTCAGGTTGCTGAAGTCCCTGCAATAACTGATCCGGGGATTCCCATATCCATCCAGCGCCAGCGATGAATATAACCCCGCATACCCGCTGCTGTCCACCGTCGTTATCGTCCACGAACCGCCGGTCCGTTCCGCGTATTTAAGGCCGCTGTCCTTATAATAACTGATCCGGGGATTCCCGGAGCCATCCAGCGCCAGCGACGTATCCCGCCCCAGATATCCGCTGCTGTCCACCGTCGTTGTCGTCCACGAACCGCCGTTCCGTTCCGCGTATTCCAGGGCGGCCCCAATATAACTGATCCGGGGATTCCCGGAATCATCCAGCGCCAGCGATGTATACGGGCCCACATCCGTGCCGCTGTCCACCGTCGTTATCGTCCACGAACCCCCGTTCCGTTCCGCGTATTTCATGCCGTGGTTCGTATAGTCATGATAACTGATCCGGGGATTCCCGGCACTGTCCAGCGCCAGCGACGTGTAATACTCAGCCACATTCGCGCCGCTGTCCACCGTCGTTATCGTCCACGAACCGCCGGTCCATTCCGCGTATTTCAGGTCGGCGTTGCTATTGTCACGATAACTGATCCGGGGATTCCCGGCACTGTCCAGTGCCAGCGAGGTCCCCCACCCCACATCCCCGACGCTGTCCACCGTCACGGAACTCCATCCAGCGGTCACCGGCGCCGCCAGCGTAATCAGCGCAGCAAAAAGAAATCCTGCAATAACCAGACCGTTCCCTCTCTTTTGTGGCAGCACTGTTCCCCTCGTCCTCTCGTCAGCACCCGGAGTAATGCTTCCGCCAGTGAGGGCATTTCTCAAAGGAGACCAGACCAGAGAGCGTCCGCATGTCCCGGTATATATCGTACCTTTTTTTCTGAGGGGGTTATATGAGTTGTGAAATGAACCGGGGGGGGAATGCCGGCGGGGTTTGCTCCTCATGGCATCCCGCTGTCGACGGCCACCCAGTTCGAGCACCCGTCCATGCTCGCGTACACGCCGGATTCCGTCCCGGCGAACAGCCGACCCGCGGAGTCCGATACCAGCGAGAGCGTGTTCAGGTCCGCAAGGCCGGTGTTGCTGCAGACCGTCCAGTGGACCCCGCCGTCCGTACTGGAGTATACTCCGCCGCCATACGTGCCCGTGTAGAGGGTGGTGTGCGTCACCGGGTGGATCACCAGTGCCCGGATCCGGGTGTTGCCCGGCTGCGTTGCTGCAGGGAGCCAGAGCCCGCCGCTGTTTGTTGTCCGGTATATGCCCTGGTTTTCAATGCCGGTATAGAGTATCGAGGGCCAAACGGGGTTGACGGCAATGGCGGTGGCTGATTTGGTGCCGGTGACCGTGACGTATGAGGTACGGGCGGTGACATTCATACCCATGCTGTCTGACACGGCAAGACTGACACTATGGGTGCCCGGCGCAGTGTAGGTATGCGCCGAGGGGTTCTGTACAAAGGAAGTGCTGCCATCACCAAAGGACCAGCCCCATATCAGGGCTCCCAGCGTATTGGTCGCCGAACCGGTAAAGGATACCGTGAGCGGGGCTGCCCCGGAGAGCGGAGATCCGGAAAGATCGACAACCGGCACGGGTTTGGCAAATTTCAGGTCGCCGTTATCAAAGTCATAATAACTGATCCGGGGATTCCCGGAGCCATCCAGCGCCAGTGACGTATCCTGCCCCACATTCCCGCCGCTGTCCACCGTCGTTACCGTCCACGAACCGCCGGTCCGTTCCGCGTATCTCAGGTCGCCGTTCCCATAATAACTGATCCGGGGATTCCCGGAGCCATCCAGTGCCAGTGACGTATCCTGCCCCACATTCCCGCCGCTGTCCACCGTCGTTACCGTCCACGAACCGCCGGTCCGTTCCGCGTATCTCAGGTCGCCGTTCCCATAATAACTGATCCGGGGATTCCCGGAGCCATCCAGCGCCAGTGACGTATCCTGTCCCGCATACCCGCCGCTGTCCACCGTCGTTATCGTCCACGAACCGCCGGTCCGTTCCGCGTATTTGAGGTAGCCGTTCCCGGCGTCACAATAACTGATCCGGGGATTCCCGGAGCCATCCAGCGCCAGTGACGTAAACCGCCCCACATCCCCGTCGCTGTCCACCGTCGTTATCGCCCATACACTGCCGGTCCATTCCGCGTAGTTCAGGTCGAGGTTATCATAGTCACAATAACTGATCCGGGGATACCCGGAACCATCCAGAACAAGTGACGTGAATTGCCCCACATCCCCGTCGCTGTCCACCGTTGTTATATCCCATACACTGCCGGTCCATTCCGCGTAGTTCAGGTCGCCGTTCCCCAGGTCATAATAACTGATCCGGGGATACCCGGAACCATTCAGCACAAGCGACGTATACCCCCCCGCATTCCCGCTGCTGTCCACTGTGGTTATCGCCCACGAACTGCCGGTCCATTCCGCGTAGTTCTGGGCACGGTTATCCGAGTCAAAATAACTGATCCGGGGATTCCCGGAACCATCCAGCGCCAGTGACGTAAACCGCCCCACATTCCCGCTGCTGTCTACTATCCGGGGACTCCATTCAGCGGCCACCGGCGCCGCAAGCGCAAGCAGCGCAGCAATAAGAAATCCTGCAATAACCAGACCGGTCCATCCCGTTCGTGGCAGCACCATTCCCCTCATCCTCTCGTCAGCAGCCGGGGCGGTGCATCCGTCATCAGGACATTTCGCGGAGGAAAAACCTGCCAAAGAGCGTCCGCAGGTCCCGGATTATCGTCAAAATTTTACCTGATATATAATGAGCCTTGCGAAATGGATCCGTGCCAAAATCGCGGACCGGTCCCGGCAGGAAAAAACAGAGATCGATCGATCCGGAACACGATTTCAATCGCGATCGTGATCGTGATTGAAAATAAAAAATCAAAGTCCGGTTAAAATTTTTCATTCAAAGTCTGCCTGAAAAAAATTAATCAATGTCTGCTTGTGGAAAGTTAAACACTTGTACAACAACTACTCACGCCGGAGACAGGGCCGGGAGGCCCGTTTTCAATCAAAGTCTGCTTAAAAATTTTCAATCAAACCTTGATTGAAAATGAAAAATCAGAGTTTGATGAAAAATTTTCAATCAGGGTTTGATTGGTCCGGATCGGTTTTTCGATCCGACAGGTCATCAGACCTGGAGGATGAGAAGAAACCACAAGGTTTCTTCGAATCGCGATCGTGATCGTGATTGAAAAATAATTTTCAGGATCCGATTTTGATCCGGAAATCGCTGATCGAATTTGATCGAAAAAACGGTATCCGATTTTTTTAAAAAATCGCTGATCGATCTGAAAATAAAAATCGGGGATCGATTTTGAAATAAAAAACGGGATCCGATTTCTGTACAGAAATCGCTGCCCGAATTGCCGCACCGTCAGTAACGATTTCCCGAAACCGGTTTTTCAAACGGGATCCGATCGAAAAATAATTTTCGGGATCCGATTTTGATCCGGAAATCAGTGATCGATTTTCATAAAAAAATCGCGGATCGATTTGAAAAGAAAAATCGCGGATCGATTTGAAAAATAATTTCGGGATCCAATTTCAATTTCAAAATCGCTCATCGATCTTTCCGGAGAAATCGGGATCGAAATGCGAGCAGACCCACCCGCTGATGCGGGTCACTCAGGGGGCTCGTCGCCCCCTCGCTGGGCAGATAACGGTTCGGGGAATTGGTCCGGTAATTGATCCGCCGCGGGGGCGAGTCGAAAATTCCTTCGGAATTTTCTCCAGCCTGTCATGACCTGATGGTTCATGCCAGTCTCCCCGTTGGGGGCGGCTGGGGCATCGCAATCTCTGAATATTACTGAAAAAAAAGACTATTCTCAGATCTTCTCTGAGGAGATCTTCGCAAACGTTGCCGTCGCGATGCCGGGCATGGCACGGATCTCTTCCATCACGGAAGCCGGCACTTCGCTGTCCACGTTCAGCACCATGATGGCCTGCTCGCCGGGGGTGATCCGGCCGACCTGCATGCCCGCGATGTTGATATTGTTCTTGCCAAGGATGGTCGAGGCACGGCCGATGACACCGGGCTTGTCCAGGTGCCTTGAGACGATGACGTACCCCTCGGGGATCATATCCATCGTGTAGCCGCCGACCGCAACGATCCGGCTGCGGCCCTTGAAGAACACGGTGCCGGATACGGACTCCTCGCCCTTGTCGGTCCTGATCTTTATCGTAATCAGGTTCTTGAAACCGCTCGCTTCCTGCGTCACGGTCTCGCTCACGGTGATGCCGCGTTCCTTTGCGATGAACTCGGCGTTCACGATGTTGACCGGCTGCTGGAGGATCGGGTCGAGCAGGCCTTTGAGGGCGAGCCGGGTCACGAACTTCATGCTGCCCGCGTAGGCTGCAAGATCGCCGCCGTAGATGCACTCCACGGACGCGAGCCTGCCACCGGCGGTCTGGATGACGAAGCGCCCCATCTTCTCTGCAAGCTCGGTATAGGGCTTGAGGAGCTCTGCCTGGTCGGGCGGGACCATCGGGGCATTGACCACGTACTTCGCAGCGCCGCCTTTCAGTACCTCGATGCACTGTTTGGCAACCGAGACCGCCACGTTCAGCTGGGCCTCGACCGTGCTTGCCCCGAGGTGGGGGGTCACGATGATATTGTCGAGCGTCAGGAGCGGGGAGTCGGTCGGGGGCTCGGTCTCGAAGACATCGAGCGCTGCCCCGGCAACCTTGCCGCTCTTTGCCGCCTCGTAGAGCGCCTTCTCGTCGATGATACCGCCGCGGGCGCAGTTGATGATCCGGACGCCGTCTTTCATCGTGGCAATCGACTTCTCGTTGATGATGTGCCGGGTCTCGGGGATGAGCGGGGTGTGGACGGTGATGACGTCCGCTGCCCTGAAGAGATCGGCCATGGACATCATTTCAACGCCGAGCTGGGCCGCCCGCTCTTTCGTGATGAACGGGTCATAGGCGATGACCTTCATGTCCATCGCGATGGCACGCTTGGCAAGCTCCCTGCCGATCCGGCCAAAGCCCACGATGCCGAGCACCTTCTCGTTCATCTCGTTGCCCATGAACTTCGAGCGCTTCCATTCCTTCTTTTTGAGGCTCGCGTTCGCCTGCGGGATGTTGCGGGCTAAGGAGAGCATCATGGCCATCGTGTGCTCGGTTGCCGCAAGGGTGTTTCCTTCCGGCGCATTGGCAACGATGATGCCCTTCCGCGTTGCCGCCTCAACATCGATATTGTCGACTCCCACGCCGGCACGCCCGATGAACTTCAGCTTCTTCCCCGCTTCGATAACCTTTGCGTTGACATCGGTGCCGCTCCGCACCAGCAGGGCATCGTAGTCCCCGAGTATTTTTATCAGTTCGTCCTCCTTGAGGTCGGTCTTCACATCGACATCGACGACCGGCCGCAGGATCGCGAGGCCCTCTTCCGCCAGCGGGTCGCTGACGAGCACTTTCGCTTTTGCCATAAAATCCCATAGAGTATCTGCGCCGGACTTAAAGAGGGTTATTCTTTTATAAGGAAGCGCCCCCGGGCCGGAACCATCCTTCCCTCCGGCGGTGCACCAGCGCGGGGCAGTGACGGGAAATCATAATCATTAACAAGGGTGCCGGCAAGATCATAAGTGGTGCGAGCATGAAAGAAGTGCCCAATATACTCTGGCTCGAGGAGATCAGGAAGGAGGATATCAGTTCTGTCGGTGGCAAGGGGGCGTCCCTGGGGGAGATGGCGTCCATTGGCCTGCCGGTGCCTACGGCGTTCGTGGTGACCGCCCAGGCATTCCGCAGGTTCCTCGTCGAGACCGGTCTTGAGAAGAAACTCTTTGCAGCCTACAATAACCTCGATGTCGAGAATAACGAGGCACTTGAGAAGGCAGCCGATACGGCAAAAGCCCTGGTGCTCAAGGCGAAAATGCCCGCAAAGATCCGGGACGAGATCAAGGCGGCATACAAAAAGATGGAGAACGGCAGCATGATCGTTGCCGTCCGGTCGAGCGCAACGGCCGAAGACCTGCCGGATGCCAGCTTCGCCGGCCAGCAGGAGACCTACCTCAATATCAAGGGAGAAGCTGCACTCCTCGAGTCGGTCCAGAAGTGCTGGGCGTCCCTGTACGGGGCACGGGCCATCTATTACCGGGCAAAGCAGGGGTTCGACGACCATACGGTCAACATCGCCGTTGTGGTCCAGCAGCTCGTCCACTCGCAGAAGGCGGGCGTCATGTTCACCTCCCACCCGATCACGGGCGAGCCCCTCACCATCATCGAGGGTTCGTGGGGTCTTGGCGAAGCGGTCGTGTCCGGATCGGTCTCCCCGGACAAGTACGTCTTCGACCAGCGATCCGAGAAGGTGGTGGACACCCTCGTCTCCAACAAGAAGGTCGAGATCGTGGCGGACGGGGATAAGGGCACGAAACTCGCAGACGTCCCGGCGGACCGGCAGGACAAGCAGGTCCTTTCGGATGCGGAAGTGGCAAAGCTTGCCATGTACGGCAAGATCGCGGAGAACCATTACGGAATCCCGCAGGACGTTGAATGGGGCATCGTTGCCGGGACGTTCTATATCCTCCAGTCCCGGCCGATCACGACAATCGGGGCAAAGAAAGAGGCAAAGGGCATGACGGAATCAGGACACGCAGCAAGCGCAAAGATACTGGTAAAGGGGCAGGGTGCGGCGCCGGGCGTTGCATCCGGCAAGGTCGTCATCATCAGGGACGTGAAGGATACCGGTGCGGTGAAGGAGGGGGACATCCTCGTCACCCGCATGACCAACCCGGACATGGTGCCGGCCATGCGGAAGGTTGCCGCAATCGTGACCGACGAGGGCGGGATGACCTGCCACGCCGCCATCGTGAGCCGGGAACTGGGCACCCCGGCCGTGGTCGGCACCCGGACGGCAACGAACGTGCTGAAAAATGGCCAGCTCGTGACCGTTGACGGCGAGAAGGGGCATATCTACGAGGGCGCTGTCGCAGCACCGGCAACCGACGCAAAGGTCACAGCCGTCCACCAGGCCGCGATCGCCCATCTCCCGATCATCACAGCGACCAGCGTCAAGGTGAACGTCTCCATCCCCGAGGCGGCCGCACGGGCAGCGGCGACCGGCGCTGACGGGGTCGGGCTCCTCCGGATCGAGCACCTGATCCTCGGGCTCAACAAGACTCCCGGCTGGTTCATCGCCAACAACAAGGAGGAGGAGTTCGTCCGGGAACTCCACGACGGTATCAAGATCGTACTCGACGCGTTCCCGGGCAAGCCGGTCTGGGTGCGGACGCTCGATGCCCCGACCGACGAGTTCCGGAACATGAAGGGAGGCGAGAGCGAGCCGCACGAGCACAACCCGATGCTCGGCTGGCGGGGCATCCGCCGCGATCTCCAGAGTCCCGACCAGTTCCGGCTGCAGGTCGAGTCCTTCAGGCAGCTCTGGAAGGAGGGCTACGACAACCTCGGCATCATGTTCCCGATGGTTTCCCATCCCGACCAGTTCATCGCGGCAAAGGCGATGATGGCTGCCTGCGGCGTGGATGTCGAGCACGTGACCCTCGGCATCATGATCGAGATCCCGTCGAGCGCAATCATGATCGAGGACTTCATCAAGGCCGGGATAAAGTTCGCATCGTTCGGTACCAACGACCTCATCCAGTACACCCTCGCCATCGACCGCAACAACGAGAACGTTGCCGATATGTACAACCCCCAGCACCCGGCCGTCCTCTCCCTCATCCACAACGCGATCCAGGTGTGCAGGGCCTATAACGTCGAGTGCTCGATCTGCGGGCAGGCCGGCTCCGACCCGAAGATGGCGATATGGCTCGTTGAGCACGGTATTACCAGCCTCTCGGCCAACATCGACGCCATTGCCAAGATCCGCGAGGCAGTTGCCCGCACGGAGAAACGCATCATCCTGGAAGCTGCGAGAACCCGCGATGCTGAATAAGGGCATTTCTGAAACAGAACTCTTCACGTTTTTGGCAGAAAGGAAGAGCGAGGATCTCGATCACGATTTCATCCTCAGCTCCATGTGCACCGTCCCCCACTCGGTGGCAGTCCGGGCGCACTGCATGTTCATGGAGACCAACCTCGGCGACCCCGGGCTTTTCCCGGGCACCATGTCGCTGGAAAAGCTCCTGATCAAACGGTTTGGCGATCTCTTCCACTGCCCGGATGCCGGCGGGTATGCAACGAGCGGGGGCACCGAGTCCAACATCCAGGCGCTCCGGTTGGCAAAGGCGCTCCGGCATGATATCCGGAAGCCGAACATTGTTCTCCCGGAGTCCGCCCATTTCTCCTTCAGGAAGGCCTGCGATCTGCTCGGCCTCGGGATGAAAAAGACCCCCCTGACAAAGGACTACCGGATGGACGCGGATGCAGCAGGAGAACTTGTAGATAAAAACACCATCGCCCTCGCCGGTGTTGCCGGCACCACCGAGTACGGCATGGTGGACCCCATCCAGGATCTCGCGAAGATCGCACGCCGGCACGACCTCTTCTTCCACGTGGATGCGGCGTTCGGGGGAATGGTGATCCCGTTTTTTAAAAAGCCGCTGCCATTCGACTTCTCCATACCGGGGGTCTCGTCCATCGCTGTCGACCCGCACAAGATGGGCATGAGCACCATCCCCTGCGGCTGCCTCCTCACCCGCGAACCGGATGTCCTGAATTCTCTCAACATCGACACGCCCTACCTCACGGTCAAACAGGAGTACACCCTCGCCGGCACCCGTCCGGGTGCTCCTGTTGCGGGGGCCCTCGCCGTCATGGACTACCTCGGCAGGGACGGGATGAAAGCAGTCGTTTCCGGCTGCATGAAGAACACGCAGCGGCTTATCGCCGGCATGGAGACCTTTGGCATCCGACGGGCGGCAACCCCGGACGTGAATGTGGCGACCTTCGTCTGTGACAAGGCCCGGGTCCCCGGCCCGTGGAAGGTCTCGTGGACGTGCCGGAAACACCTGCGGATCGTCTGCATGCCCCATGTCACGCTCGGCCGGATCGAGGCGTTCCTCAAGGATATTGGTGAATCCGATGCTTGATGTTCTGGTGAAATCCCTGGAAACCTGCCCCATGGTGAAACGGGGGGAGTACAACTACTTCATCCACCCCATCACCGATGGCGTACCGGTTGTCGATCCTGCCCTGCTGCGCGATGTCTGCACCGGCATGGTGAAGATGCTCGACCTCAACAACGTCGACAAGATCGTGGTTGTCGAGGCAATGGGGCTCCACATCGGCGCCGTCCTCTCGACCATGACGGACATCCCGATGACGGTCATGCGGAAACGGGTCTACAACCTGCCGCACGAGGTCGCCGTCCACCAGACCACTGGTTACTCAAAGGGCGAGCTCTACCTCAACGGGGTATACACGGGGGACCGTGTTGTGATCATCGACGACGTGGTGAGCACGGGCGGGACAATGCGGGCGCTCCTCAAAGCCATCGACATCGCCGGCGCGGAGGTCGTGGACATCTGCTTTGCCATCCAGCGGGGCAGCCCCGATATCGGCCGGCCGTACAAGGCCCTCGTGCAGATCGAGGTGGACGACCGGGTGCATGTTGTCAAGCGATATCTCTGATCTTGTCCGGCAGCTGCGGCAGCGGGGGGTAAGGAAGGCAGCCCTCCAGTTCCCGGCAGGGCTGAAGCGACAGGCCGCGAAGTACGCCGGAGCCCTGCAGGCGGAGGGATTCGAAGTCATCGTCAGCGGCGATCCGTGTTACGGCGCCTGTGACCTTGCGCTTGAAACCCTTGAGCATGCCGACGTTCTCGTCCATATCGGGCACGCGCCGGTCGACCGTCAGGAGAAGGTCATCTTCGTCCCGTACCCGGTTGACTTCGATGTGGCAGTGCTGGAAAAAGTCCTGCCGCTGCTGAAGGGCAAAACCACCGGCCTTGTCACGACCGTCCAGCACGCCCGCCTTATCCCTGCGATGGAAGCGTTTCTCAAAGGCCGCGGGATCGATGTCCGGGTTGCGGGCGGGAGCGGGAGGACCCCGCTCCGCGGGCAGGTCCTCGGCTGCAGTTTTTCCGCTGCGAGAGAGACCGGGGCTGACGAGATCCTCTTTGTCGGCACCGGGGTATTCCACCCCATCGGCATCGCCCTTGCTGCGAAGGCACGGGTCGTGGCCCTCGACCCACTGACCGGGATAGCACAGGAAGTGAGTGCAGACAGCCTTTTGCGGAAGCGTTTTGCCGTCATCGAGAAAGCCCGGGGAGCAAAGACCTTCGGCATCATCGTCAGCACCAAGAGCGGCCAGCAGCGCCTGGAGCTTGCCCATAGGCTTGCCGCACTCTCACCAGATACCCTCATCGTCACGATGAAGGAAGTCAGCCCCGATGAGCTCCTGAACCTCGGGTTCGGGTGCTACGTGAACACCGCCTGCCCCCGGCTCTCCTACGACGACCAGGTCCGGTTCCACGTGCCTGTCCTCTCCCCGCAGGAGTTCGAGATACTCTGCGGCACCCGGACCTGGGACGATTACGCAATCGACGAGATCCCATGAAACTGAAACAGCTCGAGATGAGCCTCCAGCGCCTCTGCGGCTTTGAGACGCCGCGGGCAGCCCTCGAGCAGTACCAGACACCGGCACCGCTCGCTGCCCGGCTCCTGTACCACGCCCTGATGAAAGGGGATATCGAAGGGAATCTGGTCGCCGACCTCGGGTGCGGAACCGGTATCCTCGCCATCGGGGCAGCGCTGCTCGGCGCCGCGTCGGTCACGGGCACGGATATTGACGAAAAAGCGCTCGCCATTGCCCGGAAGAATGCCGATCTTCTCGGTGCGGAGGTGACGTTCGTTGCCGCGGACCTGCGGGAGGGCGGATGCCGGGACCGGATTGGCGCTGCCGACACGGTCGTTATGAACCCGCCGTTCGGGGCGCAGAAGGCCCATGCCGACCGGCCGTTCATTGACTGCGCCCTCGCCGTTGCCCCGGTCACGTACAGCATCTTTAATGCGGGATCGCTCCCATTTGTTGAAGCATACACTGCACATCGGGCGGAGGTCACCGAGAAAGTCGGGGGAGCATTCCCGATCCGGCGGACCTTTGTCTTCCACACACAGGATGTGCAGGAGATCGAGGTTGAGATACTACGGCTGAAACGGATTGCATAACGGATTCATCGGGCGTAAAGAACACCATCACCGGTCTTGCCGCCGCTCATCTCGTCACCGACATCTACATGCCGGTGCTCCCGGCAATCCTCCCGTTCCTGATAGCCCAGAACGGCTACTCCTACCTCGCGGCCGGTCTCCTCGTCACCGCCTACAACGTCACCTCCTCGTTCACCCAGCCGGTCATCGGGTGGCTCTCGGACACGCGGGGGCTCACCATCAGTGTCACAACAAGCCTGCTCATCAGCGCCATCTTCGTCGCCCTGATGGGGATTGCGCATGACTATTACCTCATGATGGCATTCGCCATGCTCGCCGCGCTGGGCCATGCCTGCTTCCACCCGACGGCGCTCAGCCTCACGAGCCGGCTCTGTACCAGCGAGAACAGGGGGGCCATCACCTCGTACTTCGTTGTCGGGGGCAACCTCGGGTATGCTGTCGGGCCGGTTCTGGCCGGGGGGCTCGTCTGGTGGTTCGGCCTTCCCGGGCTCCTCTTCCTCATCTTCCCGGCAGTCGCGATGTACTTCGCCCTGAAGATCCTCCTGCCCGGCGGAATCGCAGCAGCCCGGGCCATGCACGCAGCAAAGGAGGAGTTCACGGGCGAGATACCGCCAAAATGGCCCTTTGCCGTGCTTATGATTGCCTCCGTCCTCAGGTCCTGGGCGGTCTTTGCCGCCCTCACCTACCTGCCGATGTACCTGGTTGCGCAGGGGTACGAGCTTGTGACTGCAACCATGATCATGACCCTGATGCTCCTCTGCGGGGTCGCAGGACAGATCGCCGGGGGACGCATCTCCGACCGGTTCGGGAGAAAGGAGTTCATGGTCTTTGCCCTCGCAGGAGCGATCCCGTTCTTCTTCCTCTTCATGGCTGCCACCGGCATCCCCGCCATCATCGCGCTGCTCTGCTTCGGGTTCTGCCTCTGGGCAACGTTCTCCGTTGCTGTCGCCATGGGGCATGAGCTCCTGCCACAGAACGTCGGCCTTGCATCGGGGATGATGCTCGGCCTTGCCATCGGTTTCGGCGGGCTCGGCGTGGCGGTCAGCGGGATCATCGCCGACCATTACTCGCTCGCGGCTGCGCTCGGCACCATTCCGGTCCCTATCATTCTGGCCGTGCTGCTCATGGCACTGCTGCCGTATCCCTGGAAATCGCTGCAACGGTATATCGCTCCCCACGAGCCGGAGTAACGCCAGGTGGATCGGGCGATAAAACCCGTCCGTGCACCTTCCCATGGGAACTGGTTCCGTACAGGTGTTGCAGGTATCCGCGAGGTGGAATTATTAACACCAGACTGCGACAGTAATGCTATCCGGAAACGGTGACATGCGGACATGAAGCAGATCCTGTGGTGGCTGATCGCCGGGTCCCGGGGCGGTGTGAACCGCGCCCGGATCATCATGGCCCTCAACCGGAGGCCGTACAATGCCAACCAGCTGACGCAGATTGCCGGCCTTGATTACAAGACGGTCCGCCACCATCTCGATGTGCTGAAAAAGCACCGCGTGATCACCACAACGGGGGAGGATTACGGGACCATGTATTTCCTGTCGGATATGATGAAGACGAACTATACGGATTTCCTCGAGATCTGGAAACAGGTCGGCCTGCCGGACCAGCCGGGGGAGGGGTAGGAGCCATGGAGAACAGAGATCTTGTCTGGATCGTGCTGGTATCAGTGATCGTATTCGTCCTCGCTGCCATGGCGGTTCCGGTCATCCAGAAATCCCAGCAGGCGCCGGCCCCGGTGCCTGCGCAGGGCCCGGCAGGCGACCGGCCGATGGAGCAGCAGCCGCAGCAGCCCGCCGCACGAGAGGAGGCAAAGCAGCTCAAGACCGCCGTCTCCATCATCAACCTCGCCCTGATCCTTCCGCTTCTCGCCATATACGCGGGCATCTACCGCAGGATGAAAAGCTCCTTCACCCTCGGTCTTCTCGCAGTCATCCTCGCCCTCGGGATGTACGCGGTCACCTCGAACCCTCTCATCACCGGCCTACTTGGGGGGAGGATCGGGGATATCGGCCTGTTCCAGATCATCCCCGACCTGTGTGCAACCGCAACCCTCCTCGTCCTGGTCCGTATCAGCCTCGAATAACTTTTTTTCCGGTGAGATTTGGGTATAATCTGGCACGGATTCCGGAATCTGCTTATTATCCCGCGGTGAGAACCTGCTGAACAGGCCCGGGAACTTCGGGCCGCTCCAACGGAGAAAACCCATGATACGAATACGATACCATTATGCGGCTGTATCCGCCCTCTGTCTCCTGGCAGTGCTGGTGGCTGCAGCCTGCGCAGCCGGGACGCCGGGACCGGGCGGGAATATCCCCCCGGCCCGGGAGGCCGGGAACGAGAAATATACCATGGAACAGACGCTGTCCGACCGCGGGCAGCAGGCAACCATTGCATTCGATGCCCTGGCATTCGTCACCGGCGATGCCTGTGCCGACACGTTCCTGCCGCCGGGCAAAGTCGCTGACTATGCCGGGTTCCAGTACCTGCGGGATAACGATGCCACGCAGATGGGTCACAACACGGATTTCGTAACCCGGATCTCGGACAATGTCCTGTTCATCCTGAATGACGACCAGCGGGAGCAGTTTGCCAGCCTTTCGCAGTCAGAGGCCCCGCTCTCTACGCAGTTCGGGTTCATGCGCTACCCGCTCACGGCTGCCTTCCGGGCACAGCTGGACGGCACGTATCCTTCCGGCACGGGCGGGCTTGACAAGACCACCGTGATGGACTACTCGGCAAAACTCTATGACGTGGATGCCAGCATCAGTATTGCCCGGGCAAAGACCTATGCCAGTGTTATCCGGTCGCTGAACGCAACCCAGCGGGCGTATCTTGATGCCATGAAGACAAAAGGCATGGCCGATATGCCGGTTGTCGATTCTTCAGCTGCCCGGAGGAATGCCGGGCAGGACAACTCCGTTGCCATGCGGACGTACGCCAGCGAGATGTTCGCCTGGTTTGCCGGCTCGGTGGAAGCGGACACGTATTTCTGCCCCGAGCGGCAGGCAACCTACTTCGGCTCGTTTTACATGAAGGATGCCCCGGCTATGGGCAATGCCGGCTACTCCATCAGCACCACGCTGACCGGGGATTCCGGTGAGGAGTTCCTTGATACGCTGACCGCAGACCAGCGGGCGAAGGTAACCGGCCTTGTTGATCTCCAGCGCGCCGATCTCAACGAGATCGTTGCCACACGAACCGCGATCGCCGCGGAGCTCCGCAGAGCCCTGGACGGGGAGACCATCGACGAAGCAAAGATCCGCTCGCTCTCCGCACACTATGGGCAGCTCGACGGCGAGATCTCATACCTGTACGCAACACACTTCGCCGAAGTCGGAAAGACCCTGACGAGCGACCAGAAGACAAAGGCCGTCGCCCTGCGCAACCTTGCCGGCTATACCTGCGAGGGCGGCTACCTCTACTCGCAGCCGATCGCGTACCCTGCTGATGTCCCGTTAGCGTTCCTCTTCGGCAGCGGGACCTATGATGAATCACAGATGACCGCGTGGCTCTCGGCCCGGAAGACAGACACCCTGCAGACCGGACCCGGCGGAAATGCCGACCGGGAAATGGGCAATATGACGGCCGGTGGTCCCGGTAACGGGAAACTACAGGGAAACATGACCTGGCCTGAACAGGGAAATGATCGAACAGACGGGCCCGGAAACCCGCAGCAGGGTCAGGGAGCCGGCCAGGGCCAGCCCGGCCGCATGCCGGTGGAGGAGGTCATAACACGGCTGGGGCAGCAGGGCACCGATATCAGGGGTATACAGGCCGCCGTGCAGGCAGGTGACCGCGAGGCCATGAAGGCATGGATGCAGAAGTTTAAAATGAACAACCCGGGCATTGCCGAGGCTATCGAAGGCACAGCGGCAGCGGACCCACAGGCAGGAACCGGGGGACAGGCAACCGGGGGGAACCGGGCTGGTGATCCGGAGACCCCCGCCGCCAGCCGCAACCCGGATCCGGTCACGGCATGGTTTACCGACCTCTGGAAATTCCTGCTGGGGAAAAACACGCCCCCTCCCGTTCCCGTGCCGGCAACGCCAACTGATTCCCTCCCGGCCACAGTAATGGCACGGGTTCCGGCAGGAAATACGCCAGCAACACCTGCTCCTGATCCCACCACAGGAACAACGGGATCCTTCACCCTTGACAGTGCTGCTGGATCCGACGGTGGCACACTCCCGCCAGAATACTCGTGCGATGGTAGTGGTACAACACCGGCGCTGTCATGGTCCGGTGCACCGGCCGGAACCCGTGAGTTCGCACTGATGATGACAACGATCCCGGTTGACGGTTCCACCCGGTGGAACTGGGTGTTGTATCATATCCCGGGTTCAGCCACGGGGATTGCAAAGAACGGTTCGACTATCGGGGTCCTGGGGACAGGAAGCCATGGTACGGTCAGGCAGTACGACCCGCCCTGCCTGCAGGGACCCGGCGCCAAGACCTACACGATAACGCTCTATGCCCTGTCTGCTTCCCCGGATCTCCCCGGAAATGCAACGGCAGTCACGGGGCCGGTGCTGACGAATGCGATAGCACCGGTAGCCCTTGGAAGGGCTTCCGTCAACCTCAGCTACTCACGGCCGTGACAAGACACGGACAGCAATGAGAGGGCCGCACCTCTCAATACCCTTTTAAGGACAGATTTCCAAACCGAAACCTGAGGTATTCTGATGGACAAGACAGGACTTGTTACGATAATTATCGGGCTTGTGTGTTGTGCTGCCGGGGGTTACGCGATCTGGGTATTCCAGCCCGAAGTGATAGCTGCGGTCAAGGGATTGATCGGGATCGCAGTCCTCCTGTTCGGCCTGATGCTCATCGCATTCGGGGCGCTGATCTTCAGCGACTAATTTTTTTGCTTGGTTGAAGTCATTCGTGTCTTGTATTCAGTGGATGTATGAGGGTGTGACCCCCTCTCTCCTCGAAGAATGCTCCGCATTCTTCCCGACCTCCCTGCGGTCGGTCCCCAGAGGGGGAGTCCGAATGGTCCAACTGGACCATGAGGATGAGAAGAATCTGAAAGATTCCTCGAAGCAGCCTGAGGGGGCAAGCCCCCTTGACCCCCTTGTTTCTTTTAATTTCTTCTTTGAATCTCGCTTACCTTCTGAGTGATTATCCTAATGTGGGGGCTGCCCCAGCGGCGGGGGCAGGGTCTGAGTGGATATCACTCCACGAGGATGAGAAGAACTCCGCAGAGTTCTTCGAGCGTTAGCGGAGCCCCCAAGAGCGTTGGAGAGGGTTATTTGAGAAAGACTGAAAAACAGTGTTAAAAAAAAAACGCTCGCGATGTTAAACCTTCACGACCAGGCACTGCGACCCTGCGGTCTCCAGCACCGGTTCAGCCTTCCCTTCGAAGAAGTCATCAAACGCCTTCCGTACCCCGGGCGTTGTTGTATAGTCGTGGGAGAGGATGATGCCGCCTTTGTTCATGCGGGAATAAAAGAACTCGAGGCACTGCTTCGTGCTCTCGTAGCAGTCAACGTCAAGGTTGACCATGGAGAACTTCTTGTTCTCGATCGGGCCTGCGGTGTCGGGGAAGACCCCCTTGTAGAAGGTAACGTTCGTCTGGTGCTTCAGGTAATCCCGTACCTTGTCGAACGATGCGGCGAACTTGCCCTCGTAGAACGGCCAGACCGCATCGATGTCGTCGACCTGCGGGAGACCCTCGAACGTATCGAAGAGGTGGAGGTGCCTCTCCCCCTTGACCGAACAGATGATCTTGGCCGACCCCCCCATGTAGACCCCGACCTCGGCAATGTCGCCCGGTACTTTCTGCGTACGCTTGACCGCCATGTAGATATGGTATGCCTCGATGTCCTCGATCAGGAGCTCGGTCTCCGACCGGATCTTCTTCAGGTCCCGGGCAAACGCCTTGCGCTCGTCGCTCCCGTAGTGGGAGAGCCTGCCCCGGTGCGCGAGGTCGTTGCCGTAAAACGGGTCGAAGAAGAAGAACCTGCGGCACTTGTGTACGTAGCGGCTCGGGACAACCGAGTCGAAAAGGTAGATCAGGTTCTTCTTCGGAGAGAGATTCATGTCCTAAATAATATGCAGTCCTGTAATTTATACTGTTTTACCATGATGAGGGTCGAAAGACTCGAAGGTCGGCTTCCGCCTCCCTTCTCGTCCTCAAGGTCCTTACGGACCTTTCGGAACCCGAATCAGGAGAAGATTCCGCAGGATTCTTCGACTTGTTGAGGGTCGTAAGACTCGAAGGTC
>Ga0302253_1000625_pt1 | contig 27249 bp, 23 predicted proteins | sample AAG_RA_Trp_MG_FD_193537 | JGI IMG/M metagenome (GOLD analysis project Ga0302253, IMG submission 193537) | Enriched activated sludge microbial communities from anaerobic digester in WTTP, New Holstein, Wisconsin, United States - AAG_RA_Trp | ecosystem: Engineered > Bioreactor > Anaerobic >...
TTTTCAATAAGAGAATCCCAATATCTGGTGGGGGCTATTTCAGACTCTTGCCTTTTGGAGTCTTCAGGAATCTCGTCATTAGGTTTTTGAAAGAAAACAATCTATACGTGTTCTATATGCATCCTTGGGAAATAGACGATGAGCAACCTAGGGTAAAGGACATAAAGCTGACTAACACTGTACGTCAATACACTGCTCTTGCAAAGACCGAACGTAGATTGCGAACTCTAGTTGATGAAATCAAGAAACGGAATAACGCTAGATTTGAAAGACTCGGACAACTGCTTACCTCTTCTGTAAAGCAGGAAGAGACAGGTGGTGCGCAGTGAAAAGTCTCCTAATAATTTCTCAGTACTTTCCACCGGACATAACAGCGGCGTCCTTTAGGATAGGAGAGCTGGCAAGATTCTTGGCTAAAAGTGGTGAGGTTGATGTTAACGTTCTGACAACAACACCTCACAGAATCGTTTTGCAGGACACACAGCATTTTATTCCAGAGTCGAAGGTTTGCAGGATAAAAGTGAATAGCAAAAATAGATTCGTACAGTATTTCGAGTTTCTCCGAAAGGGGAAAAGGTTTTTGAATAGTTCAGACAACTACAACTGTATCCTAGTTAGTTCACCGCCAATTAGTGTTTTCCAACTACTGAAGAATATTAAGAATGGTGTCAGGATTATCCTTGACGTTCGAGACTTGTGGCCAGATACACCTGTAGCTGCTGGAAAACTAAAAAGGGGTATTATATATGAGTACTTCAAAAGATACGAGAGGAGCATGTACAAGAAAGCGAATGCCATTACAGCTGTCTCCAAACCAATGGCTTCATATATTGAAGAAATGGTTCCAAACAAGAACATATGTGTCATCTACAATGGGATTCCCAGAAAAGACTATGAGGCAGCCATTAGGAATCATGAGAATGAAAGAAGGTCAAATGAACATCTAAACATTGTTTATGCTGGAAACATTGGGTTATTGCAAGGAATGGAAGTCGTTCCTGAAGCAATTTCTTTACTCAATAATCTAGACATTAGTTTGGAAATAATCGGAGATGGTGTATTAAAGTCTCAATTGCAAGAAGCGCTTGAGAACAAAGTCACTTTCAGAGAACCTATGCCTAGGGATGAACTGCTCGAATACTTACGTGAAAGAGCCGATGTGTTATTCTTTAATCTGAAAAAAGATCCTATTCTCGAGAAGACAATCCCATCAAAACTCTTTGATTATCTTCTTTTGTCTAGGCCAATTATCACGGGAATAAAAGGGGAAGGCAGAGAGATCCTAAAGAAAACTGGAGCAGCTGTTTTTTTTGAGCAGGATTCCTCCGCTTCTCTGACAGAAGCTATCAAGGAAATGAAGCGAAACTACGATATCTACTACAGAAACGCAACAGAGAATTGCTTGAACATTGCGAAAAGCTTCATTAGAGAAAGTATGTATCAGAAGATTCTGGAGATAATACTAGAAAATGAGAGCTAGAGAAATATTCGCTAAATTGGCTGACAAAGTATTTAGAAAGACGGGAGTTTACTTTCTTGTATTTGCTAGGTCAAAGGACAACCAAAACATAGAAATGATTCCTTTAGATCTTGAGAAGTTCAAAGCAAAGCTCGCTATGGATCTTAAGAAAGGTGTTACTCAATGTGGACTTGCCCTATCAAAAGAACACGTTCCCTTTTGGAAAGTAGCCTGGAAGGGCTTTGATCCAAAAGATTTCTGGGAAATCGCAAGGGGTTGGCAGTGGTTACCGGCAGTTTTAGCCAATAAAAATGAAACAGAACGAAGCAAGGTCATTGAAAAGATTAGCAGTTGGCTAGATCAGCACCCGTATCCTAGTGGTTTGGAGTGGGCAGTTGGTCTAGATGTAGCGATAAGGGCTATGAACCTTGCCTTAATCTTCAGCATTACAGGCAATAGGAAATTGGAAGGACACCTGTATTATCACTACCTGTACCTCAAGAAAATGCTATGGTTATCGAGAAATGCGATCAGAAATAACCATTATCTCGGCGAACTGACTGTCCTTGCTTTGCTTGCGACAATGATGAATAGAAAGGATGCTGTTAAACTCTCGAAAATACTTGAAAAAGAGATAGAAAGGCAATTCTACAGAGACGGTGTAAATGTCGAACAGTCAGTTAGGTATCATAAGTTTTCTCTTGAGTTTGCTCTTTTAGCGAAGCTATTCCTCGGTATTGAATCACCTGTGCTTGAAAAGGCTGGAGATTTCGTATTGGCTCTTAAAAAGCCCGATGGTTCTTGGCCGTCTATCGGTGATGATGACTTAGGCTGTATTTTGAGACTACATAGCGATGACCTAAATGGCGACTACAAGGCGATACTATCAGTTCTGTCTGTTATATTCGACCGTCCAGATTTCAAAAGAACAGCCGAAGAGTTGTCTGCAGAGGCGGAGTTGCTCGTAAAAGATGCTGCTTCAAAATGGGCAAGTCTCAAAGACCTTGAACCAAAAAAGAGTTATCTTTTCAAAGAAGGCGGTTTTTTTGCATATCGAACCGGTTGGAATCGAGATGATAGCTATTTTCTGGTGAAGTTTGGGCCACACAAGTGGCACGCACACGCAGATCTTTTTCATATAGAATTTTCGATTAACGGTCAAAACATACTGGTTGATAGTGGAACATATAGATACAACAACGTGCCTGAGCAAAGGATATATTTCAGAGGTACTAGTGCTCATAACACCATAAGTATCAATGATTTGGATCAGACAAAGCAATGGACAACCTTTAGATGGCATAGGCCGGCTAGGGTGACAGAGTGGAAGTTTGACGAGAACTCCAAGGGTTTTGAGTTTGGTGCAGGGCATAATGGATACAGAGGGATTGGCTTGCTTCATAGCAGAAGGATATCTGGTTCCTCAGATCTGAAGACACTAATGGTCAGCGACTGTATCGAGGGGAAAGGAAGAGGCACGATAAAGCTATTCTGGCATTTTTCGCCTGAGCTTTCTCTGGAAAAGACCGGAGAAAATGACTTCAGTATCTTGAATCAAAAAGGCCTCCTGGGAGCTTTGAGAATGAATACTGAAGAAACCTTTAGAGCCAAGATCTTCGATACTCCATTTTCCGAACGTTATGGTAGTCTTTCAACGAAGAAAACTCTGCAAATTGAAATACAGAAGTGCTCGCGGAAAGAGATAAATATTGATACGGAATTCCAGTTCAAATAGAGTCGGAGGATACTATGGATACAACAAATATTTCCACAAGAATCTCAATAATCGGCATGGGCTACATAGGACTGCCAACGGCAACGATGTTCGCCGCTGCGGGGTACAAAGTGAATGGTTTTGATGTAAACAAGAGAGTGATAGACACTCTAAAGAGCGGAAAGATACACATAGTTGAACCGGATCTCCAGGGACTCTTCAAGAGTGTTTTGGATTCGGGCAATCTGATTCCAACAGTTACTCTTGAAGAATCGGATATATTTATAATCTGTGTTCCAACGCCTTTCAGAGAAGACCATGAAGAAAAGCTCGCTGATCTCTCTTATGTTGAATCGGCATCGACAGAAGTTGGAAGAGTATTGAAGAGAGGCAATCTCGTTATCCTGGAATCAACAGTCCCTCCAAGAACTACGGATGACATTATGGGAAAAGCTCTTGAAGAAGAGTCTGGTCTCAAAATAAACGAAGATTTTCTTGTAGCTCATTGTCCCGAAAGAGTCCTTCCGGGAAAGATACTACATGAATTGAGAAACAACGACAGGATAATAGGAGTCCCTAACAAAAAGGCGGGAGAGCTATCGAAGGAGCTCTACTCTTCGATAGTCACCGGAGGCAGTATCTACCTCACAGATACCATCACCGCCGAGATGTGCAAGCTTGTAGAAAACACCTTCAGAGATATAAACATCGCCTTTGCCAATGAACTGAGTATAATATGCGATGAACTTGGCATAGATGTATGGGAACTTGTTCAACTGGCAAACAAACATCCTAGAGTTAATATTCTCAATCCTGGTGCAGGTGTCGGCGGTCATTGTCTTGCTGTTGATCCCTGGTTCATCGTTGAGAAGTTCCAGAAGACTGCTAGACTAATAAGAACTGCGCGAGAAGCAAACGATTACAAACCAAAATGGGTAGTGAAGAAAGTAGTTGAGGATATCCAGAAAACATTCTTAGGCAAGAAGATAACTGTAGGAGTACTTGGCCTTGCATACAAATCGAATATTGACGACCTGAGAGAAAGCCCGGCACTTGAAATCGCCAAAGAACTTAAGAAACTCGGGTATAATGTAATTGCATGTGAACCGAATTCAGAAAAGTCTGAGATAAATTCGATAGCAAACCTGAGACCGGATGAACTGATTGATAAATCTGATTATCTGGTTTATGCAGTTCCACACAATCAGTTCAAAGACGGATACAAGGACAGAATAAAAGAGAAACCATTCTTCGATGCGGTTGGTGAGATGAAGTGAAAGAAGTCTTCATGGATGTTAAAACAGGAAAGCCTCTTATACAGGAAGTCCCAGCTCCAGCTTGCAAGAAAGATGGGGTTCTTGTTGAGTCATTCTACTCTTTAGTCTCAGCAGGCACTGAAAGAATGCTCATGGATTTTGGCAAGAAGGGCCTGATAGGAAAAGCAAAAGAAAGGCCCGATCAGGTAAAGAAAGTTCTCGACAAGATGAAAACAGATGGTGTATTGACAACTGTCAAAGCGGCTTTTGGAAAACTGGACGAACCTTTGCCACTTGGTTATAGTATGGTTGGCAAGGTAATAGAGGTTGGTTCCAATATGAGCGATATAGCAATCGGCGATATGGTAGCCTGCGCTGGTCAAACAGCCAATCATTCCGAAGTGTGCTATGTTCCTAAGAATCTGTTTGTCAAGGTCCCGAAGGAGTTTGCTGACGTAAGGGAAGCTGCCTTTGTAACTCTTGGAGCAATCGCTATGCAAGGAATAAGGCAAGCAGAAGTGAGCTTTGGTGATTGGGTCGCAGTTATCGGGCTCGGATTACTCGGTCAGCTGGCAGTCAGAATTCTTAAAGCAGCCGGTTGCAAGGTAATTGGAGTAGACATCGATTCATCTAAAGCCCATCTCGCACTTACTGAAAAAGATAGATACATTGATGCCTTTGTAAACAGCGGTTCGGACAATGCAGTCGATGAAATAATGGCATTAACTGGGCATGGTGCTGACTCGATAGTCATTACTGCAGCTGCTAATTCAAACCAACCTGTTGAATTCGCAGCTGAAATTGCGCGTGACAGGGCTATTATATCTATGGTTGGTGTAACCGAGATGAATATTCCAAGAAGACCTTTCTATCAGAAGGAACTTTCTTTCAGGCTTTCTCGTTCATACGGTCCTGGGAGATATGATTCTAATTACGAAGAAAAGGGAATAGACTATCCTGTTGGTTACGTGAAATGGACTGAGAAGAGAAACATGGAAGAGTTTATCCATATGCTATCCAGTCGGAGGATCACAGTCAATGAACTCATAACCCATGAGTTTGAGATTATAAACGCTGAGAAAGCATATGAACTTATAACTGATAATCCAAATAATGAGAAATATGTAGGAGTACTGATAAAGTATCCAAACAGGGAAGAAAAGACAAATAGGACTATAGAGCTTGCCAAATCAAAAACCTTCAAGAAAACGACAGGAAGAATCGGTGTTGGATTTATTGGGGCAGGTAACTTTGCGAGAGCAGTGATAATCCCAAATATGTCGAAGATTCCAGAATATGAGTTTATTGGTCTGGCAACGACATCCGGGACAACTGCAGGCCAGGTTATCAAGAATACTAAATTCAAATACTCGACAACAGACCATAAAAAGCTTCTCGAAGACAAAGATATTGACCTTATTGTTGTTGCCACTCCTCACAATACTCACGCCAAATTCACCGTAGACGCCCTAGATGCAGGGAAACACGTGTATGTGGAAAAACCTCTGGCAATAACAATGGAGCAACTAGACGAAGTAAAGGCAGCTTATGAGAGAAATAGCCAGCATGTCTTTGTGGGTTTTAACAGAAGATATTCGCCATTTGCTAAGTTCATAAGAGAAAATATGAGTACTGACAAGTATCCCTGCATAATTCAATACACAGTTAACGCGGGATATATTCCCAAAGAGCACTGGACACAAGATCCGGAAGTCGGAGGTGGAAGAATTGTCGGCGAAGTTTGTCATTTTATTGATCTCGCTGTATTCCTAACTAGTTCACTACCAGAAACAGTGAATACTGCTTCTATTATTGGGAATACAGATCGTTATTCTAATTCAGACAACGTATCTATAAACTTGAGCTTCAAGAACGGATCAATTGCCAATATAATCTACACAGCCATGGGCTCAAAGTCATTCCCAAAAGAAAGGGTAACTGTGTTCTGCAACGGAAATGTTGGCGAGATAGATAACTTTGTATCTGCAACTGTGTATGAAAACAAAAAGAGGAAACTTAGAAAGATGGAGCAGGATAAGGGGTTTGTCGAGGAATACAAGCATATTTCTGAAATCTTGATCTCTGCTGAATCTAGAGAATCAATGTTGACAAGTGAATCAGCCACAACTGAAATATCAATACTTGCAATGAATGGACCACAAGGCGAAAGAAGTGCGAAAGACAAATAGATTATTTCGAGATACTTATTTTCAACAAAAATCAAGACTAGTTGAATTTTGCAATGCATGATTAACGTATCAGTTGATAGACACAATTCAAGAAAACGGTTCTAGCGATTACTGTGATCCGTTAATTGATAGATAGGCATGAAACCCTGATGTTTTTGTGTCTGTTCAATACAATAACAAGGGTCTTGATCAATAACTATTGAAACCGACATTCGGTGCTGTAGTTACTGAAAAAGAATAGAGAACTTTCACGGAGGATTTATGCCCAATTCTGCCTTAGTATCAATCGTGTTACTGAACTGGAATGGAAACAGATATATTTTTGACTGCATTCAGAGTATACAGAATCAAGAATATAGATTCTTAGAAATAATTGTCGTTGACAATGGTTCAACTGATGGATCAATTGAAGCAATAAGAAGAGAGCATCCAGATTTCAAATACATAATAAACAGTACGAATTTGGGATATGCAAAAGGAATGAATCTAGGCATACAGAAGGCTCAAGGAGAATATGTGATACCTCTTAATTTCGATGTCTATCTGGAAAGCAGCTTCATTAGTCGTTGCGTTGACAGAATGGAAGGCCAAGATACTCTAGGAGCTATTGGTGGCAGAGTGTTTGCATGGACAGAAAGTGGTAGAACAAATGCTCTCAGGAAGGGTGAAGGTGAACTAACTTACCTGCGAAAAAGAATTCAGGGAATGAGCATTGAATCAAATTGTGACGAAGCTTATGTTTTTGCAGCAAATGGAAGTTTTCCTTTCATAAGAAAAGCTGCTCTTGAAGATATAAAGGGTATTGTCGGTTACTACTATGATGAACGCTTTGTAACGGGTTGGGAAGACACGGATTTGTGGTTCAGGTTGCACCATAGAGGGTGGCAAGTGCTTTTCTTTGCAGCTGCTTATGGATGGCATGTTGGTTCCGGTTCGGTGGGAGGAAAGGCAAAGCTTATTGAAAAATCTCAAGATTATCAGAAGAGGATCTTCAGAAACAGAGAATATGTGATAAAGAAGAACATCGGTGGCAGTCTGCTCCGCTATCTGTTCCCTTACTTAGTTCTGGCCGAGCTAGCCCTGGTTCCATATTACCTTCTTAAGTCCCCAAGATCGTTGAGTTCTCTTTTTGGAGCTTGGCGTGAAGTTCACATCAACAGAAAGATTATTGCAGAAGATAGAGATAGGATTTTAAGCAACTCTGTGTTGAGCTTTGCTGAGGCAAGAAGCTATTTCAAGAAGTTTTAGTACAAGGTTTGCAGGGGTGATAAAATGAAAGGAATTGTCCTGGCAGGTGGAGTTGGAACGAGGCTACACCCAATAACTAAAGCCATTTCAAAGCAAATTCTCCCGGTTTATGACAAGCCGATGATCTATTACCCGCTTTCTGTACTTATGCTTGCAGGAATCAGAGAAATCCTTATCATCTCGACACCAAGAGATCTTCCAGTATTCAAAGAACTTTTCGGTGATGGTTCTCAACTTGGAATGTCGATTGAATATAAGATTCAGAGTGAACCTCGAGGTCTCGCGGATGCTTTCATAGTTGGCGAGGAATTTATTGAAGATCAGAAGGTTGCCATGATTCTCGGTGACAATATCTTCTTTGGTCAGGGATTATCTGGGACCCTGAGACGGGCCGCTGAACTAGAAGAAGGCGCAGTCATTTTTGGATACTACGTGAAAGATCCTCGCGCATATGGTGTTGTGGAGTTTGACGGAGCTGGTAATGTCATCTCAATAGAAGAAAAGCCTGAAAAACCTAAATCTCATTATGCGGTCCCGGGTCTTTATTTCTACGACAATCGAGTCGTAGAACTTGCAAAAAGCCTTAAACCTTCTGCAAGAGGCGAAATCGAGATCACCGATCTGAACAAAGTGTACTTGAAAATGGGTAAATTGAGAGTAGAGCTATTTGGTAGAGGTATGGCCTGGTTAGATACAGGAACCCATGATAGCCTCCTTGAAGCAAGTAACTTCGTTGAGACTATTCAGAAACGGCAAGGTTTTTACATTTCATGCATAGAGGAAATTGCTTATAGAAAGGGCTTCATAGATAGAGAGCAGTTACTGAGACTGGCAGAACCGCTTCTGAAAACAGAATATGGGAAATACCTGAAAGATATAGTGGAGAATGGTATTAGCAGCACGTAGCACGTTGCTCGTGGCGCGTAGTGAGAGAATCATAGTATTAACTGAGAAAGATCTAAAATTGAATATGCTGATTTCTATGTTATTCGGAGATGGATACTTTTGTCGAAACCAATTACTTATAAACATTACACTTGTTCGATGAGGTGATTGAAAGGTGGAGACTAGATTCAAGAGACTTGAAGTGTGGAAAGACTCAATGATTCTAGTGAAGAAAGTGTACAAACTCACTTCTTTATTTCCAGAATCAGAAAGATTTGGGCTGTCTTCTCAACTCCAGAGAGCAATAGTCTCTGTAGCTTCAAATATCGCTGAAGGTTCTGGCCGCGGAACAAAAAAAGATTTCATTAACTTTCTTAATCACGCTAGGGGATCGCTTTATGAAGTCATGACACAGCTAGAGATTGCGGCTAGTCTCAAGTACGCTAGTAGGGAGAATGTGGACAAATTTATCGAAGATTGTGAGGGCCTCGCACTAAGAATAAACGCTCTTAATAACTCAATGAAGAGAGTAAAAAGAAGCGACGAGCAACGTGCTACGAGCAACGTGCATGAAGGTGATAGTATTGAGTAGATTCACAAAACTCCCAACTCCCATCCCCGATCTATTCATTATAGAACCTACGGTTTTCGGAGACAGTCGCGGGTTTTTCATGGAGACATACAGTAAAAAGGAATTCCTGGAGCTCGGGATTGACATAGATTTTGTTCAGGATAATCATTCAAGATCTAAGAAGGGAACACTAAGAGGACTTCATTTTCAGGTCAACTTTCCCCAAGCGAAGCTAGTAAGAGTTATAAAGGGCGAGGTTTATGATGTAGCTGTTGACATACGGAAACACTCGGCGACATTTGGAAAATGGTTCGGCGTTGTTTTGTGCGAAGAGAACAAAAAGCAATTTTTCATACCGGAAGGTTTCGCTCATGGATTTCTTGCTCTTACTGAAATAGTGGAGTTCACATACAAATGTTCAGACTACTATCATCCAGAAGATGAAGGCGGTATCATCTGGAACGATCCTGATGTGACTATAAAATGGCCGTTTGAAGAATACGGAATAAATGAGCCTCTATTGTCTGAAAAGGATAAGAAGTGGCCAACGTTAAGAGAACTGCAGTTTTCCAGATTTGAAGACTAGTAGAACTATCGTGTAGCATGTGGCTCGTTGCCTGTAGTCGAGTAACTTTTGAACCTGGGATGCGCTACAAGCTATTAGCAAGAAGGCACGAGTTCTAGGTGTTTTGCTTTTATGACAAATCAGCTAATCTGCTTAACTACAGAGAGTGAGGTATTTATGGGAATTCTAATAACCGGAGCCAACGGACAACTCGGACAGGATTTACAGAAAGAATGCGACAGAAGAGGAATAGAATACATTGCCACAGATTTCCTACCGTATGGCGGTTCTACCAATCTGCCAATCAGCGAATCTGCAAAAGAGCCGCTCCATCTAGACATTACAGATCTTAAATCTGTAAGAGAAACTGTCTTGCAAACTAATCCCGACGCAATAATCAACTGTGCTGCATATAATGCCGTAGATAAGGCAGAAGAAGACTGGAAGAATGCGTTCTTAGTCAACGCTATAGGTCCGAAGCACCTCGCAATAGCCGCGAGTGAAAGAGAAATTCCCTTAATGCACTTCAGCACAGATTATGTCTTTGACGGAAAAAAGGGAAGTCCTTACTTTGTATGGGATGAATCGAAGCCAATATCGAAATACGGTCAAAGCAAGCTTTATGGCGAACAACTAGTCTCGCTTTTCTGCAATCGTATTTTCATTGTTAGGTTGAGTTGGGTCTTCGGCGGCGGGAATACAAACTTTGTCAAGAAAATCCTCGAATGGTCGAAGGGGAAGTATGAACTAAAGGTTGTAGATGATCAGATATCCTCTCCGGCTTATACTGTCGATCTTTCGAGGGCGATCATCGACCTTCTCGAGACGGGAGCTTATGGAATCTACCACATGGCCAACACAGGATATTGCAGCAGATATGAATGGGCGAAATACATACTCGAGCTCACAGGATGGAAGGGGAAGATTGTCCCGGTTAAGAGCAGCGACTTCAAGACGGCGGCGCAGAGACCGGAATTCTCCGCCATGAATACTTTCCCGTTAAGGGAAACGATTGGATACGAACTTCCGGACTGGAAAGATGCAACTGAGAGATTTCTGGAAGAAATCTCAGTGAGAAGTGAAGAGTGAATGGATGAAAGTGTGATTCAAGTCGAATCTTTTAGTAGAAAGGAGTAATCGATTTGGAATTCAAGAATCTGATCATTTGGCAGAAAGCCGTAGAACTAGCGGAGAGTTTGTATTCACTCACACACAAATTCCCTTCGTTCGAGACTTTTAGTCTTGGAAACCAGTTGAGAAGAGCTTCTGTCTCAATCCCTTCAAACATCGCTGAGGGTTCGGCAAGAGGTCACACAAAAGAGTACATACAGTTCCTTTACCAGTCAAGAGGTTCACTTGCCGAAGTAATTACTCAGGTAGAGCTCGCCAAGAAGTTCGGCTATATAGAGGCTTCAGAAACATCAAAGATAGACGCCTTGTGCGTAGAATTGTCCAAGATGATCAATTCGACCATTACTTCTCTTAAGAGCAAGTTGGTTACATCATGAAGGTGTTTTCCCCTTCTGACTATACACTCTTCACTACCGGAGGTGTTTTGGGTTGACAATTTTAGTTACAGGTGTCGCTGGTTTCATAGGAAGTAATTTTGTTTACTACTATCTTCGAAGGTATCCTGAGAGAAAGATTATCGGGTTGGACAATCTGACTTATGCGGGTAATTTGGACAATCTCTCCGAATTGACTGAAGAAGAGAGAAAGAGATTCAGCTTCGTAAAAGGTGATATCTGTGATCCCGAACTTTTGGAGCGTATCTTCAACAAAAAAGACATAGATGGAGTGATAAACTTCGCAGCCGAGTCTCACGTTGATAGATCGATTCACGATCCCCAGATATTTCTGAAGACGAACGTACTGGGAACGCAAGTTCTTCTCGATGCAGCAAAAAAGCACTGGAGAAGCGGAAATGATTGGAAATGCATAAATGATACTAAAGATGAGTCAGAAAAAAGCCGATCAAATTTAGATAATCTGCCAAGTCGCAAAACCGCCAAGTTCCTCCAAATTTCCACCGACGAAGTCTATGGGGCTCTGGGGCCAACTGGATACTTCACAGAGAAGACGCCGCTTGATCCACACAGTCCATATTCAGCATCCAAAGCTTCGGCCGATCTGATAGTCAAAGCGTACTATGATACTTACGGACTGCCCGTCAATATAACAAGATGCTCGAACAACTACGGTCCTTACCAGTTTCCAGAGAAGCTTATACCCCTCATGATAAATAATGCGATCAATCACAAACCTCTCCCCGTATATGGAGACGGCAGACAAATAAGAGATTGGCTGTACGTAGAAGACCATTGCAGGGCAATTGATTTGGTCTTTGAGAATGGTGGGTCTGGGGAAGTCTATAATATAGGCGGCCACAACGAGAGGGAGAATATCTATATTGTGGAGAGAATAATCGAGATACTTAGAAAAAAGACCGGCGATTCAGAGATAAACGAATCACTCATAAAACACGTGACCGACAGGCTCGGCCACGACAGAAGATACGGCATAGATCCTACTAAGATATCTCAAGAGCTCGAATGGAAGCCAAAGATCATGTTCGACGAAGGAATAGAGACGACCATAACCTGGTATTTGAACAGCAAGAAATTATAACATGGTGGCATAATTATAAGGGTGTGCTTTCAGTGGAGCTTAGATGGTGTCTTTAGCAATTAATGGCTTCTTTATTGCGAAACAAGCTCTTAGTAATGGTTAGTGTGCACTAAAAGAGCAACTTCACGTGACATCAGAACACAAGAGCTTAGAGAAATCTCTATTTGTCCATGTATGGCTCCTGCTCTAGAGTGTCATTTTTTGGGCTGAAAATCTGACTGCCTATCAGGAATAATTATGAAGTTACTAAGGCACAGTGGTAGTTAACAGGTAGTAGCACTTCCTGCAACGTTAGTAAGTATATCAATACAATTATCTTCAGAGGAAAGGAGAGTTAGTCAATTTTGAGAATAGTTCATGTTGAAGACAGTTTTCTTCCTACCGCTGGTTATCAGGTAAATTTTCTGGCCAAATGGAGTGTTATACATGGGCATAGAGTCACGATTATTGCTAGTGATAGTCTTGTACCGTGGAGCAGCGCCGGTTTCACAAGCTATTCGCTTGAAGAAATGGATAGAGCATACGAGTTAAGAACCGGTGTGGAAGTAATCAGGATCCACAGCAAAGCAAGATTCTCTGGACGAGAAGTGCAAGATAAAACGCTATTCAGAACAGTTGATCAGCAAAGTCCTGATATAGTTATGGTCCACACTTTCAACACGCTAACGGGGTTACGATTTATTTTTAAGTTAGGTAAGCTGAGTTACCCCATCGTTTCAGATTGTCATATGTATCCAGTAGCTTCTAGAAATAGATTTGCAAGATTCTTCAGGATATATATGAGGAGGTTCGTAACGCCTAGAATCGATAGATTCTCCCTGAAGGTTGTTGCTGTTTCGTTCACAACAAAACAATTTATGATAGATTCATATAGGATTCCCAATCATCTAGTACCAGTAATTCCTTTTGGAACAGACACTGATCTATTCAAACCCGATACTTCAAAGCGGGACTTGACAAAAAGAGAACTCGGAATTCCTGAAGAGGCATTTGTCTTGATATACACGGGAAAAATCTCAGAGGATAAGAAAGTGCTTCTTCTTGCGGAGGCCTTTTCAAACACACATAAGTACAGTCCGTCGAAAAAACCTTTTCTACTTTTGGTTGGAAGCGGTAGCGGAAGTTACTATGAAAAGGTAATACAAGCATTCGACAATGTGAAACAATACGTAAGGCATGTTCCCACTCAGGAAGTGTGGAATTTACCAAAGTTCTATCAGGCAGCAGATCTTGCCATATGGCCTGGTGCATGCAGCTTGAGTTTTTTTGATGCCCAGGCCTGTGGGTTACCAGTCATCGCAGAAGACATCGCTGGAAATGATGAACGCCTTAGCCATGGCAACGGTTGGTTGTTTAAGCCTGATTCTGTAAGTGATTTGGAAGATAAGATTAGTGAGGCCTTAGAGCTCTCTTCAGAAGAGCTAAAGCAAAAGGGGTATCGAGGAATGGAAATAACTGTGAAAAATCAGAGTTATGACAAGATCTCAAAGGAGTTCGAAGAATTGATGATACAAGAAATAGAGAAATTTCGAAAGGGTGGCAGAAAATAATGGAGAAAAAATTGATAACAATCATCGGCATGGGCTACATAGGTCTACCAACAGCGACGATGTTTGCCGCTGCTGGGTACAGAGTAAAGGGTTTTGACGTGAATAAGAGAGTGATAGATACTCTCAAGAGCGGAAAGATACACATAGTTGAACCTGATCTCCAGGGTCTCTTCAAGAGTGTTCTCGATTCTGGAAATCTGATTCCAACAGATACTCTTGAAGAATCGGATGTATTTATCATCTGTGTTCCAACCCCTTTCAAAGAAGATCACGAAGAGAAGCTCGCCGATCTCTCGTATGTTGAATCGGCATCGAGAGAAGTCGGAAAAGTCTTGAAGAGAGGCGATCTCGTTATCCTTGAATCGACAGTTCCTCCAAGAACTACGGATGACACAATGGGAAAGGCTCTCGAAGAAGAATCCAGTCTCAAGATAAATGAAGACTTTCTTGTCGCTCATTGTCCTGAAAGAGTGCTTCCGGGGAAGATACTACATGAACTGAGAAACAACGACAGAATAATAGGAGTCTCCAATAAAAAGGCTGGAGAGTTGACAAAAGAACTGTACTCTTCCATAGTCACCGGAGGCAATATCTACCTTACAGATACCATCACCGCCGAAATGTGCAAGCTTGTAGAAAATACCTTCAGAGATATAAACATAGCCTTTGCCAATGAACTGAGTAAAATATGCGATGAATTGGGCATAGATGTCTGGGAACTTGTACAGCTGGCTAACAAACATCCTAGAGTGAACGTACTCAGCCCAGGCGCAGGTGTTGGCGGTCATTGCCTGGCGGTTGATCCCTGGTTCATCGTTGAGAAATTTCCGAAGACTGCTAGATTAATAAGAACTGCGAGAGAAACAAACGATAACAAACCAAAATGGATAGTAAAGAAAGTAGTTGAGGATATCCATGAAAGGTTCTTAGACAAGAAGATAACGATAGGAATACTTGGCCTTGCATACAAACCGAATATTGACGACCTAAGAGAAAGCCCAGCTCTTGAAATTGCTAAAGAACTAAAAGAACTCGGGTATAATGTAATTGCATGCGAACCGAATTCGGAACAGTCTGAGATAAATTCGATACGAAACCTGAAACTGGATGAACTGATTGATAAATCTGATTATCTGGTTTATGCAGTGCCCCATAATCAGTTCAAAGACGGATACAAGGACAGAATAAAACAAAAACCATTCTTCGATGCGGTTGGTGAGATGAAGTGAGTACTTACTTAGTATTGCTTCCGTCATCTAGCGTACAAGTAGGTGTTTTTGGCTGATGCAAACTGCTTTTGAGTGCAGCATACCTAGTAGAAGTGGTATCCAAGGAATGAGTATATGGAACACGTTGAGATACCTTGTTCCAATACTTGCTATGCTTGGTTCGAATTTCTTCTTCGCGATGGCAGGTATCTTCGGATTCGAATATACAGGTATTGAGAACAGCAACGCATTCTTGGTTTATGCAGGGCTAGTTTTTGTTGCGAATGTTGTATTTTATCTAAGATCACTTAATCGGAATGGGGGAAGGGTTTCGATCACGGATATTTCTGTTTTTTTGTTGTTTAGTGCAATTATCATTTCATACCTGGTACCAAGCCTTTCCATAGGACGATTGAACCCAGTATCGACAATGTTTCTAAGGTATTTCTTAGCTTTTGCTTTGCCCAGCATAGTAGCTGCTATTTCCGTTTCGAAGATGAAAGCACTCCCGGAAATTGTAAGTTTGCTCGAAGTGGTTATGATTATACTTTCCCTAAGCATAATTCTTAAGGTAATTGTGCCGTATTTTCAGGGTCAAAGACTCCTTACATTTGCTGGAGCAGTATACCATCAAACTGGCTCTTACTTAGCAGCTTTTGCTTTTGGCCTGAATCTCTACTTCCTGCTAAATGGAAGTTATCACGAAAGACTCGCACCTTTTAGGACTAGATTCTACAGAGCCATCTGTCTTCTACTGCTTGTTGTTCAAGTGCTTGGTTTTGTATTGCCCGGGGGTCGTGGAGGATTTGTTTTAGGTGTCATCTACTTCTTATTCATAGTTGTTTCGCAAATCACAAGACGAAGGCTGAAAACAGTATTTAGAGTTCTATTACTTGTTGCCTTTCTTGCAGCAGTTATTGGGGTAAGTTGGCCACTTCTTATGCAGAATGATTTATTTGTAAGAGGTTTCAATAGAGCAACACAGTTTATTTCGGGTAGTGGAGGAATAAACTGGGCTGGCACATCTGGAAGGGATTCTGTTTACCAGATTGCTCTTCACCTTATAAAGGAAAGCCCAATTATTGGATATGGAATATTCGGAATGTATGAAGTAATAGGCTATTATCCTCACAATTTCTTCCTTGAAATTCTACTTCAAGGCGGAGTGATTTTCCTTATTGTGGCAGTTTCAATACTTCTTTTGTTCATGAGAAAATTGAGGCATATGATAAGACAAGACAAAAGCAATGGTATTCTAGCTGTTCTATTTCTTTATCCTATTGTCATGCTAATGTTCAGCGGTACTTACCTGAATACACCGCAGTTTTGGTTTGTATTGGTGTTTGTTTTGGCATACAGGAAACCGAAAACTGTACTCATTGATTAGAGCTCAGTGAAGTCAAGTTGGTAAGCCACGTAATCTCCGGCGTAACGTTCTCAAGGATGACATAACTGACGGAAACAAGGAATAAAGTCTGCAATAAAAGCGAGTCTTCGCCGTATACCATGAAAACGGCTTGTTCTTGTGCTCCCTTAGTATTCGTCTAGTTTCTCCAATATTTCCATCAATCGCGTGGAGCAAAGCAAGGGAAGCCTTTTGTGAAGCCTTGCGCCTGTTCACAAACTCTGGGTGATCATCTCCTAACAGACGCTCAAGCTCTTCATTCGTGTTCTCAATCCTCTTGTTGAACGCATATTTGTCAATCTTTGTGATGCTCTTGGGATTGTATCTGTAATGGGCTGTGATAATTGGGATAAATCCGATTAGACCCTTTTGCGCAAGGAGAGAAAAGAGGATAATGTCTCCATTGGTTTCTGGTCTGTCAGAAGAAAGCTTCACAGAATCCTTAGGCCGCCTGTACAGCACAGTTACCGTCTGGATGGTTGCCTTAAAGGGAAAATAGTAACCAAACTCAGAGACTTCAGGAACACGTTTGTTTGGATAAGGTTTTCCATATACTTCACCTCTTTCATTTACTCTTTGACACCTGGTGAAGCAAAATGAACACTCCGGATGACTTTCCATGAAATCAACCTGTTTTTGGAGTTTGAGTGGATCGGTCCAATAATCGTCTCCTTCGCAAAGAGCCACATATTTTCCTGTACACGCTTCTCTAACAGATTCTGAATTGGCCTTGGCACCTACGTTTTTTTCGTGTAGTATTGGTTTTATTATCTCTGGATACCGATTCGCATAGTCAACAACAATCTCACGGGTTCGGTCTGTTGAACAATCTTCGCCGATGACTAGCTCGAAAGGGAAATCTGTCTTCTGCATCAGGACGCCTTCTATAGCTTGAGCAATGAACTTTTCATGGTTGTAGGTTATCATCCTAACGCTGACCAGTGGTGCTTCACTGTTCATTTACCCACCTCACTATTTCTGCAATTCTCTTCACATCTTTTTGTGTTAACCCGCCGTAAAACGGCATAGATAGCACTCCGTTGCCGATTTTGTTTGCTACGGGCAGGTTCTTCTGATTTGCTGAAGGCAGATGCTTGTAGCATTCGTAGTTGCTGCAGAGGGGATGGAAATACTTCCTGGCATAAACGTTGTATTTCTTGAGTTCTTCGTAGACATTGTCTCGTGATCGGCCGAACTGTTCTTCATCGATTCTGATGGCAAAATACTGATAACTGCTCCTTACTCCGGGTAAGTCTGGCATAAGTTTGATACCGGGTATATCCTTCAGGTTCTCGATATAAGTCTGCTTTATGATAGCTCTCTTCTGTCTTTCCTCTTCTATATGTTCAAGAACGGCCAATCCCATAGCCGCCTGAAGTTCGTTCATCTTTCCGTTTATCCCGACTTCAATCACTTCTTCTTCGTTCTTGATTCCGAAGTTCTTGAGGAGGTCTATCTTCTTCTTCATTTCTTCACTCTTGCAAGCCAGAGCTCCACCTTCGGCCGAGTTAAAGAGTTTAGTGGCGTGGAAGCTGTACATAGTTATGTCGCCGAAGTTCCCTATACCTGTTCCGTTTATCTCAGTTCCAAAGGCATGAGCTGCATCATATATGATCTTAAGATTATATCTATTCGCAATTTCTGCAATAGCTTCGACATCACTTGGAGTTCCAAAGACGTGTACTGGCATTATCGCACTTGTTCTGGGGGTAATTGCTTCTTCAATTCTGTTTGGATCGATACACATGGTAACTCGGTCTATGTCTACAAATACAGGCTCAAGACCCATCCATGATATCGAATGAGCCGTTGCTGCAAAAGTGAAGGGAGTTGTTATTACCTCTCCTGTAAGGTTGAGAGCTTTTATAGCTACCAGAAGAGCTATTGTGCCGTTATTGAAGAGAGAAAGGCGAGGCACTTTCAGATAGTCTCTTAATTTACTCTCAAGCTCTTTGTGTTTAGCCCCATTGTTTGCAAGCCACTGAGCATCCCATACATCTTGCAAAGATCTACTGAGTTCCTCAAGAGGTGGAAGAAGCGGACGAGTTACATAGATTGGTTCGGTAAATGAATAGAACATAAATCACACCATCCTACAATCAATATTAAGCGACTTCTAGCAGATCATCTATAGAGCCACAAAAGAGGGTTAATCTAGTCCTCTCATGACTATTAGTTATATAAATGACATTTCAGTTTTGCCTAGACTGATCTACGACTTTTGAACTAAGAGATTCCGTTCTGAAGCTTTTTTGCCAATGACTCTCCAGCTCGAAGCGTATTTCGAGAAATTCATAAACACACCTGGCTATTCACATGTCAGTCTCATCTTTTCTTCGTGAATGTTATTCTGTAAGATCTTCGGTACGCCAACCCCCCATAAACGCGGCTTTCATAAAGATTGGGGTTTGATTCTTTCCGAGATCTTTTTGCAAGGACTTCCAGCATATATTCCCCAAGGCTCTAGATCCCTTATAACTAAACTATTCGCCCCAACAATGGCACCTTCGCCAATAGATACATTAGGCATAACTACCGTATTGATCCCAATTACTACTTCATTTCCAATGATAATTTTCCCAATTCTATTCTTAACTTGGTCGCTTGGTAATCTTTCCCCTACTCTGAAACCGTTGTGCTCATTCAGACTTGAAACTAGTTTCACACCCAAAGCCACCAGAACTCCATTTCCTATTACTACTTCCCCAAATCCTTCAATGACCGAATGCCAAGCAACGGTTGTGTATTCTCCGATCACAACCGAACCCCCTCCATGAATAAACGCATAATCAAACAACTGCACAAAGTCGCGAAGAACAACATTTTCAGGCCTAACAATTTTCGCCAATGGATAGATGTTGACACTCCTTCCACAGCTCTTGAGCTTGCTTTTAACGTTATTACCCATGAACTCTAGGCCTTCTAATTGGATACCACTCATAATCCATCCTCCTTATTCTGAAACTTCTCGATTTCACGATTGAATCACTGAAGGAAAAGAAACTCTGAAATGTCGCACATTAAGATACAGCAAAATCCGCTAGAAGCAAAACATCCTTGTTTGCATGGCATCATCATTCATAATAAATCATACTCACCCAGCAATTCCTTGATCTCTTCTCTTGAATTAAACATCATCACGTCTATTATTGATAAGTTGGGAACAAATTCATTGTTATATTGTTTGTAGACAACGGGTCTCATTCTCAAAAAGCTCAACTCGATTCCAGCTTTTCTAAACGCTTCTTTTGAATACAGTTCCATTCCACCAATTGGGTTTATGTAATGCGTAGAACCAAGTATCCTGTTTATCTCAATAACCCGATCCTGTCCCTTGAGTGTTTCATCCTTCTCAATTTCGGAAGACAGGATGAATTCGGTTTCGATGGATAGATAGTCACAGATAATTCTCATACTTCTTGATATGATGCTGGCAACGTTTAGGTCTTCAGAATCGAGAATAGCGGTTATCAGTTTTACTGTGTCGGAATACGCGGGTGCTCCACGATAAGCTACCTCAAGAGTCTTCAAGAACCTTTTTGCAATTGTATCGAAGTCCTCAGTGAAGTGTCGCTCACATATTTTATGGCTCAGTGGGGTCTTCTTCACTGGAAAAGAAAACATATGCGCTATACTATTCAGTAGTATTCTATTTCGGTTTATCCATCCTCCTTTAATGAACTGCACATCATCGTAAACCACAAACAAGTCAACTGAGTTGATCAGTTGGAAATATCCCAAATAAGGAAACAGATATGGCTGCATTATTGCAAGCTTCACCGTCAAATACCACCTACAGACAACACACTGCCGTCTTCATAAACGAGACTTGCAAGGTACTTAGAATACTCTGCGTTCCCCAGCGACTTGCTTATCTCAAGTAATCTATTGCTGTCTATATACCCTCTCCTGTATGCAATCTCTTCAATACACGATATATAGAATCCCTGCCGCTTCTGGATTGCCGCTACGAAGTTGCTCGCTTCGAGCAGGCCGTCTTGCGTGCCTGTATCTAGCCAGGCCATTCCTCTACCCATGAATTGCACTTTGAGCTGGCCAAGTTTCATGTATTCTTTGTTCAGGTCAGTTATTTCTAGTTCTCCTCGAGCTGAAGGCTTTAGATTCTTAGCAAGCTCACAGACTTTGCTGTCATAGAAATAGAGTCCCGGGACAGCGAGGTTTGATTTTGGCTTTTCCGGTTTCTCTTCGAGGCTTATCGCTTTGCCTTCGCTGTCAACCTCGACTACGCCAAAAGAACGGGGATTCTTGACATAGTAGCCGAATATCGTTGCCCCTTCTTCAGAGTCCGTTGCTTTCTTGAGAATCCCCGAAAGCCCCTGACCGAAGAAGACGTTATCTCCCAGAATAAGGCAGCATCTGTCTCTGTTTATGAACCCTTCTCCAATGATGAAGGCTTCCGATAGTCCTCTAGGCTGTTCTTGAACTGCGTATGAGAAGCGCAAGCCGATTTGCTCACCTGTTCCAAGAAGCTTCTCGTAAAGAGGCAGATCGGTCGGCGTCGATATAATAAGTATCTCTCTTATCCCCGCGAGCATCAAAACAGACAGGGGATAGTAGATCATGGGTTTATCGTATATCGGTAGTAGTTGTTTGGATATTACTTTGGTTATCGGATGAAGCCGGGTACCTGCTCCACCGGCCAAAATTATTCCTTTCAAGTTATTCCCTCCGTTCTTATCTCATTATATCTTGTAGTTCTTCTCATAGAATTCCATATACTCACCAGATATAACACTCTGCATCCATTCTCTATTATTCAAGTACCAGTCGATAGTAAGCTCTATCCCTTCATCGAACATGATCGAAGGCTCCCATCCAAGTTCCCGGGTAATCTTTGAAGGATCTATCGCGTATCTTCTGTCGTGTCCAAGTCTGTCGGTAACGTGTTTTATGAGTGATTCGTTTATCTCTCCGTCCCCCGTCTTTTCTCTGAGTATCTCTATCATTCTCTTGACTATATAGATGTTCTCTCTCTCATTATGGCCGCCTATATTATAGACTTCTCCAGACTGCCCGTTATCGAAGACAATGTCTATCGCCCTGCAGTGGTCTTCGACATACAGCCAGTCTCTTATCTGTCTGCCGTCTCCGTAAACCGGCAAAGGTTTATGTCTGAACGCGTTGTTTATCATAAGTGGTATAAGCTTCTCTGGAAACTGGTAAGGCCCGTAGTTGTTCGAACATCGCGTTATGTTCATGGGCATTCCATAAGTATCGTGATAGGCTTTGACTATAAGATCAGCCGAGGCCTTCGATGCAGAATAAGGACTGTGCGGGTCAAGTGGTGTCTTCTCCGTGAAGAGACCCGTTGGTCCTAAAGCTCCATAGACCTCGTCTGTGGAAATTTGCAAGAACTTGGGCGTTGTTAGTTGTTCGTTGCTTGTTGTTCGTGAAAAGCGATCCTGTATTGCTTCTCCCTCTTCCCTCTGGTCTAGACTTCGCCATTTTCCGTCTGACAGTCGCCAATGGTTCTTGGCTGTATCAAGCAGAACCTGTGTTCCGAGTATGTTGGTCTTCAAGAATATCTGGGGATCGTGGATCGATCTATCCACGTGAGACTCGGCAGCAAAGTTTATAACACCGTCTATCTCGTTTTCGCTGAAGATTCGATCTACGAGTTCGGTATCGCAGATATCTCCCTTTATGAAAGTGAATCTCTTTTTCTCTTCCTCTGTAAGTCCTGAGAAATTGTCCAGGTTGCCCGCATAAGTGAGATTATCCAGACCGATGATCTTTCTCTCAACATGCTTGCGAAGATAGTAATAGACAAAATTGCTTCCAATAAAGCCTGCCACACCCGTAACTAGAATTGTCATTTATACCCCCCAAATGTTACTTCTGAAAATTCAGTTACTCTTTTAACGAATATTATAGAACAGATCTGACTTTATTATGTTAATGTGCAAGAGGCTTGACGGTTGATTTTATCGAGAAAACCTGTTCTTGAGTTTCTTGCGTTAGCTATCTTTTTACCTTTCTTACGAATGAAAGTGCCAGGTCTTTTACGATATCCAGCTCTTTGATCTTGAAAAGCTTGCTTAATCCTATGTATGTAGTGAAACCGACCAGTGTCTGAACGAGCAATTTGATCAAGTCTCCGCTCGGCATCAGCAGGCCTACGATATATACAATCGCTCCCATAGAAAATGAAAGAAGGTATGAAGGGAGGATATCTTTGATCTGGTCTTTGATCGAGTAAGAGATCAGTTTTTTTGAGTATATAGCGTTTATATAGTATGAAATGTAAGAACTCAGAACTGAGCCCCATATCAAGCCCATGATTCCGAGCCTTAAGAGCAAGACAACAACGATTATAACTGTTGTAATTGCTTTCTTGATTATCTCGAGTTTAAGAAACAGGTCTGATCTGCCCTTTACCTGGAGTATGTTCAGGTTAATTGCATGGAGCGGGAACAACATTCCAGCAAAGCAGAGGATTTGAAAATACGGTATCGAAGGGAGCCATTTAGTTCCAAATACGAGGTCAATCAATGGTCCGGCTATTGCCGCCAGGAAGACCATGATTGGGAAATTCAAGAACGTAGATGTCCTGATAATCTTTGAAAACCCTGCCCTGAGACGAGCTTCTTCTTTCTGCATGCTGCTAAGCACAGGATATGTTACTCGCTGGAGTGAAGTGCTCACAGCGTGTGAGGCGATTTCCTCAAGTTTCTTACCATTCGAGAAATAGCCGAGGTCAGTCGCAGAGAAGAATCTTCCTATTATTACGTAGTAGATATTCACGTAAACCGTGTTTATCAGCCCGGAAACCAACAGACGCGAGCCGAATCTGAAGAGCCTCTTGAAAGAATGAACGCTGAATACAAGCGAAGGTTTCCATTTATTCGATATTGACAGCAAAAAGGCAACGAGAAACTGCATTGTCAACGTTCTTATAACAAGGCTCCAGACTCCAAAACCAAAATAGGCGAGGATTATTGCAACGATGCCCGATGTGACAGAGGCTATGATGCTTATTTTCGTCTGGGTCTTGAAGTCTATTCTTCTGACGAGCATAACTCGCTGGATTAAGCCGAAGGAGTTTATGATGAGTACGAGCGATAAAACTCTGAGGATAGCTATTAGTCTTGGTTCTCTGAAGAAATCGCCCACGAGAGGCGCAGAGAAGAAGAGAATGATATAGATGCCACAGGCCATTGCCAGATTGAACAAGAAGACAGTCGAGAAATCTTCTTGCTTCGCTTCCTGTTCGCGGATTAAAGCCTGGCTAAAGCCACTGTCTATAAAGGATGTGGATATCGCTATGAATATCGTTATCATCCCTATAAGTCCGAAGTCTTCGACAAGCAATAATCTTGCCAGGATTACCTGAATTATGAACTGAATTCCCTGATTGGCTACTAGATCAGAGAAGCTCCAGAAGAGACCCGATGCCGTCTTTTGTCTAAGATTTGATGATTCGCTCATTCAGCTTTCTCCAGTGAGGTTTATGGATTGTCTTGTGTCTTGCCGCGATCTTTGCTTGGTGCTCAAACCCAACACACGATTCAATACAGTAAATAATACATCGCCAGCTTTGTAGAAGTGTTAAGAAGCAGACCCGATTCATGTTAGATTTGCCGGCAATTAAGAAGAGGAGTCGAAAAAAAGGTACCCTCGCTTTCGAGAACCAAGCAATGGAATTGATCCTCCGATTCTCCAATCGCTCCAGGCTTTGATCTAGTTAACGTTAGAAAGCGTAGTTGGTCGGAATTTATTAACTATAACGAAAAATAGAGGGACAGACTCCATTTTTTGATATAATTTGTGTTGAATTAGAGCGAGATCCCGAGAAGTATTACGGGATGACACGGGATGACAGAAGCGAAAAACGGTAGCGGCGAAAATCGGGTACAGACGTGAGGTGAATCGTCAGTCCCCATTTTCACCGGACAGACATGAAGAGATTTGTCAGTCCCGGTTTTTCTTGTCTGGTTCGAAAATCGGGGACAGACGTTAGGAGCCCGTCAGTCCCCATTTTCGTCGCTGGTTCAGTGTGGTACTGTTATCTCGCAAGCACTTTCATGGCGCTTTTCCAGAATCCGTTTTTGAGGAACATGACCACTACGTCTATCGAGATATCCAGGATGAAGTCGAAGAATTCTGGGTCGATCTTCCATTGTTCGTCTGGCAGTGCGTCTTTTATCATCTGTTTCACTTGCTCTTTCTTGGCCGGACCGTCTCCCGGGTGTTCGACGTAGCTGGCGAAGAGAGCGATGAGATTCAGCAATTCTTTGAGCCAATTCATGGGGTTGGGCCTCCTTTGTGATTCGTCCACCGTTTGATTCGTCCTTCGTCCCGGATCATGGACCCGTCCTTCGTCCTTGGCGAGCCAAAGACAACGTTTCCAAATGTTATTATTGATCCGGAGGTGGTTATCATAGCCGATTCATTTCAAAATCTAGATGTGTATAAGCTAAGCATGCAGTTTGCCTACGACGTTTATCAGATAGTCTCCTCTTTCCCTGATTTTGAGAAATTCGGGCTTTCTTCTCAATTGAGGAGAGCTTCGGTTTCTGTTCCCTCAAATATTGCCGAAGGATCAGGCCGACAACATCAGAAGGAATTTGTTCAGTTTCTATTCCTTTCGAAAGGCTCTCTCAGAGAGGTGATGACACAGCTCGAATTGTCAAAGATGCTTGGTTACATAAGTGAAGAGACATTCATTCAAATGCAAGGTCAGGCAAAATAATAGGGACAGACTCTATTATTTACATTTCCGTAACAATATTCTTCATTCTTGAGCTAGGAGCTTTGTTCTTGATTCAGTTGAGGAATTCAATGAATAACTCACGAAGTGCGTGTATGTAACAGCTAATAGAAAGGAAGAAGAGAAGGAGAACGAAAACTTAAGTCCCTACACTCTTCATTACTCTAAATGCATGAGCTTCGTGTTATTGATCTCTTTTTCTCTGCTCCTTATGGTAACATCTTTTTGGGTCTCCATTCTTTTTTTGCAGTAATTCAAAGGTATCATTTTCGATTTGCTTGGAGGCCTTTTTTATAAACGTCCAAATCTCTTTTGTCAAGTAATGTCTTACAAAAACAGCTATAGTGCAATTTTGAAAATGATTTTATGTTGCTGAAATCAGTTAATTTAGCGCACTTTGAAATTTATGGAGAGGAGAGCGATAGGAGAATTGACTTTATGAAGGTATTGCATGTTGCTATTGTGGGAATAATAGGGACAGACTCCATTTTTTGGTATAATCTGTGTTGGTAGACATGCGAAAAACGAAAACGCACCAGTTTTTCTCTTTATGAGGTGATTGGATGCCCAGGAGAGCAAGGGTTGTCTTTGAGGGTGTGGTTCATCATATTACTCAGAGAGGCAATTACAGGCAGAATGTCTTTGAAGATGATTCCGACAAAAGCAAGTATATCGAGTTCATAAGGGAGTATTCAGAGAAGTATGGAATGAAGATCTATGCTTATTGCCTTATGAGCAATCATGTTCACTTCATAGCCGCTCCCGTTAAGGAAGATTCGCTAGCGATGACTTTCAAATACTCGAATATGAGGTATTCTAGCTACTTCAACAGGAAGAACAAGAGGTCGGGTCATCTCTGGCAGGGGAGGTTTTATTCCTGCCCTTTGCAATTTGAACATGCCCTGGAGGCTTTGCGATATGTGGAGAGGAATCCTGTGAGAGCAAGGATGGTAGAACTACCCTGGGAGTATGAATGGTCGAGCGCGAGGGAGCATGTGGGATTTAATGCGGAGATAGATACTCCCCCTAAAGGCGAGGGCAATAAATCTGTGGACAGACGTCAGGAGCCCGTCAGTCCCCGATTTATTCCCCAGGCTTCTTCGATTTCTGGAGCGGAAAAGGTTTCTGACGGCAATGATTTATCTTCTAATGCTTCGGTCGCTTCTTATAGGAGTATTCCTCTTTGTTCACTGAAAGATCTGGATCTTAACTGGAATGTGGAAGGCTGGATAGAGTTTCTCGGTTTCCCCGATGAAGATGATTTTCTAATCAGAATCAGGGGAAACACGTTTTCTGGAAAGCCATTGTTTGCCGAGGAACTTGTGGCCGGTCTCGAGAAGAAGCTCGGGGTTCCACTTGGCAGGAAGCCGAGGGGGAGACCGAGGAAGGAGTAGGAGGAGCGGTTGATCAGAAGAGCGCCAGGAGCCGTCCTTGGTCCTTCGTTCCGGAGCATAGACCCGTCCTTCGAAAGAGCAGAAGAGCGGTTCATCGACGACGCTAGGCGTCCTGGTTATTGGTTCAGAAGAGCGGTGTTTGGTGATTAGTAATTGTTGAAGAACACCTTAATTCGTCATTCTGAGCTTGACTCAGAATCACGGTTTTCTAAGGAGTAGATCCCGGATCGGGGTCCGGGATGACAGGAAAAGTCAAGCCCCGGCAGTTAAGCCGGGGATTTTTGTTGCTTATTCACTTTTCTTGCTTAGGTTGAGCTGGCGAAAATCGGGTACCTTATCATATAAATAAGGAAAAGTCTACTACTCAAGTGACAATCAAGTTGTCAACCACATCCTTAGTGGCAGCTAAAGATAGCTGAGCATCCTGGGAGTATTCAGGATATGGG
>Ga0302253_1000626_pt1 | contig 27176 bp, 23 predicted proteins | sample AAG_RA_Trp_MG_FD_193537 | JGI IMG/M metagenome (GOLD analysis project Ga0302253, IMG submission 193537) | Enriched activated sludge microbial communities from anaerobic digester in WTTP, New Holstein, Wisconsin, United States - AAG_RA_Trp | ecosystem: Engineered > Bioreactor > Anaerobic >...
GTTGGCGGGCGGGGCCGACACCTTCACGCTGGACGTCACCAAGGGGCTGCTGGCAGGGTTGCTGGGAACGGCCCGCGAGACGCTCTCGCGCTGTCTTTCGCGGATGGTCGAACGGGGGGCTGTGTCCCTGGACGGGCGTAGCGTCACCATCCTCGACAGGGCATTCCTTGAAGCCATGGTCGAAGGGACGGAGCAACTCTAGCGCGCGGAGGCGTCTGCGTGGCGCATGTCGTGCCTCCCACGGGGGGCACATGTCCGGCGTTGCTGCCGGTCTGTCATCGCAAGTGGCCTTCTGGTGGAGTCATCAGGAACAGGTCGTCTTCATGCACGCCAGCTGGCGGAGGCACCAGCGGACACGAGGCGGCCCATGGTGATACCCGACGCCCCGGCGCTACCCGGATGTCCTCTGATGTCCTCTGATGCGCGATGATGCCCGATGATACCCGGTGGGGCGGAGGCGGGCGGTGTCGCCTTCAACGGAGGGGTACGGCGTTGGTGGTTGCGGGCTTCAGGCCCCGGCGCAGACCGACGGAAGCCGTATGACGAAGGTGGTACCCGTGCCGGGTTGCGACTCCACCCACATCTCTCCGCCATGATTCTGCGTGATGATGAAGTACGACACCGACAGCCCAAGCCCCGTGCCCTTGCCGGGAGGCTTGGTGGTGAAGAACGGTTCGAAGACGCGGCGTCGAAGGGCCTCGTGCATTCCGGGGCCGTTGTCCGAGATGGCGAGGCGAAGCCCGTCGTAGCTTTCTTCGGTGGTGACGGCGATGTGTATGGCGGGGTCTTCGCGCCTGTCTGTGGCGTCGATGTCCGCGAAGGCCTCAGAGGCGTTCTTGAGCAGGTTGAAGATGACCTGTTCGAGTTCGGTGGGTACGCAGGTGATGGTCGGCAGGTCGTCCGGGCAGTCGAACGAGATGTGTATCGACCTGAAATCATGATGCTTGCGAAGGTCGTAGTCGTTGTCTGCCAGTGCCAGCGCCTTGCGGATGATGGCCTCGATGTCGCAAGTGGTGCGGCTTGAGTCGCTTCGCCGTGAGAAGTCGAGCATGTTGCGAACGATGGTGGCGGCACGGGCGCAGGCATCGCGGATGTGTCCCAGAAGCATGGGAACGCCGCGTGCTTCAAGGTAGTTCCTGAGGGCCTCGAGGTCCATGCCCGTGACGGACGCCGCCTTGATGTTGCCTGCAAGGTCGGTGGCGAGGCGGCGTTCGATGTTCTGGGCCGCTTGCGCGATGGCCGAGAGGGGGTTGTTGATCTCGTGCGCCATGCCTGCGGCGACGCCCCCCACCGAGTGCATCTTCTCCGTCTGGATCATGAGTTCGCGCATTCTGTGCTGTTCCGTCACGTCGCGGATGACGGCGATACAGTAGTCGTGCGTCTCGTGCTTCAGCGGCGACAGCGAGACCTCAGCCCGGAAGGGCACGCCTTCCGCACCGATATGTACCCAGTCGAAACGGTGGGAGCGTCCACGGATGGCGGCCTCGATATGCTGAAGCGCCATTTGCGGTGAGGGTCGTCCGTCGGGCTGGAGTGGCGGAGACATCTCGTGGATGCTGCGCCCGATGAGTTTTCCCCGGTGGAGACCGAAGAGGCGTTCGGCGATATTGTTGCAATCGGCGATGCGCGCCCCGTCGATGACGATGATGGCGTCCATGACCGAATCATAGAGCGACCTGTAGGTGGCCAGCGTGTCGGCGAGTTCGCGTTCGGCGCGCACCCTGCGGGTGACATCGCGGACGATGCACGAGGCGTAACGCCCGCCGTCGATGGGCTGCGGTTCGAGCATCACGTCGAGGTGCATCTTCCAGCCCGCCACCTCTTTCGTCAGTTCCATGCGTTGTGTGCCGGAGAAGGGCGGTGCGGGGATGCCGGGCAGGATGTCGCCGAGGGCGATGCCTTCGAGCGTGTCGCGTTCAGCGAGGCGCTGCGCCGAATGGTTGCAGTCCATCACTATGCCGGTGGCGGCGTCCAGCGTGAAGATGGCGTCGCCGCTGCTTTCGAGAAGGGCACGGAAACGCTCGACCTGTTGCAGGTTGCGGCGCAACTCCGGGTAGTAGCTCTTACGTACCGAATCTTCACCGAAGCCGATGAGTTGCTTGCGGATGTCGTCCCTAGAGGGCTTCTGCATACAGGCTCTCGATGTCTGCGATGTCGAGTGCTTCGGGGTTGGTGGCAAGGCAGGGGTCTTCCACGGCAAGGCGGGCAAGGCGTCCTATCTGCTCACGGGTGACTCCGAAGGCGGAAAGCCCGCGCGTGAACCCGGCGGCCGTGCGCAGCGTCATCAACCTGTCGAAGAGCGCGTCGCGGATGGCGGTGGTGCCTCCAACGTCGATGCCGAGGGCGTTCGCCACTCGGGCGTACCGCGCGGGGGCTGCGTCGAAGTTGCGCCGCACCACAAAGGGCAGCAGAATGGCGTTGCATTCGCCATGGGGCAGGTCAAGCAGCCCGCCGAGGCTGTGCGCCATGGCGTGGACAGCACCCAGAATGGCGTTGGAGAAGGCCAGTCCGGCGTTGAGGCAGGCGAGTGCCATCCCTTCGCGGGCGGTGTCGTCATCACCGTCTGCAAGCACCTGCGGCAGATGCGTGTTCACGAGACTGATGGCTTCCAGCGCGAACATGTCGGTTATGGGGCCGCTGGCGTTGGAGGCGAAGGCTTCGATGGCGTGGGTGAGGGTGTCTATGCCCGTGGCTGCCGTGAGGTCGCGGCTCATGGATTTCGTGGTCGAGGGGTCGATGAGCGATACATCCGCCACAGCCGCCTTGCTGACGATGGCGATTTTCACCATGCGGGTCGTGTCGGTGATGATGGCGAATTGCGAGACGTCGGCTGCGCTGCCAGCGGTGGTGGGGACGCATACGAGGGGTGGCATCGGCTTGGGGATGGCGTCGACCCCTTCGTAGAGGCTGATGCTGCCACCATTGCTTGCCACGATGCCGATGCCCTTGGCGCAGTCTATGGGGCTGCCGCCCCCCACGGCGACGATGGCGTCGCACCCTTCGCGGTGGTAGGCCTCGACCCCGCGCTGGACTTCCACATCACGCGGGTTGGGCGAAATGTCCTGGAAGACCGCATGGGCTATGCCATAGGCGGTGAGGCTGCCGATGACGGTGTCGGCATGTCCATTTCGCATGACCCCGGGGTCGGTGACCACGAGGCAGCGGGTACCCCCGAGATTATGCACATATCGACCTGCCAGCCGGGCCGCGCCGTTGCCGAAGACGAACTCCGGCGCGACGAACTTGCGAAGCTCCCTTGCGGATTCCATGGTGGTCCCCCGGAAAGACGGTATCCCCTCCACTCTTGTCTGCCGCATCGTGACGATTGTGCAATCGCGGCAAACGTACAAGGCCTCTTTTCTGTATAGGCGACATCCGGGGCCTTGTCACGCAACGCTTGTGTCGGCGATATGTTCCATCCACATGCATCTGGCGAAGTGTGGCGATGCGTGGCCGGGACGGGGGGGCGGGAGGTGGGGACGCCTGTTCGGGTCACGCCTGTCCGGCTGTGAGCGGAGTCGGTGCTCCTCCCTCCGCACCAGTCCATCATGACACCTGACCAGTCATCCCGCACTGCGCCCGGCATACCCGCAAGGCGACCGGACGCCGATGACGCGGAACCCCCCGGACGGCCTTCAGGCGCCTGGGGGGTTCCGTTTCGCGTTCGTATCGCGTCGGGTACGCGCTGTCCCTCGTCGGGTACGCACCCCGTGCATTCCGGTGTAGCCCCGTCGGACTAGAGGGACGAGAGGGGGGCGGGGGCCGCTGGGCCGCCTGCACAGGTCATGATCACTTCCTTCAGGACGAGGGACGTACCCGAAAGGACGCGCGCCTTCTCGGCTGCGGCGGAAAGGCCGCGGCAGCAGGGTACTTCCATGCGCAGGACCGTCAGTGAGGCGATGCCGCTCACCCGCAGGATGTCGGCGAGGCGTTCGGCGTAGGCTTCGGTGTCGTCGAACTTGGGGCAGCCGATGAGCACCACCTTGCCTGCCGCGAAATGGCTGTGGAAGATGGGGGATGCGGCAGCCGCACAGTCTGCTGCCACCAGAACGTCAGCCCCCTTGAGGAAAGGCGCGGTGGGGGGGACGAGCCGTATCTTCAGCGGCCAGTGTCCCGGTCCCTTCACGGTGCCTTCCGCAACGGCGAAGGCGGGCGATTCGGCATTGTCGAAACGGCGCATGGCCGCGCCGGGGCAGCCGCCATGTCCGGGTATGCGACCATGCCCTCCGTGCTCCGCACTCTGTCCATGACGATGCGGCGTGCCGGCCCCGTGTCCATGGCCGTGGTTGGCCTCCGGAGTGCCACCCTGGCTGCGGACATGCTCCATGGCAGCCTCTTCGTCGAAGGGGACGGCTTCGCGTTCGATGATGTGCAGGGCGTCTTGCGGGCAGCTTCCGATGCACGCCCCAAGCCCGTCACAGAACGAGTCGGAAACGATCTTCGCCTTGCCATCCACGATGGCTATGGCGCCTTCGGCGCAATCGAGGACGCACAGTCCGCAGCCGTTACAGCGTTCTTCGTCGATTTCGAGGATCTTGCGCATGGTCTTCATGAGATACTCCGTGAAGGGGGGCGGTGCACGCCCCCCGTCTTGCATTCGTCGGGTCGCATCAGCCCAGAATGGCCTTCAGGTCTTCGTCGGCCGTGGATATGGGCTTGATGTTGAAGTTGTCCACAAGGAACTTGAGCACGTTCGGCGTCACGAAGGCGGGCAGTGACGGGCCGAGGCGGATGTCCTTGATACCTATCGCCAGCAGGGTGAGCAGGATGGCCACGGCCTTCTGTTCGTACCACGAGAGCACCAGCGAGAGGGGCAGGTCGTTGACGCCGCAGTTGAAGGCTTCGGCGAGCGCCGATGCGATCTTGATGGCGGAGTATGCGTCGTTGCACTGACCCACGTCGAGCAGACGGGGAATGCCGCCGATGGTGCCGAGGTCCTTGTCGAAGAAGCGGAACTTGCCGCATGCCAGCGTCAGCACCACGGTGTCGGCGGGCGTCTTCTCAACGAATTCGGTGTAGTAGTTGCGGCCGGGCTTCGCGCCGTCGCAACCGCCCACGAGGAAGAAGTGGCGGATGGCACCGGACTTGACCGCGTCGATGACGGCGGGGGCCACGCTCATGACGGTGTTGCGTCCGAAGCCCACGGTGACGGTCTTGCCGGGTACGTCGTCGGTGAAACCGGGCAGTTCAAGCGCCTTGTTGATGACCGGCGTGAAGTCGTGGTTCTCGCAGTGGACGAGTCCGGGCCAGCCCACGAGTCCGGTGGTGAAGACATTGGCGGCGTAGGACGCCTGCGGCTTCTGGATGCAGTTGGTGGTGAAGAGGATGGCACCGGGGAAGGCCGGGAATTCCTTGTGCTGGTTCTGCCATGCCGTGCCGAAGTGACCGTAGAAGTGGGGGAACTTCTTCAGTTCGGGGTAGGCGTGGGTGGGCAGCATCTCGCCGTGGGTGTAGATGTCGATGCCCTTGCCCTCGGTCTGCTTCAGCAGTTCGAAAAGGTCCTTGAGGTCGTGTCCCGAGACGAGGATGCACTTGCCCTTGCGGTGCCCCAGGGGAACCTGCGTGGGAACGGGGTGCCCGTAGGTTGTGGTGTTGCCCGCGTCAAGCAGTTCCATGGCCCGCAGGTTGGCGCGACCGCATTCCATGGCCAGTTCGATCCATGCGCCAAGGTCTCGGGCGACGCCATCGTATCCGGCGGCAAGGCCCTTGTGCAGGAAGCCGAAGACGGCTGCGTCGGTCTGGCCGAGGATGGCGGCATGGTCGACATAGGCCGCGACGCCCTTCATGCCGTAGAGCAGAATCTGCTTGAGCGAGCGGATGTCGGCATCTTCCGCACCGGCGGTGACCGAACCGATTTCAGCCTGTGCCACCAGCCCGTCGAGGGTGGAGGCAGGCTCGAATGCGGCGGGACCCTCACTGAAGTCCATCCCGGCGCGGGTGGCCAGCGCCTTGCGGTGCGCCACGATTTCGCGAACGTACACGTCGAAGCGGGCGGGGTCGAAGTTCACGTTGGTGAGCGTGGTGAACAGGGCTTTGGCCGTGTATTCATCTATCTTGGCATCGATGATGCCCTTCTCGCGGGCGGCGAGGGCCACGAGGGAGAGACCGCGCAAGGCGTAGATGGTGAGGTCCTGAAGCGCCGATACTTCAGGCTGCTTGCCGCATACACCGATGGTGGTGCAGCCGGTTCCTTTGGCGGTCTGTTCACACTGGTTGCAGAACATGGACATGTGCGCCTCCCTGGGCTGGATGTTGTTGACCGGTGCCTCTTGCCTGCCGGTGAAAAAGCTGATGATGCGGTCGAAGACCATGATGTCGCTCCGTGCTGGTCGGGTTGGGTGGGAAGTCGTCCTTCCGTGATGCCAACCTAGCCACCTTTGCGGGACGGTGTTGTGACGTGCGTCAAATCGCCGGAAAAAGTTCTTCATCGTACCGCGTCAGCCTGTGCAGGTCATTGATAGGTTTCGGCCATCTGCCCCTTTCATGTCTCCTGTGCGGCCCCGGCCTATGGAACCAGCCTTGATCCATCGGATGTTTCGATTTTCGTCGGGGCGTCCACCTGTGCTCTAACTACCCTACATATGGCGGGATGCGACTCGCGTCCGTAGGCATGCACCGCGCGCAGTGCGCCCGCAGGGGCACGTGCGGCCATGCACGCGAAGGTCGCATGCCGGGTCTTTCTTCATTGAACATGCTGCCCGGAGAAGGGCGAAGAGGAACGTCATGCTCGTAGCCGGAATCGACGTGGGGTCGGCGGCGGCGAAATCCGTCGTCTACGACGCTGCGCAACGTGTGGTGCTTGGGGTTGGCGTGTTGCCCACCGGATGGAACCCCCGTGAAGCGGGTGAGGGGGCCCTGTGCGCCGCCCTTGACGCATCGGGGGCTGTCCGTGACGACCTGTGCCTTGTGGTCGGGACGGGCTACGGGCGTATCAGCCTGCCTTCCATCGACCGCAAGGTGACGGAGATAACCTGCCATGCGCGCGGGGCGGCCCATCTCGTCCCCGGTGCGTCCACGGTGCTCGATGTGGGCGGGCAAGACAGCAAGCTCATCGCCATCGAGCAGGGCGGGGCGGTGAGGGACTTCGTCATGAACGACAAATGCGCCGCTGGTACAGGACGTTTCCTGCAGGTCATGACCGGTGTTCTGGGCATGACCCTTGATGAACTCGGCGATGCCGCCCTGCGTGGTGAAGGCGTGCGTCTCAACAGCATGTGCGCCGTCTTCGCCGAGACGGAGGTCATAGGGCTTCTGGCGCAAGGCGTGCCGCCGGAGGATATCGCGGCGGGCGTGGTACGGTCGGTGGCGTCGCGACTCAAGGCCCTGACAGGGCGCATCCCGCTGGCGGCCCCGTGTGTGTTCACGGGCGGACTCGCCACCAACCCCGCCTTCGCGAGACTTTTCAGTGAGGTTCTGGATGTGGTCATGGTCGTGCCCGACCTGCCGCAAGCGGCAGGTGCCCTTGGTGCGGCCCTCATCGCCGCCGACACCGCGCGACGCGGTGCGGTGGCTTCACCCGAAGCTACGAGGTGATTCAGGCATGAGCTTTGCGAGCATCGATCGACTGAAGGACGCGGCAGAACGCAACGCCCTCGCCATCAACGAGGCGAAGGCGGCGGGGCGCAAGGTCGTCGGACTGTACTGTCTCTATTCCCCGGCGGAGATTGCCATCGCGGCCGGTGCCATACCCGTCGTGCTGTGCGGCACGCGGCAGGACCCCATCGCCGCAGCGGAACGCACCCTGCCGCGCAACCTGTGCCCGCTCATCAAGAGCAGTTTCGGTTTCGCCGTGGAGGGTTCGTGCCCGTACCTCGGCGCGGCAGACCTCGTGGTGGCGGACACCACCTGCGACGGCAAGAAGAAGATGTTCGAACTCCTCGGCGAGATGAAGCCCGTGCACATGCTGCAACTGCCGCACGAACAGGGGCCGAGGGCGCTGGACTACTGGCGTGATGAACTGGAGGCCCTCGTGCGGCGCATGGAGGCCGACTTCGGCGTGACAGTGACCGATGACGACCTCCGGGGTGCCATCGCCACCATGAACCGCGAACGTCGCGCACTCAAGGCGCTTATGGACCTGCCACGCCTGAACCCGTCGCCTGTCAGTGGCATGACCATGCTGGAGATGCTCTTCAAGCTTGGCTTCTTCAGCGACCGTGAGACCATCATCAGGCTGGCCGAAGATGTGGTGGCAGAGGTGCACGCGGCTGCCGACGCCGGTGCGCTGCCCGAAAGACCGCGCGTTCCGCGCATCCTGCTCACGGGCGTGCCTGTGGGCATGGGGTCGCACAAGGTCGTCAGGCTCATCGAGGAATGCGGTGCCGATGTGGTATGCATGGAGAATTGCACCGGGTACAAGAAGACGCTCATGGTCGACGAACAGGGTGACCCTCTGACTGAACTTGCGCGTCGCTACCTCGCCACTCCCTGTTCCGTCATGACACCCAACACGGGCCGTTTCACCATGCTTGCGGACATCGCCCGCGATTTCGCCGTGGACGGGGTGGTCGACCTCACATGGCAGGCCTGCCACACCTACAACGTAGAGGCGCACAAGGTGCGGTCGTTCTTCCGCGAGACCTTCGACCTGCCCGTGCTGCACATCGAGACGGACTACTCTGAGTCGGACGCCGAACAGCTGAAGGTGCGCATCGAGGCGTATCTGGAGATGCTGGGGCGATAGGCCGGTTGTACGGTGCGGACAGGGACAGAGCCGTCCGGCCCTACAGCGCCAATACGCCGGGAAGTGCTTGCAGAAAAAAATGCGATGTTCTTAAAAAATCGCTTGACGAAGAGGGCGTTCCCACATAGAACCCACTCCTGCCTCGACGGTGTAGGCGCGTAGCTCAGGGGGAGAGCACTTCCTTGACACGGAAGGGGTCAGCAGTTCAAATCTGCTCGTGCCTACCACACCGCAAGATAAGGAAAGGGAGGAACACCTCCCTTTCTTTTTATCGTATACAATGCCTAACACCGAATATCAGGAGAGTGTGGCGTGAACGTGTCCATAGAAGGGCAGATGCTCGAAGTGGCATCGGGCGCTTCCTGTGGTGACGCCCTCAAGGGTGCCCTCAGCGGGAAGAAGTTCAAGAACGTGCTTGCCTGTCGCCTCGACGGCGGCCTCGTGGACATCACCGCCACCGTCCCCGACGGAACGACCACCATCGAGCCGGTCTACGCCGACTCTCCCGAAGGTCTCGACCTCATCCGCCATTCGACGGCGCACATCATGGCATGTGCGGTGAAGCGTCTCTTCCCCGCCGCCAAGGTGACCATCGGTCCCTCCATCGACAACGGCTTCTATTACGACTTCGACGCCGAGCGTCCCTTCAGCCCCGAAGACTTCGAGGCGATCGAACGCGAGATGCAGAAGATCGTCGACGCCGCCACGCCCTTCGAACGGAGCGAGATGCCCCGTGACGAGGCCGTTGCCCTGTTCGAGGGCATGGGCGAGACCTACAAGGTGGAGATCATCCGCGACCTGCCCAACGACACGGTGTCGCTGTACCGGTGCGGCGAGTTCGTCGACCTGTGCCGCGGCCCGCACATCCCTCATGCCGGGTTCGCCAAGGCGTTCAAGCTCATGTCCGTGGCGGGTGCCTACTGGCGCGGTGACGAGAAGAACCCCATGCTCTCGCGCATCTATGGCACGGCCTTCGCCGATGCCAAGACGCTCAAGGAGCATCTGCACCGCATCGAAGAGGCCAAGCGCCGCGACCACCGCAAGCTGGGGCAGCAACTCGACCTTTTCGCCTTCCACGAGGACGTGGCCCCCGGTATGGTCTTCTGGCATCCGAAGGGGATGCTGGTGCGCACCATCATCGAGGACTTCCTGCGCAAGGAACACCTCAAGCGCCGCTACGACATCGTGCAGGGGCCGCAGCTGCTGCGCCGTGAACTGTGGGAGAAGTCGGGCCACTACGACAACTACCGCGAGAACATGTACTTCACCGAGATAGACGAGAACGCCTATGGCGTGAAGCCCATGAACTGCCTCGCGCACATGCTCATCTATCGTAGCGCCATCCGCAGTTACCGTGACCTTCCGAAGCGTTTCTTCGAGCTCGGCGTCGTGCACCGTCACGAGAAGTCGGGCGTGTTGCACGGGCTTCTGCGAGTACGCCAGTTCACGCAGGACGATGCACACATCATCTGCCGCCCCGACCAGCTTGAAGATGAAATCATTGATGTCATCGCGCTCGTGCGCGACCTTATGAATCTGTTCGGCTTCGACTACAAGGTCGCCGTCTCCACCCGCCCCGAGAAGTCCATCGGCTCTGACGAGGCGTGGGAACTGGCGACCAACGCTCTGGTGAAAGCCGTCGAGCGCGCGGGGATTCCGTATACCATCAACGAGGGCGACGGCGCCTTCTACGGCCCCAAGATCGACGTGCGGCTCATGGACTGCATCGGCCGCGAATGGCAGTGCTCCACCATCCAGTGCGATTTCACCTTGCCTGAGCGTTTCGACCTGGTGTATGTCGGTCAGGATGGCGAGCGGCATCGCCCGGTTATGGTACACCGGGCCATACTCGGCTCGCTGGAGCGCTTCATCGGTGTGCTCATAGAGCAGTATGCCGGGGCCTTTCCTGCGTGGCTGGCTCCGGTTCAGGCACGTCTGCTCACCGTGACGGACGCGCAGAACGAGTTTGTCGAGTCGGCTCGCACCGCACTCGCAAAAGCCGGTATCCGCGTCGAAGCCGATGTGCGCAACGAGAAGCTGGGCTACAAGGTCCGTGAAGCCCAGCTTGAGAAGATACCGTACATCCTTGTCGTGGGAGACAAGGAGGTCGAGGCGGGGGGCGTCAACGTACGGTTGCGTACGGGCGAGAACCTTGGTCTCAAGAGTCTCGACGAGGTCGTGTCGCTGCTCGAATCGGACTGCCAGGAACCGTTTAAACGTGGAGGGATGAGCTATAGCTTCTCCTAACAACAGGATGCGCCGCGACGTCCCGCAGGACAGTGTGCGCCGCAATGAGCAGATCCGTGCCCGCGAGGTGCGGTTGATCGGAGCCGAGGGCGAACAGCTCGGGATCATCTCCCGTAACGATGCCATCGCCCTTGCCAAAGAGAAGGGCCTCGACCTCGTCGAGGTGGCTGCTACTGCCGATCCGCCCGTATGCCGGGTAATGGACTACGGCAAGTACAAGTACGAGCAGCAGAAGAAGAAGCAGGAAGCCAAGAAGCGCCAGACCGTCGTCCAGATCAAGGAGATCAAGGTCAGGCCCAAGACGGACGAGCACGACTACCAGACGAAGCTCAAGCATGTCCGTCGCTTCCTCGAAGAGGGCGATCGCTGCAAGGTCACCGTGTTCTTCCGTGGTCGCGAGATCGTCCACAAGGACAGGGGGCTCACCATCCTCGACCGCTTCGTGGAAGATACCAAGGATCTCGCCAAGCTTGATCAGGAGGCGCGCGCCGAAGGCCGCACCCTCCAGATGATGCTGGCGCCGATTCCCAAGAAGTAGCCATACGGCACTTGCTTCTGCGGCTGAATTGTCGCATTATGCCCCTCCCCGGAGGGGGACGGTTTGCTGCGTCCCGCAGCACCGCAAAGATATTTGTGCCCGCAAGGGCTCGAACGCCGTCGCCATGCTGTAGGACCGACGGCGCATACCGACGGAAGGAGAAACGATCATGCCCAAGATCAAGACCCGACGCAGTGCCGCCAAGCGGTTCTCCGTCACCGGCAGCGGCAAGTTCCGCCGCCGCAAGCAGAACCTCCGGCACATCCTCACGAAGAAGTCTGCCAAGCGTAAGATGAACCTTGGTCAGTCCGCCATCGTCGACGCCACCAATGAAAAGGCCGTGCGCCGCATGATGCCCTACGCATAGGGCTCGCGCGCACCACATCACATTTTCTGCTCCGCTGGCACGGACTCTCGCCTCGCGGAGTGCAGCAATGGAGGAATGATCCATGCGTGTAAAGAGAGGTCTCGCCGCTCATCGGCGTCATAAGAAGTATCTTGATATGGCGAAGGGCTACCGCGGTGGCCGCAGCCGCCTGTACCGCACCGCCCGCGAAGCCGTCGAGCGTTCGCTCTGCTACGCCTTCCGTGACCGCAAGGTGAAGAAGCGCGAGTTCCGCAAGCTGTGGATCCTGCGCATCAACGCCGCCGCGCGTCTCAACGGTCTCTCCTACAGCAAGTTCATGCACGGCCTCACCCTCGCCGGCGTGGAACTGAACCGCAAGGTCCTCGCCGACCTCGCCGTTCGCGAGAAGGACGATTTCGCCAAGATCGCCGAACTGGCCAAGTCGAAGCTCAACTAGGGTGCATGTCGCCGGACGGTCACGTGTGGCCGTCCGGCGGCTTATCGTTCGCCGAAAGCGCCTTTCGGCCCAATCACGCCGGACTGCGGCGCGCCGGGCCCACCCGGCGTATGCTGTCATGGCGTTGCATGTCCAGGGAAGCGATACCAGTCCTTTCCGGGGATACACATCATGGACCTTCTGAAGGAACTTGAAAGCCTGGTGCCGGAACTCGAAAGAGGATTGGGCCAGGCTTCGTCGTTGCAAGAGCTTGAAGAGCAGCGCATCGCCTTCCTCGGCAGGAAGGGGCGTCTTGCACAGGTCATGGCGCATCTGCCGGAGCTCGCCCCCGCAGAGCGTCCCCGTGTCGGTCAGGCTGCCAACACGGTCAAGCAGGCACTCACCGAACTGTTCGAACAGCGCAAGGTCGTGCTCGGGCAGGCCAAAGAGGCCGCCGCACTCTCGCGTTTCGACCCGAGCCTTCCCGGCAGGATGCCGTGGCGCGGGTCTCTCCATCCCGTGACGCTGGTCATGGAGGAGATATGCTCCGTGTTCGGCGCGCTCGGTTACGACATCGTCACCGGGCCCGAGGTCGAGAACGACTACCACAACTTCGAAGCCCTCAACATGCCGCCCGAGCACCCTGCGCGCGACATGCAGGACACGCTCTACATCACAGAGAGCATCCTCATGCGCACGCACACCTCACCGCTTCAGGTGCGCACCATGAAGTCGCTTCGCCCTCCGGTGGCTGCCATCGCCCCCGGCAAGGTGTACCGTCGCGACTCTGACATCACCCACACGCCCATGTTCCATCAGATTGAAGGGTTCATGGTCGATCACAACGTGAGCATGGCTGAACTGCGCGGCACGCTCACCTCGTTCCTGCGCACGGTCTTCGGCGGTGACACGCGGGTGCGCTTCAGGCCCAGCTTCTTCCCCTTCACCGAACCCAGTGCCGAGGTCGACATCTCGTGTTGCATCTGCGGCGGCAAGGGGCATGTGGGCAACGAACCGTGCCGCGTCTGCAAGACCACGGGCTGGGTCGAGATTCTCGGCTGCGGCATGATCGACCCTGAAGTGTTCAAGTCCGTGGGCTACGACCCCGAAGTGTACACCGGTTTCGCCTTCGGCCTCGGCGTCGAGCGCGTCGCCATGCTCAAGTACGGCATAGGCGACCTGCGCATGTTCTTCGAGAACGACGTCCGCTTCCTGTCGCAATTCGCGTGATGGTCGGCCTCGCGACGTGCGGGGCTGGCGTGACGTGCCCCCGCAGGGGGACGACAGGACGGGGAGTGGTGCGCATCACCGCTTCCTGAGGGTTCAGCCGGGTGTTCCGGCAAGCGCACCGGCGTGCCGGGCGCACAAAAGCGTGTCCGGGGTGGCGACCCCGGTCATGGGAGTGGCACATGCTTCTGAGTCTCAAATGGCTGCGCGAATTCGTACCCTTTGAAGGCACCGCCGCCGAACTCGGCGACAGGCTGACCATGCTCGGCCTCGAACTCGAAGAGATCATCCGCCCCTTCGACGCCATCGAGCCCATCGTCGTCGGCCATGTGGTCTCGCGTGAGCGGCATCCCGAGGCGGACAAGCTTTCGATCTGCAAGGTCGACGTGGGGCAGGGCGAACCTCTGGACATCGTGTGCGGTGCGCCCAACGTGGCTGCCGGTCAGCGTGTCCCGGTGGCCCTGGTGGGCACCACCATGCCCGGCGGCATGGTCATCAAGAAGGCCAAACTGCGGGGACAGCCCTCGCATGGCATGATCTGCTCCGAGCGCGAACTGGGCCTCGGCGAAGACCATGACGGCATCATGGTGCTGCCCGAATCGTTCCGCATCGGTGCCAGGCTGGTCGATGAACTGGACCTCGACCGTGAGGTCTGCGACATCGCCATCACGCCCAACCGCGCCGACTGCCTCTCGGTTCTCGGCCTCGCCCGCGAAGTGGCACTGGCCTTCGGCCTGCCGCTCACCATGCCTGCCCTCGACCTGAAGGAAGAGGGGGCCGATGCGTCGAATGCGCTGCGTATCGACATCCCCGACGCCTCGCTGTGCCCGCTGTTCCACGGGCGCGTGCTCGAAGGGGCCGCCGTCCGCAAAAGCCCGTCGTGGATGCGCTACCGGCTCATCGCCGTGGGGGTGCGTCCCATCTCCAACATCGTGGACGTGACCAACTACATCCTCATGGAACTCGGTCAGCCGCTGCACGCCTACGACCTCGACCTGCTTGCAGGAGGCCGCATCGAAGTCTCCGCCGCCCGAGAGGGCGAGCGTCTGACGACCCTCGACGGTGTCGAACGCGTGCTGACATCCAACGACCTGCTCATCCGCGACGGCGAGAAGCCCGTGGGCCTTGCCGGGGTCATGGGCGGTGCCGAGACGGAGATATCCGACAAGAGCAGCCGGGTGTTCCTCGAAGCCGCGGTCTTCCGCCCCGGCACCATCCGCAAGACGGCCCGTCGCCTCGGCCTCTCAAGCGAAGCCTCGTACCGTTTCGAACGCGGGGTCGACCAGGTGGTGTGCACCTACGCCATGAACCGCGCTGCGCAACTCATCGCAGGCCTTTCCGGGGCGACGCTTCGTCCCGGCATCTGCCACAATGAGCCGCTGCCGTGGCAGGCACCCGTGCTGCGCTTCCGCCGCACAAGGGCCGAGGCACTGCTTGGCATCAGCCTTGATGAGACGTTCTGCCGCGAGACGCTTGAGCGCCTCGGCTGCAAGGTCGACGCCGCAGACGCTGCCGACTGGAAGGTGACGGCCCCCAGCCATCGGCGCGACTTCGAACGCGAGGCCGACCTCATCGAAGAGGTGGCGCGCGTGCGGGGTATGGATACCATCGAACCGGTGCTGCCCAAGGTCATGCGTCCTCTCGACCGTGCTGGTGCGCCCGAATCGAAGTACTCGTTCTGGCTGCGTCTCAAGCACTGGGCCGCAGGACTCGGTCTCAACGAAGCCATCAACTACAGCTTCGTGGGGCAGAAGGACCTCGACCACCTCAATCTTGCCGTGGACGGGCGCATTCCCATCATGAACCCGCTCACCGCCGACCAGAACGTGCTGCGCACCGAACTGGCACCCGGACTGTTGCAGAACCTGCGCCATAACATCGCTCAGGGCAACGCGGGACTCCGCCTCTTCGAAGTGGCGCACATCTTCGAGGCCGACGCCACGTCAGACACCACCGCCCGCGAGCGCGCGCGGCTCGACATCCTCGTCTACGGCAGCAGGTATGACAGCCAGTGGCCGCATGTCGAGGCTGACGCCGACTACGCCGACATCAAGGGTATCGTGGAACACTGCCTCGCCTTCCTGCACCTCGAGGGCGCCACCTTCACGCTTGCGGCGTCGCATCCGTTCCTGATGCCGTGTGTGGAAGTCGCCGTGCAGGGCAGGCAGGTTGGCGTCATCGGGCGTGTGCGTCCTGAAATCGCCGATGCCTACCACGCCCGCAAGGACGCGTGGCTTGCCGACCTCGACCTCGACGTGCTGCGCGAGTTGCACGATGCCGCCCGCATCGCGTTCCGGTCGCTGCCCGTCTACCCGCCGGTGCGGCGCGACATCACCGTGGCAGCGCCCGGTTCGTTGCAGGTGGGTGCCGTACTCGACCATATCCTCGGGTTGCGCCTGCCGCTGCTTTGCGGCGTGGAACTCATCGACGTGTTCGAACCGGAAGGGAAGGACGAGCGTAACCTCACGTTCCGCATGACGTTCCGCCACGCCTCGCGCACTCTCAAGGATGCCGAGGTGGACAAGGAACGCGATAAAGTGGCACATTCCCTCGTGGAGAAGCTTCCCGTCCGCATCTGACGGGACGCCCGGACAGGAGGGCGCATGGAGGAGAAGACGTACCGTATCGGCGAGGCGGCCGAGTTGCTCAACCTCAAGACCTATGTGTTGAGGTTCTGGGAGACCGAGTTCCCCCAGCTCGACCCTTTGCGCACGGAGAAGGGGCAGCGCCTCTATTCCGAGCGTGATATCGCCGTGTTGCGTCGCATCCGCCACCTCCTGCACGAAAGGGGACTCACCATAGAGGGTGCCCGTCGTATCCTCGCCGAAGAAGGCGGTCATGCCGCCGCAGAACCATTGCCGGTCGTCGCACCGGACTCCGCAGACACCACCCCCGCCGTAGCCGCATCGTGCGACTGCGGCGGGGTCGTCCGCGACATCGTCGCGGAGCTCGAGCAGTTGCGACGGCTTCTTGCCGGAACCTCCTGACGCCTTGCGCGTCGTTGCGGGGCGCCGCCCCGCCGAGAGACCCCACCATGATTCTTTCCCCCTCGCTTCTGTCGTCCGATTTCGGTCGACTCACGGAAGAACTCGCCGCGCTTGAAGCGGCGGGCGTCAAGTGGGTCCACTGGGATGTGATGGACGGTCGCTTCGTGCCCAACATCACCTACGGACAGCCTGTCATCAGCCACCTGCGCAAGAAGAGCGGCCTCTTCTTCGATGTGCACCTCATGGTCCATGAACCGGAACGCTATCTTGCCGACTTCGCCAAGGCGGGGGCGGATATGCTGGTGGTACATGCCGAGGCGACCAACCACCTGCAACGCACACTGGCGGAGATTCGCCGCCTCGGGTGCAAGGCGGGGGTGGCGCTCAACCCGCACACGCCGCTTTCGGTGCTCGACTACGTGCTCGAAGATGTGGATATGGTGCTCATCATGAGCGTCAACCCCGGCTTCGGGGGGCAGAAGTTCCTGCCCGCCACGTACCGCAAGATACGCGACCTGCGCGCCATGCTCGATGCCCGTGGCCTTTCCGCGCATATACAGGTCGATGGCGGTGTCGACCCTTCCAACACGGCAGCCCTCGTCGAGAGCGGGGCCGATGTGCTGGTGTCCGGGTCGGCGTTCTTCGGTTTTCCGCCGTATGACCAGCGCCTGCGCGCTTTCGAGGACGCAGCGGCTGCCGCACGCCCCGCGAACTGAAACGTGTTCTCATCCGTTGCCATGCGCCACGGAACAGACTAGGGGAAGCCACCCGGCCCGTACCGGGGCAACCCGCCGATGGAGGAATCAATGCCGTCTCGCAAGGATTTTGCCAATGCCATTCGCGTCCTGAGCATGGATGCGGTCGAAAAGGCCAAGTCGGGGCACCCCGGTGCACCCATGGGTATGGCCGACATCGCCGAAGCCCTCTGGAGAGGGCCGCTGCGCCACAACCCCGCCAACCCGCACTGGCCCGACCGTGACCGTTTCGTGCTCTCCAACGGGCACGGTTCCATGCTCATCTACGCGCTGCTGCATCTCACCGGCTATGCCGTGAGCATGGACGACATCCGTGATTTTCGCCAGATGGGCTCGCGTACGCCGGGACACCCCGAGTACGGCATCACCCCCGGGGTCGAGACCACCACCGGCCCCCTCGGGCAGGGCATCGCCACCGCCGTGGGTATGGCCATGGCCGAGCGTATGCTCGCCACCGGGTTCAACCGTGACGGCTTCCCCGTGGTCGACCACCACACCTATGTGTTCCTTGGTGACGGCTGCATGATGGAAGGCATCTCGCACGAGGCATGCTCCCTTGCGGGCACGCTGGGCCTCGGCAAGCTCATCGCCTTCTACGATGACAACGGCATCTCCATCGATGGCGAGGTCAAGGGCTGGTTCGCCGACGACACCCCCGCCCGCTTCGAAGCCTACGGCTGGCATGTGGTACGCGATGTTGATGGCCACGATGCTGCGGCCCTCGATGCCGCCCTCGCCGCCGCGCGTGCGCAGACCGGCAAGCCCAGCCTCATCTGCTGCAAGACCTGCATCGGCAGTGGTGCCCCCAACAAGTGCGGCAGCCACGACTGCCACGGTTCACCTCTGGGCGAGGCCGAGATTGCCGCCGCGCGCGAGGCCATGAACTGGCCGCACCCGCCGTTCGAGATTCCCGCCGACATCTATGCCGCGTGGGATTGCCGCGACAAGGGTGCCAAGGACGAAGCCGCATGGCGTGAGATGTTCGAGGGCTACCGCAAGGCGTACCCCGACCTTGCCGCCGCATTCGAACGCCGCATGTCCAGTGAACTTCCCGCCAACTGGGAAGCCGAGGTCGAAGCCTGCATCGCCGCCACCGACAGCGCCGCAGAGAAGCTGGCGACGCGTGTGGCTTCGCGCAACGCCCTCAACGGCATCGCGCCGCTGCTGCCTGAACTCGTGGGCGGTTCCGCCGACCTCACAGGTTCGGTGGGCACATGGCACAAGGGGTCGGTTCGCCTCACCCCCGACAACTGGGACGCCAACTACATCTCCTACGGGGTGCGCGAGTTCGCCATGGGGGCCATCATGAACGGCCTCACCCTGCATGGCGGCTTCATCCCCTACGCCGGGACTTTCCTCATCTTCTCCGACTACGCCAAGAACGCCATCCGCCTTTCGGCCTTGATGGGCATCCGCGTGGTGTGGGTGCTGACCCACGACTCCATCGGCGTGGGCGAGGACGGCCCCACCCACCAGCCTGTCGAACAGCTGGGCGGGCTGCGGCTCATTCCCAACGTCTCGGTATGGCGTCCGTGCGACACGGTCGAGACTGTGGCCGCTTGGAAGAGTGCCATCGAATGCGCCACCGGCCCCACATGCATCTCCCTCACCCGTCAGGGTGTGCCGCACATCGCCCGCACAGCCGAACAGCGTGCGGCCATCGGGCGCGGCGGCTACATCCTGCGCGACTGCGCGGGCAAGCCCGAGGCCATCATCATGGCTACGGGGTCTGAAGTGCAACTGGCTGTCGAGGCCGCTGCCGAACTTGAGAAGCGTGGTCGCCGCGTGCGCGTCGTTTCCATGCCTTCGTCTTCCGTCTTCGACCGGCAGGATGCCGCCTACCGTGAGAGCGTCCTGCCCTCCGACGTGCGCGTGCGCGTGGCCGTGGAGGCCGCCGCGTCCGACGCATGGTGGAAGTATGTGGGTCTCGACGGCAAGGTGGTCGGCATGACCGGCTTCGGCGAGTCCGCACCCGGCGGTGTCCTGTTCAAGCATTTCGGCTTCACCGTGGACAACGTGGTGGATACCGTCACGTCGCTTCTCTAGCCGAGGGCGGGCCGCTGGCGACGTCATGCCGTCGGTCGTGCCTTCTCCATGCTCTATGACCCGGGGCGCGAACGTGGTAGGATGACCGCGTTCGCGCCTTTCTCGTAATGCATCCAGCCTGCCAGGAGAGCAACGCATGGCCGTTATCAAGATGACCGATCTCGACCTCAAGGGAAAACGGGTTCTTCTGCGTGAAGACCTCAACGTGCCCCTCAAGGAGGGGCGCATCACCAGCGACAAGCGCATACGCGCCGCTCTGCCGTCCATTCGCATGGCGATGGAGGCGGGGGCCCGTGTGCTTATCGTCTCGCATCTGGGTCGCCCCGTAGAGGGCGAGTTCGATGAGGCTTTTTCGCTCGCCCCTGTGGCCGCACATCTTTCGCGCGAACTCGGGCGTGATGTGCGTCTTGTGAAGGACTACATCGACGGTGTGGATGTCGCCGAGGGCGATTGCGTCCTGTGCGAGAACGTCCGCTTTCTCAAGGGTGAGAAGAAGAACACCGAGGAACTGGGCAGAAGGCTTGCCGCTCTGTGCGACATCTTCGTCATGGACGCGTTCGGTGCCGCACACCGGGCGCAGGCTTCTACCCACGCCGTGGCGCGCTTCGCCCCTGTTGCCTGCGCGGGGCCGCTGCTGGCTGCAGAACTTGACGCGCTGGAACGCGCCCTTGACGCCCCGAAGCACCCGCTTGTGGGCATCATCGGCGGTTCGAAGGTCTCGACCAAGCTGACGCTTCTCGACAACCTGTCACACCGTGTCGACCGCCTCATCGTGGGCGGCGGCATCGCCAATAATTTCATCAAGGCCGCCGGTTACGAAGTGGGCAAGTCCCTCTATGAGCCCGAACTCGTGGAAGAGGCCGCACGCCTCATGGCCGCAGCTAGGGCCGCTGGCGGTGAGATTCCCGTGCCGCTGGACGTGGTGGTCGGCCCCGAGTTGGTCGATGGTGCCCCTGCCACGGTGCGGAAGGTCTCCGAAGTCGGCCCTGACGAGATGATTCTCGACATCGGCCCCGCGACGGCGGCACTTTACCGCGAGATTCTGCTCGCCGCCGGAACCATCGTCTGGAACGGCCCGGTGGGTGCTTTCGAGTGGGAACAGTTCGGGGCAGGAACCCGCGCCCTGTGCGAGGCTGTCGCCGACAGTCCTGCCTTTTCGATAGCCGGCGGTGGCGATACCGTCGCCGCCGTCGAGAAGTATGGCGTTGCCAGCCGTGTGGGATACATCTCCACGGGTGGTGGAGCCTTCCTCGAGTTCCTTGAAGGCAAGGAACTTCCGGCTGTCGCCATACTGCAGGAAAGGGCCGCGCAATCGTGATGCTCTAGCGTGCTACGTACTGTGGGCGGCCTTCGCAATGCTGAAGGCCGCCTTTTTTTGTCATGAGCCTGTGAAAGGCCATGCAGCTATGGGCGTGGCTGTGCCGAACGATGGATGTCGCGTGCTTCGGAATAGCCTCTACGCAGAAGTACCTTTGGAACAGGCTATGCAAGTGGGGTGGCTTTGGTTGTACTTTAAGGAAAACTAATCTGATCGTTCGTTGTGCCGACTGTTGTGGGCTTTGCACTATTCATTGTGTTGACGTTTATCTGTGGTGACTGTATGTGACGGCTGTCTGCAAGTTGTTGAAAATCGTTCTTTACGTCACCGGAAGGTCCACAGGGGGGCCCACATGGACGAATTCCTCAAAGAGGCACTGGAAATAGTCAAGGCGCAGGCCAGTGTGCGCACGATGACCGAGGATGAAATCACCGCCATGGTACGTAAGCTCGCCACAGGGCTGAAGGCCATTGCGGAAGGTGAGATGAACCTTGAAGAAGGCTGCTGCGAAACGGGGGGAGACCCTCGCAAGGCCATCAAGGAAAAGACCATCACCTGCCTCGAATGCGGCAAGTCGTTCAAGATTCTCACGAAGAAACACTTGGCGAGTCACGGTCTCGACCCGGACAGCTATCGTGAGAAGTGGGGGCTCAAGAAGAACTCTCCGCTGGTGTGCAAGTCGTTGCAGCGTGAGCGTCGTAAGAAGATGAAGGATATGAAGTTGTGGGAGAAGCGCCGTAAGGCCAAGTAGCAGCGTCTTCCGCTCTATACGTTTCGTTCTGTTTCCTTTGCAGGGGCACCGCCGTTTGCTGGCGGTGCCCCTTGTCGTTGCAATGCGGCGTTTGCCCGTTCCGTTGCCATTCGTCGCAGTGCGGCAACGGCCACGCGGGCCGCTAGAGGACGCGTATGACCTGTCTGTCGCCCGCATGAATGAGGTGGACGGCACAGGCAAGGCAGGGGTCGAACGAGTGGACGGTCCGCAAGACCTCCACCGGGCGTTCGGCATCCAGTACAGGGTTGCCCATGAGCGACTCCTCGACGGGAGAGGGCTTGCCGGCCTCGCACCGGGGGCCGAGGTTCCATGTGCTTGGCACCACCATCTGGTAGTTCGCCGTCTTTCCGCCCTCGATGCGTATCCAGTGTGAGAGGCCGCCTCGCGTCACGGCACAGAAGCCCACGCCCTTGGCCTTGTCGGGCATCTTCCATGGCTTGAATATCTCGACCGGACCAGCCTTGATGCGTGCTTCAAGGTCGTTGAGCCAACCTTCGATACGGTTCATGAGCACCACGCATTCCACCATCCGGGCGGCAGTGCGCCCCATGGTGGAGAACATGTTCTCCTTGTTCAGCCCGCAGGCTGCGAGCCATGCATCCATGCGGCGGACGGTCTCCTGTTCGCCCCGTGCGTAGGCGAGCATCCGTCGTGCAAGAGGGCCTGTTTCAACAGGTTCGCCCCTGTAACGCGGGGCCTTGGCCCACGAGTACCGGTCGTTCTGGTCGTAGCCCGTGTAGTCCGGGGCTGTGACGCCGTCATACGGGGGCTTGGGGGCTCCTTTGACATACCAGCTGTGGGCCACATGCTCCACTATCTGTTCCGGGTTCACCTCCTCGACCTTCTTGAAGTCGCGCGCCCACATCACCCCGCCTCTGAAGAAGGGTGCCTTGCCCGTCTCAGGGTCGAAGAAGTCGGAGAAGTCCATGAAGTTCGTAGTGCGCCCGTACGTCGCCACTTCGGGATAGCGTTTGCCGAGTATGGTGAGGTCGCCCACGTAGTTGTGATTGATGAAGGCGCGCGTGTCCTCATAGAGGGCCCTGAATTCCGCGATACGTTCAGGCCGGAGACTTTCGTAGCAGGTGACACCCCCTACCTGCATGGTCTGGGCGTGGGGGTTCTTGCCGCTGAAGATGGCCATGGCCCGTGCTATCTTCATCTGTACCTTGAGCGCTTCGAGATAGTTGGTGGCAAGGATGAGGTTCTCTTCCGGCGAGAGGCGATACGCCGGATGCCCACCGAGGGAATAGGCGTGATTGAGCCACCCCAGTTGCCCACCCTCTACGAACTTCTTGAGCCGCCCCTGCACGATGAAGAAGTCGCCGGGCTGTGTCTCCCGTCCCGAGACCTCGCTCGCGAGCTTCGCCGCAGCCACGGCATCCGCCTTCAGGGCCTCTGCCATGTCGAAGAAGTCGAGCGAGTGCAGGTGGTAGAAGTGCACGAGGTGGTCGTGCACGTCGAGGGTCGACAGGATGAGCAGCCGCACGAGTTCTGCCGCTGGCGGAGGCTTGAGGCCGATGGCGTTCTCGACGGCGCGGATGCTGGTCAGCGCATGTGTCGTGGTGCATACGCCGCAGACACGCTGCACATAGTGGTGCACGTCTTCCGGCGGACGTCCCTGAACGATCATCTCGATGCCTCTGAACAACTGGGCGCTGGACCATGCGTTGGCGACCTTGCCGTCCTTGACATCCACATCGATCTTGAGGTGCCCCTCGATGCGCGTGATGGGGTCTATGGTGATGGGCCCTGTGAATGCTTTAGCCGTCATGCTGATGCCTCCTTAGGCCTTGTCGCTCTTCTGGCGGACATCTTTGTTGAAGGGGGCCAGCGCGTCCCAGAAGCCGGGTTCGCTGCAGCCAATGCAAGGGGCTCCAGCCCTGACCGGCCAGTTGACCTGATTGAACTGGGCTGTCGGGCAGTTGTTGTAGGTGTAGGGCCCTCGACATCCCAGCTTGTGCAGGCACCAGCCTTCACGTGCCTCCTTCGATTCGAAGCCGGGGGCGAACTCGCCGGCGTTGAAGTGCTTCCGTCTTTCACACTGGTCGTGCACGGTCGTGCCGTAGAACATCTTCGGCCTACCGACACTGTCGAGTTCGGGCATGCCCTTGGTGAGCAGATGGACGACGGTACCTATGTAGTTCACCGGGTTGGGGGGGCATCCTGCGATGTTGACGGGCTGGATGCCGAACGGGGCAAGGGCTTCGCGTACGCCGATGGCTCCCGAAGGGTTGGGGGCGGCTGCCTGTATGCCGCCGAAGCTCGCACATGTGCCCATGGCGATGACAGCCTTGGCCCCGCTCGCCACCCGGCTGAACAGCGAGAGCATGGTCTCGCCACCGACCTGCCCGTAGACCCCGCCCTTGCGGGTGGGAATGGCACCTTCGATGGTGCAGACGTAGCCCGCGGGGTTGCGAAGGGCGTCCTCCAGCGCATGATGGGCGGCCCTGCCTGCTGCCGCCATCACCGTCTCGCAGTAGTCCAGCGAGATGACCTCCATCATCAGGATGTCGATGAAGGGGTCGATGGAACGGAGAAGACCTTCGGTGCAGCCAGTGCATTCTGCGCCATGCATGTACACCACGCTGGGGCGCCCCTTTGCCTGAAGCGCCTCGGCGACGGCAGGGGCGAATCCGGGGCCCATGCCCATGGCGACGGCGACGATGCCGCAGAACTTCATGAACTCGCGGCGGGTCATGCGACCGTCTTCAGCCTGTCGAGCAAGGAGTTTTGCCGGAATGCGTGTCGTGTAGCTCATTGTGCACCCCCGGTAGGCAAGGGATGACATCCGCGTGTGCAGGAAATGGGTGGCTCACCCTGCTTCAGAAGGCGCTTCTGGCGATGGCACCCCATGCAGCTATAGGCCTTGTCATTGTGCCAGGCCCGATAGAAGCTCATCTGTTCGGCCTCTCCGGGCTTGTTGTGGCATTGGCTGCAGGGAAGAAAGCCGCCGAGTGACTTGTCGGACTCTTCGTGGTGGCATGCCTTGCACGGATTGTGGATGGCATGAAATCCGTGCGGGAACTTCACGGGACCGACCCATGAGGCCACGGGTTTGTTCTTGGCCGGACGTTTGATCTCGATTTCCTTGGGTACGTCATAGGCTGCCGCTAGTGCAGGAGACAACAGCACCAGTGTGAGCAGACCCCATCGAATTGCTGACCGCATCGCGCTACCTCCATGATGACGGATATACCTTCCATGTTACAGGCAGGGCGTTTTTTCGGTCAACGGTGTCCGGTGTGAACGCACATGATATCTTTTGGGGCAGGTATGCTGGCGGCCCGCTGCAGAGTCCTTCGCGACGACCCGGCATGGCTGCAGACGTGGCTGCAGGGCGTAGTCGGCCTTGAGCAGACGGTCAGGCGTGAAGATGGGCGGAAGGCCCGCCGTGGTGCCGGGCGTGGGTGCTGCAGTGCGGGCAGACGCGCAAGGGCATATGGCGCGGTGAAACGGCAGACACCGTTTGGCACGTTACGGTAGCTGTCTACTGATACTCTGGGCGGGGACCGGGGGGCTGACGGAGGGGGATGCGCAACCGGCTATGATGACGGGGCATCATGGCACTGGAATGGCGCGCGGGTGCACTCAGGGAGAACACGACCACGTGGCGGCGTCGCAGCATCATGTCGCTCGATTCTCGACGATGTGCCGGAGGTTGCATCGGCGAGATGAAAAGCCGCAGAATCATTCCTCCAGGGCGACCTCAGTGGCGACGAAGCTGCGGCCCTCATCGGGCATGGACGATTCGCGGAGGACGATACGGTAGCCGAAGGCCAGTTGCAGGGGCCTGTCTCCCGGTTGGAATCGTGTGTCGATGCGTATTTCGAAAGGAAGTGCGCCGGATTCTTCGATGGTGCGCGGGATGAAGTCGATGTCGCCGGATGCGAGGACGTTACCGGAAGTATCGCAGATGTAGGCATAGACGACATACTGCGCGACGTGTTTCGCCCACGATGGCACGGAAGCGGGAACGAGGCGTGCCGTACCGACGACGCCGACCTGATGGTCGAGGGCCACAGTGGTGTAGTCGAAGGCTGCGTGGCGCATGGTCAGCGTGCCGGATTGACCTGCGAGGGCGGATGCCCGCTGCAGATGGAGGGCCGTCGTCTGGGCACAGCCGCCCAGCATCAAGAGAAGCAGAAGAGCGACTGCACGCAGCATGACTTCTCCGGGGTTGATGTTCTTGTGGGTCAAGGCTTTGGGGGACCATAGACCAGCATTTCGGCGAGGGTCAAGTCGACCCGTTGCTGTCGTGCTGCTGTGGGCCCGAGGTGCTCCATCTCCAGCTTTGCGAGCTCGGTGTAGAGCGGTGTGCGATCAAGCGATGGACGGTCGGCATCGGCGAACTGTGCCGTACAGTTGTCGAAACGATGGCAGCCGCGGAACACCTGCGTTCTTCCATCGGGGAGGCGGAGGATGTTGCGGGTACCGTGCATGCGGCAGATCATGAGCCTGTACTTGTAGAGACCGCACCGCCCTTCGTCGTTGAGCGGACACATGACTCGCGGCACGACTCCGGCGGCGAGGGCGGCATCACACTGCGCGACAACGTCCTTCGCCCTTTCGAGGTAGGCCTCACGTCTCTCCGGGGAGAGGGAGAGCATCCCCTTCCATAGGTAGGCCCACTCGATGCGAGTGTGGTGACGGAAATGCGTCCGGCAACAATTGTCGTCACACCCGGCGCAGGTCAGCCCCGCAGCCGCCGCCGTGGCGTTGTAGGCGGTCTCCATGCGGGTGTAGAGGTCTTCGAGGCGTGCGAACACACCGGGCTTGCGAACGGGTCTTTTAGGCATCTGCCGTCTCCAGCCATGACAGGATGGCGCGACCGCATTCCTCGGGCGTGAGGGTGTCGGCGGTCAAGGTGAAGTCCTGATACGTTTCGTACAGGGCCTTGCGTTCGTTGTAGAGGTCTTCGATGGTCTGCCCCGGTGCGATGGCGAGGCCCCTGTCGGGGTTGCGGGCGATGCGTTCGAGGATGAGCGGCAGCGAGACATCAAGATAGACGACCGGGCCCAGTGACGCGAGATGGCGCATGGCCTCTGCCCGGTAGACGACGCTGCCACCCGTGGAAAGGACAGCCCGTTTCGCCCCGATGCGGCAGATGATGCCGGCTTCCACATCGAGGAAGGCTTCCTTGCTCATGCTGTCGGCCACATTCTGGAGTACTGTCCCGTACGTCGCCTCGATGAGGCTGTCCGTGTCCACATGTGCCCAGTCCATCTGGCGTGCAAGTTCCCTTCCCACTGTCGTCTTGCCTGCACCGGCCATGCCGATGATGGTTACGCAGCATCCTTCAAAAAGTCGTGCGCCTTCACGTCGTGTCATCATTCTCATGTCCTGTCGCGTGATTCGGGGTGGTTGCTTGGTGTATGCGGGGCGGGGCTTGCGTGTCAACCGACGGGGTGGGGGGTGAAGGCGGCGTGTACGGTGATTGACGGATGCTGCCTCGCGTGAGGCCATGCCCTTGACGTGGTGCGTGTCATCCGTGCTGTGGCTGATGTTCGATGGCACCGAGGCTTGCCTGTACGCGGGCAGGGTCTCCGTTGCGAGTCGGCGCTGCTTCATGGGGGTACCGTGGATGGTTCATGAAGACCTCACGTCGACCTGCCCCCTCCGGGAAGCTGTGCCTCCGCTGACCATCATCTGTCATGCGGTCAGGATGTATGACCGGAGTGGGGCTGGCATGGGAGTCGCACGCATTGTCATGGTGCTCATGCATGAGAGGTGCGTGGATACGCGGTGCACAGGGCATACACGCAGGAGGGCGGGGCTTCAGGGACGGCGATGCTTCACGAACACGAAAAGGCAGACCCGCAAT